>ERZ777011.1701-NODE-1701-length-21436-cov-23.466208_pt1 | contig 21436 bp, 24 predicted proteins | sample MGYA00374964_ERZ777011 | MGnify/ENA primary metagenome ERZ777011 (study PRJEB29310, sample SAMD00008975) | mouse gut metagenome | study: EMG produced TPA metagenomics assembly of the Metagenome analysis of fecal microbiota from mouse which was promoted... | reverse complement strand
CCCCTTCCCGAGCCCCGAGGACCAGAGTCCCCGGGGCTCTTCTTTTATGTGCCCCCAAGGGCGGCGGTGGTGCGCACCCTTCCCCGCCCACACTCCACATCCCTCCTCACATTGTCATTGCCACTGGGTGCCATCGTCTCTTTGTCATGGGACGCACTATCACTGTCCCGCATGTCCGCCGCCCGGGGGAGTGCGCCAGTGGAGCGCGGATATGTGTCAGATGAGCCCTCGGACTGTTACCTGTAACAATTTTGTTACAAAAGCATCACATATGCAACTGCCTGTCATACAGGCATGGACCTGCATTGCCGGCATCATGCGGCCGCCGTGGCGCCAAAAACCGTCATTGATATGCGCGGGCACCGGATGGAACTCCGTAACTTTGGATCACCGGAACGGCATGGCACGCCCAGCCTCCGCCCAGACCGGACCTAGTTCACACATTCACTAAAGGCGACACCATAATGGCAAACAAGGAATTCGAAAGCAAGCTCATGAGCCTCCAGGGCAACCTGCTGAACTTCGCGTACATGCTCACGTCCGACCGGGACAATGCCTACGACCTCCTGCAGGACACGACCCTGAAGGCCCTCGACAACGAAAGCAAGTACGTCGACAACACCAACTTCAAGGGATGGGTGTTCACCATCATGCGCAACATCTTCATCAACAACTACCGCCGCAGCGTGCGGTCCCAGACCGTCGTGGACCAGACCGAGGACCTCTACCACCTGAACCTCTCGCAGGACTCGGGCCTTGAGAGCCCTGAAGGGTCGTACGGGGCAGGGGAGATCACCGCCGCCATCGACTCCTTCCCCGAGGAGTACAGGGTGCCCTTCTCGATGCACGTCGCCGGCTACAAGTACAACGAGATAGCCGAGCGCATGGGCCTCCCCCTGGGCACCGTCAAGAGCCGCATATTCTTCGCCCGGAAGAAGCTGCAGGCTCAGTTCAAGGACTACAGGTAGGACATCCGATGCTGTAGGTAATAGAATACCCTTGCAGTCTCTTTTCTGACCTCAGGACTAAAGCCATTCCTAAATACTGTTTCTTTCCACGTGATACAATAGAGATTATAGGTAAATAAGGTTATATATATTTTTTAGTAGACATTCGTTTATTCAGATTGGTATTGATTTTTGGTTAATTGAATTATAATTCTTACTGTAGTCACGCATCAACGTTAGCTTTTATCCCCGGTCATAAGGTTGCACCTTTATGATCGGTTTCTTAATTATTTGGTGTTTTAATGAATATTAACATTGGGGGGGGTGATTTGTTAATATTTATGTAATTTTGTGGCATGAACCTATAATGTCACATAAGTAATGAATAAGATCTTTGTCTCGATTCTTGCTGTATCTTTGTTGGCTGTTAATGCAGATGCAAAGAAAATTAAGTTTGATTATTCAGTTGTAAATGTTCCTGAGGAGGGTGGAGTCAACTTTGAAAGGATCACTGATGATTCTGATTGCGTACTTTATACCGTAAATAATCGTCAAGGGATATTCGGTAAGAAGAAAGCTTCCGGTGTGGATTGGTGGGTGAATCCTCAGATAGGTATTTCACCGGATGGTCAAAAGATAGCATATCTTAATTACAAAAATGGGACTCAGAACATTATGGTGAAGAGTGCTAAGAAAGGCGGAGCGAGCGTACAGCGAACATTCCGTACAACGGTGGAGGACTTTACCTGGAGCCCGGACGGGACTACTCTATGCTTTACCGAGGTACGTAACGGCCACCATGGCATATATCTGGTGAATGCCGACCAGGGCTCGGTGGTGAAGCAGATATCAGGTGGAACTGACAATGATTTCGGAGGAATAATCTCCGCAGATGGAAACACCATATTTTTCCACAGGGGTGAGGGGCTTTCGTCCTACAGTATATGGAGCTATGACCGTAATACTAACCTGTTTTCAAATTATTCGCGCGGCATGACTCCTGTGATGATACCTGGTAAGCCCAATGAGATCTATTGTGCACGTTTTACAGATCAGAAAGAGAGTGAGATATGGCGTATAAATTTTGAGACCGGAGTCGAGGAGATAATACTTTCACAGCCTGGACGCAGTTTCACGACACCTCAGCTTTCACCGGATGGACAGTGGTTGCTCGTAACCGGATCAAGCATATCGGAAAAGGATAAGAATATCAATACTGATATTTATGTCGTACGTACGGATGGGACCAATCTTACACAGCTCACCTATCATCCGGGAAATGATATGTCGGCAATATGGGCACCCGACGGTCGCAGCATTTTCTTCCTTTCTCAGCGAGGCTCGGCAAAGAGGGTTTTCAATGTGTGGAAGATGTCATTTGAGCTATAAGAATAATTTGTTATCCTAATTTTTTATTCATATATAAATTTTAAGCAATGAAAAAGTTATTTGTAACAGCTGTTGCTGCTGTATGTGCTTTTGGAATGTCAGCCCAGCGAGCATCCGATTCGTCAGAATTCTCTTTTTGGGATGGAGATCAGAGTGAACAGAAGATTATTGTCGGTCCACGTGTGGGGCTCAATGTGTCAAGCTTGAGTGTCAGCAATCTTGAAATGGACAATGACAAATCAAAGATCGGCTTTAATGTCGGTGTAGCTGTAGAGTTCCCCATCGTGCGTTCTTTCTATATAAATTCAGGTCTCTTTTATACCACAAAGGGTATTAAATTTGAGTATTCGGATTTGGATTGGTCAGAAAAGGCTACATACAATGCCGGATATCTTGAGCTTCCTTTGTATGCTTCTTACCGTCTTAACTTTGCGGAGGCTTCACAACTCCAGATCAATTTTGGCCCCTACTTCGCTTATGGTGTGAACGGTAAGATTAAATACGAAGAGAACGACGAGGGAGATGTCAGCAAGTATGAGTATGATCTTTTTGGGGTTGCAGATGAGGATTCTGATGAAGAAAAAGGTGGCATCAAGCGTTTTGACTGCGGTCTTGGTGTAGGTCTTGGCTATACATGGAACCGTATTTATCTTGGTTTTAACTATCAGTTCGGTCTTGTCAATATAGCCGATAAGAAAGAGTGGGGTAACGGCAAGATCAAAAACTCCAATTTCAGTATCTCTTTAGGATACAATTTCTAATAAGTCCTGATGCGATATCCTATGAAGGATGTATGAAGCATTTCTCTTGTTAGATGAAATTTAGGAAATCTACAATATTTATTATGCGAAATCAGACTCTATATAAGTGATAGTAGCTACGTTGATCATGTGAAATAGCGGGATGAAGGATTTACGAGCCTCATCCCGCTTGATTGTTTTGCATTGAATGTCATTGCGGTTAAAGAAAAATATCGTACATTTGCAATGAAATTGGGTAATTATACCTCATTCAGAAAAATAATTAGCGACTTTGGTTGCCTGAAAATACCTCCAACACAGATAATGGAACTAACAGCCAGTCAGCTTGCCGCCCTCGTACACGGAGATGTCGAGGGGAACGGTGAAGTGAAAATAGGCACATTTGCCAAAATAGAGGAAGGACATCCCGGTGCCCTTTCGTTTCTTGCGAATCCCAAATATACTCATTTCATATATAGCACCGAATCATCGGCAGTGTTAGTGCGCCGTGATTTTGTGGCAGAACAGCCTGTCAAGGCTACTCTTATAAGGGTTGATGATCCTTACAGCACCATAGCTCAGCTTCTTGAGATGGTGCAGGAGATGACAAAGATTGATAAGCGTGGCATAGAGCAGCCGTCATTTGTCTCCGAGGGTGTTGATATACCCGAAGATGCATATGTGGGTGCTTTTGCGTATGTAGGCAAGGGTGCCAAGATCGGTCGTGGAGCCAAAATATATCCTCAAGTGTATATTGGCGACGGATGCGAGGTGGGAGAGGATGCTATCCTTTATGCCGGCGTGAAAGTTTACGCAGGATGCGTCATCGGCAACCGTTGTATCGTACATTCAGGAGCTGTGATCGGTGCCGACGGTTTCGGATTTGCTCCCTCGGGTGACGGACATTATGAGAAGATACCTCAGACCGGCAATGTGGTGCTTGAAGATGATGTGGAAATCGGAGCCAATACTACAGTAGACCGTGCCATGATGGGCTCTACCCGCATATGCAAGGGGGTTAAGCTCGATAATCTCATTCAGGTGGCCCACAACTGTCATATAGGAGACAATACTGTCATGGCTGCCCAAGTGGGGCTTGCAGGATCGTCAAAGATAGGCAAGCAGTGCATGGTGGGCGGTCAGGTAGGTATAGTAGGTCACATAGCTATTGCCGATGGCACTCAGATCGGAGCACAGAGCGGCGTGAACCGCGCCACTAAGCCCGGAGAACGCATAATGGGTGCTCCGGCAGTGGAAATGGGAGAATATGCCAGAAGCCTGGTGTATGTGAAACGTCTCGGAAAACTTTTCGAGCAGGTAAAGAATCTTGAGAAAGAAATAAAGAAACAGTAAGATATGAATCAGAGAACACTTAACAGCGAGTTTACTCTCACAGGGAAAGGACTCCATACAGGACTCCAGATCACAGCCCGTTTTCTTCCGGCTCCTGAGAACCACGGCTACAAGTTTAAGCGTGTGGATCTCGAAGGAGGACCGGAGATTGAAGCTCTCGCTGAAAATGTGGTAGCCACTAACCGTGGCACCGTCATAGCCAAGGGTGATGCCAAGGTTTCGACAATAGAGCATTCCATGTCGGCTCTCTATGCAGCCGGCATAGACAACTGTCTCATTGAGGTGAATGCCCCCGAGATGCCTATCCTTGACGGTAGCGCCCTCCCTTACTGCGAGGCTATCGCTTCAGTAGGCGTGACAGAGCAGAAAGCCGACAAGGATTTCTATTATGTAAGATCGCGTATCGAGGTTTCGGATCCGGAGACAGGATCGTCAATCATTGTGCTCCCTGATGATGATTTCTCAGTGGATGTGAAGATTGATTTCAAGTCGAAGGTGCTCAACAATCAGTTTGCAACTCTTGAGCATATCGACGATTATGCTGCCGAAGTGGCATCAAGCCGAACATTTGTGTTCGTTCGAGAAATAGAGCCCCTTGTGAAGAACAATCTCATAAAGGGAGGAGATCTTGACAACGCCATAGTAATCTATGACACCCCGATGCAGCAGAGCGAGCTTGACCATCTTGCCGACCTTATGGGTGTGGCACGAAAGAATGTGTCGGAACTCGGCTATCTCAATGAGCGACCCATCGCACATGAGAATGAGCCTGCACGCCACAAACTCCTTGACCTTATCGGAGATATCGCCCTCATAGGCCGTCCGCTCAAAGGACGTATCATCGCTACGCGTCCGGGACACTCTATAAATACTTCCCTCGCCAAGAAGATACGCAAGGAGATCAAGCACCAGGAGGTGCAGGCTCCTATATACAATCCCAACAAGGAGCCGCTGATGGATAACAACTGCATAAGGGAGCTGCTGCCTCACCGTTATCCTTTCCAGCTTGTCGACAAGGTGATCGAAAAGGGTGTGAACTATATCGTAGGTGTGAAGAATATTACCGCCAACGAGCCGTTCTTCCCTGGTCATTTCCCGCAGGAGCCGGTGATGCCCGGTGTGCTTCAGATCGAGGCTATGGCTCAGACCGGCGGTCTTCTAGTGCTTAGCGCAGTTGATGAGCCGGAACGTTACTCGACCTATTTCATGAAGATCGACAATGTTAAGTTCCGTCAGAAGGTAGTCCCAGGCGATACACTTCTTTTCCATGTATCGTTCATGACTCCCTTGCGTCGCGGATGCGCAATGATGAAGGGCTATGCTTTCGTAGGCGATAAGATCGTCACCGAATGTGAGTTCATGGCTCAGATTATTAAAAACAAGTAAAAATATTCATTCAGAGATATATGAATCAACCTTTAGCATACGTTCACCCCGAGGCCAAGATACATCCCAGTGTGGTGATAGATCCGTTTGTGACTATACACCGCAATGTGGAGATCGGTGAGGGCACGCATATCTGCTCCAATGTGACTATAATGGAGGGTGCACGCATAGGCAAGAACTGTACGATATATCCGGGAGCTGTGATCTCAGGTGCGCCTCAGGATCTTAAGTTCAAGGGTGAGGATACAGTAGCCATAATCGGAGACAACACTGTGATCCGAGAGTGTGTCACAGTTCACCGCGGGACTGCATCGAAAGGCAAGACCATAGTGGGCAGCAACTGTCTGATCATGGCATACTGCCATGTGGCTCACGACTGTGTAGTGGGCAATAACGTGATCATGTCTAATGCCGTTCAGATTGCCGGAGAGGTTGTGGTTGACGACTTTGCTGTGATAGGTGGCGGTGCGCTTATCCATCAGTTCTGCCATATAGGCTCGCATGTAATGCTTCAGGGTGGCGCGCTTGTCAACAAGGACATACCACCTTATGTGAAGGCGGGTCGCGAGCCCATTGCATATGCCGGTGTGAATTCAATCGGCCTTCGTCGTCGCGGTTATTCCAATGAGACTATCCGTGATATCCAGGAGATATACCGTTACCTGTATCTTTCGGGTCTGAATAATTCGGATGCGATAAGCCGGATAGAGGCTGAGCTTCCTGCTTCAAAGGAGCGTGACGAAATCATACTTTTCGTGCGCAACTCTAACCGCGGTATAATCCGTGGGTACGTGTAATAGCACACGGACTTATCATAAAGACACTCTTCATTCTCACATTTATAACCCTCTCCCCCACCGTGAAACGATTAGTCACGTTGGTAACAGCTTTGGCAGGAATCTTCGCCGCGGTTAGTCCCCGTGCGGAGATGCCTGCCACGGTTGTTTCCGAAGCTCATATCAATAATCTTTCAGGAAAATCAGGTAAAGGTCTTTCTGATGCCATAAGAAAGGAATTCAAGCCGCAGAAGCTAAATGGGACCGACGGTCTGACATGTGATCTACAGGACCATTTTACAGGAAGGACGGTCAGCATCATAAACGGTTGCTTTCCGGCAGGGTATGAGTCGGGAGAGATAGTCCCTCATAAATGGTGGACGTATATTGATGAGGCTGGGGGGGATGATATTAAAAAGGATTTGAATAATCTCATACCAATGACCGCGGATGACATCAGGCGAAAGAGTGATCTGCTTCCGGGGAAGGTTGATATACCTGAATTCAGTTCCGCGTATTGGAGTGTGGGCATCGGTAGCATATACGGAAAGGAGACCGACTTGTATTCTCCTCCTGAACAGCTGCGTGGACGAGTGGCAAGAGCGTTTTTCTATGCGGCAGTCATGTATCCTGCTGACATTTTTACTCCGCGCGGGTATAATATGATGGATACGGATTATCCGTATTTCAGTGTATATGGGAAAGAATTGCTTGTGAGATGGTCCAAGGAGTATCCTGTCACTCCTGAAGAGATGGAATGGGAGGCTCGTGTAGCAGCAATGCAGGGTGGAGGAAATCCGTTTGTGAAGTACGCGGAACTGTCAGAATACATATGGGGTGACAAAGCCGGAGAGGTGTATAGAGTGGGTGATGATCCTGTGCCTCTGCATTCGACTTATCATCTGGAGATTGACCGCGTGTATCTCTCATCACCGCATATACCGGCAGATGCGGTGTGGAAGATTGACGGTACGACTGTTACCTCAAAAGTGCTTGAGGCTTCAGAGATAGGGATCGGATCTCATGATCTTGAGTACAGTTCAGAGAGCACCGGAGAGACCGGACGGATGATGATTAAGATTGTTCCGTAGCTTTAACAAGATACCATTATGAGACTGATGATTATACGTGTATTTATTATTTCGGCTGTTGCAGCCGCATGTTTCTGCTACATGACAGGTTGCAGTCACGATGATCCTATTGACAGGGTATCTGCTATGCGCCCTTCTGGTGATGGGAACGGCGGATCCTCAGGTAACGGCGGTCCGGGTGCAGGACATAAGCCGGACACAACCGATGATGCATTCCGAAAAGAATTGGATGATGATGTGTTCCGGGTTATCGGTCTGGGTGCTGATATGAGGTATGACCGTGGCGGGATATTGTTCTCCGTGACAAAAGACGGACACAGGATTGTGAGGGATCTTGACGGTGCTGGCGAGATTACAGTCGGATTAGGTCAGGAGAGCAGCGATTCTATAATGTCCGGAGCAACTGTGGTTGTGAACGGTGCAGAATTCCAAGTAAGTGAAATAAAGATGATGCACAGAGGAAATGGCCGCACATGGTATCGTGTGACCGCCAACGATGGTGAATCAGGTGTAATGGTGCTTTAATCTGCCAATCCGGCAGATTATATTTATTTCTGTAGGATTCTCGCCATGTCGCGCTTGTCCTCGCGCTCTTTTATGGACTGTCGCTTGTCATACTCTTTTTTGCCTCGTCCTATGCCGATCACGAGTTTTGCGAGACCGCGCTCGTTTATGAACAGTCTTAGAGGGACAATTGTGAATCCTGCTTCCTTGCCTGACTTTTCAAGTCGGCTTATCTCCTTGCGTGAAAGAAGGAGCTTACGGTCACGGCGTTCGGCATGATTGTTGTATGAGCCATAGAAATATTCGGCGATATACATATTCTTTACCCATACCTCGCCGTGGTCGACATAGCAGAAAGTGTCGACAAGAGATGCTTTGCCTGAGCGTATCGACTTTATTTCGGTGCCTGTAAGCACTATGCCGGCTGTATATGTGTCACCGATGGCATAATCGAATGTGGCCCGTCGGTTCTTTATGTTGATATCTTTGGTCTGCATGTCAGAATAGAATTGAGAAGATGAAGTGGAATATGTAGGGGGGGCACAGCACTCCCAGCACGGCAAGTATCATGAATAAACCGGTGCTTTCGGTGCGTATGCGCATGTATGAAGTGCCTCTGAACTGTATGAGCACTATGTAGAGAGCAAAGAAGAAGAGCATTATCTTAGGCAACGGAAAGCAGTTGAAGATAATGGTAATGAGAGCGAGCAGTCCGAGGGTGTAAAGTGTGAATGTCTGGCATTTCTCTTCGTCATATTCTCCATCGACCATCGGCTCCATGAATATCGACAGAATGAATGTTCCGAAGAAATATGAGATGAAGTATACCACAAATGTGATAATCATATCGATGAACAGAGTGAGGAACTCCACGTGATGCAGGAACATAGCGCGGACAAATACACTGACCGCGGTAATGGCTATGAGCGGGAGAAATCCGTCGACTGCCAGACGCGATGGTGAGACATCACCTTTTTCGATATCTTCCCATCCGTTGCGTGGTGAGAGAATGAGCTGCAATAAACATTTGAGGTAATCTTTCATCTTGGTCAACAAGTTGTTTATAAGGAGTACAAAGTTACTAAGAATAAATTTCTTAAATACGTGGTAAAGACATCAATGATTGTATATGGCTTGATTGATTAACTAATTTTAACTGAGTGTTAGGGATATTTTGACTACTTTTGTAAGTAATATGCACTTGAATATTGCATATGCTCGAATAATAGAAGGAATAAGAACAATAGATATATAATATGGAAATTACAGGCAAGATCATAGTTGCTTTGCCCGAAGTGGGAGGTACCTCTGCTAAGGGAAATGTATGGAAGAAGCGCGAATATGTGCTTGAAACCCAAGAGACTTATCCCAAGAAAATTGCATTTAATTTCTTTGGTGACCGTGTCGACCAGTTCCCCCTTCAGGTAGGTCAGGTGGTGAAAATAAGTTTTGACATCGATAGCCGAGAGTTCAACGGGCGTTGGTATGTAGATATCCGTGCCTGGAAAGCGGAGGCTCCCGACCAGCCTGCGGCTGGAGCCCAGCCCGGTATGGCACCTGCGGCTGTGCCATCTTACGGGCCTGCTACTCAGATGCCTGGAGGATATGCTACCCCTGGAGCTCCTGTGCCTCCTCCTGCTGTGGATCTTGCTCCAAGCCCAACTGACGATCTGCCTTTCTAAGAGAGCAATAATAAAAATAATCAGGGTGACAGGAATCATTTCCTGTCACCCTGATTATTTTTATTATATGTGCTTTTGTTTAAGCCTCGTACTTTTTAACGATTACGGTGGCGTTGTGACCGCCGAATCCGAACGAGTTGGAGAGGGCTGCACGTACCGGACGGTTCTGAGCCTTGTTGAAGGTGAAGTTGAGAGTGTAGTCGATGTTCTCGTCCTCGTCTCCTTCCTCGTGGTTGATGGTTGGGGGCACAACGTCGTTCTGGCATGCGAGCACTGAGAACATTGCCTCAAGTGCACCGGTAGCCCCGAGCAGGTGTCCGGTCATTGATTTTGTAGAGCTGATGTTGAGCTTGTGAGCGTGTTCGCCGAAGAGTTCAACGATAGCTTTCACCTCGGAGATGTCACCTACAGGGGTAGATGTGCCGTGAACGTTGATATAGTCGATGTCCTCAGGCTTCATTCCTGCATCCTCAAGAGCGTTGCCCATTGAGAGGATTGCGCCGAGACCTTCGGGATGAGTTGCAGTGAGGTGATATGCGTCGGCACTCATGCCTCCGCCGGCAACCTCTGCGTAGATCTTTGCGCCGCGAGCCTTGGCGTGCTCAAGCTCTTCAAGGATGAGGACTACCGAGCCTTCGCCCATCACGAAGCCGTCGCGTGACTTGCTGAACGGACGTGATGCGGTCTCGGGAGACTCGTTGCGGGTTGAGATTGCATGCATGGAGCTGAAGCCGCCTACACCTGCGGGGAAGATGGCTGCTTCGGCACCTCCGGTAACTATGGCGTCGGCTTTGCCAAGACGGATGAGGTTGAATGCGTCGATGATGGCATTGTTGGATGATGCGCATGCCGATACGACACCGAAGTTGGGACCGTGGAGCTCATACTCCATGGAGATGTGGCCGGAAGCGATGTCGGCAATCATCTTGGGGATGAAGAACGGGTTGTATTTTGGGCCCTGCTCTTCGCCGTGAACAGCATAATAGCCTGCCTCTTCCTCAAAAGTGTGCAGGCCGCCTATGCCGGCAGCGACGATTACGCCGGTACGGTTGCGGTCAAGGTTCTCGGCGTCAAGAAGTTTTGAATCCTCCACGGCCTGGCGGGCTGCTACGATGGCATACTGGGCGTAGAGGTCGAGCTGACGTAATTTTTTGCGGTCAAAGTGGTCGTTTGCGTTGAAGTTCTTGACTTCACAGGCAAACTGGGTCTTGAATTTGGAAGCATCGAAATGGGTGATGGGAGCTGCACCGCTCACTCCTGCCAGGGCATTCGCCCAAGTGGTGGCAACGTCATTGCCTATGGGGGTGATGGCTCCGAGACCTGTGATGACTACTCTTTTAAGTTCCATTATAATTAGGTGTGTTAGAGACTGGGTTAGTAGGTGAGAGATAAGTTAGTCAACCAATCCTGATGCTAACTTGAAAATTGAAATAAGGCTCCACTTTGCCAATAGGCGCAAGTGGAGCCTTTGATGGGTCACGACCGCTTATATCTTCGCGGATGCCGATGTTGGAGGCTCCGTGGTGAAAATGTGGAGCGGACGGAGGTGAGACTTATTACTTCTGGTTAGCCTCGATGTAAGAGATGGCGTCAGCAACGGTCTTGATGCCTTCAGCCTTGTCGTCGGGAATGGTGATGCCGAATTCCTTCTCAAATTCCATGATGAGTTCAACGGTGTCAAGGCTGTCTGCGCCAAGATCTTTGGTGAATTCTGCGGTTTCGGTTACTTCGTTTTCGTCAACACCGAGCTTATCTACGATGATAGCTTTTACTCGAGATGCAATTTCAGACATAGTAGTTAAAAGAGTTTTGATTAGTATTATCGAATTTACGGTGCGGATATGAAATCACATTCGCGGTGCAAAGGTAAGCAAAATTTCTACAATACATGAACTTTTAAACGTATAAAGATGTTAATTAGGCTCCGTTTTCGTGAAAATTGTTCAAAAATACCTGAATTTTGACCTTTATGATGGATTTATTTAACAATGTAGGAGTAAACAAACAGAGTCATGCCGTGTGTTACACATGTATCACCTATCAGATTGTCAATAAATTTATTTGGCAGAGGTGAATTAATTTATCAAATTTGCAGTGAAATTAGAGATAAAATGAAAAGTCTTGTTCTTTTAGCATCGGGAGCCATTCTCGTTGCCGCTGTTGCTACAGGATGTGGTGACGCGAAGAAGAAATCAGTGGGAGATGTGGAGGTTACAAGCTTCCCTGTAAGGGAGGTCATACTGTCGGCCGATAAGAATTTCCGTATTGTGCTTGACGGTGACACCTCATATCTCGACCAGTATGCGTCGATACATTGGCCGGAGACGTTCGGGGAGTCGGATATAGCTCCGCTGTGTGATTCGTTGATGAGGTATTGTTTCGGCGATTCGGTGTTCTCCTCGCCGGAGGATGCCATCAGGCATTTTGTGAATGATACCACAGTGTTCGGGGAGTCTAACGGCACTGTTAAATTGATGCCTGTGGACTCCCTGCCTGCTCCAAGCGATGGGGTCAGGTGCTATTTTAATAATGTGACGGCGTCTGTGATAGAGTCTGACGAGTCAATGGTGACGTATCAGGTCACGACCTCGGTGTATCTTGGAGGAGCGCACCCTATGACTACTGTCCATCCGTTCACTTACGATCTTGCCGAGGGGCGTGTGCTTGATGTCGAGAATATGTTTACCGCTCAGGGGCGCGATTCTATCATGCCTGTGATAATCAATGCGCTTGCGCGTCAGCTTGATGTCCCGGAGTCGGGTCTTGACCGTGCAGGCATATTCTCGTCACAGCTTACATATCCCGGTCAGCCTTATATTAATAATAATGTGTTGTATTTCCACTACAATCCTTATGACATCGCGCCATATTCTTCAGGGATGATCGATGTGGCTGTGTATCCTTATGAAGTGGAGCGTTTTCTCGCCCCTGGGGTGATAAATCTTTTTGATGTCGGTATATGAAAAGGAAATATTGAGCAAAGAAAATAGATGAAAAAGAATTGGGTAGTAAAAACCTATTTGTTTTTATTTCCCAATTCTTTTTTATGTCTTTAATGGTTGATAGTGCTAATACACTATATATTCACCGGGGTGTGGTACAAACGGTTCCAATTCCCGACCCAGATTATTTCTACGGTAGGTCTTATAGTCTGGCGTAAAATGTAAAACTCTATTGTGGCTATCCGATAAGTATACAGGTTCAAGAGAATCCTCAAACAGGACTACACATAAGATCGAGTTTGGTCTTTTGCGTGTCAACATCTTTCCGTTCGGCATTTTAGTGACAGGGTCGAGAGGCATCAGTTCCATTTCTAAGTAGTCATTTTCGTGTTTCATGAAATGGACTGCAATGGCTTTTTTGTTGATAATAGGATGGTTGTCGGCGATGAAGAAACTGAATATTAACGGCACAAGGGTGTCAATATTTATTTTAGGAGCTATTTCATGTGCCACCTTTTTTGCTGTCTGAATAATTTGAGCCTCTTTTTCAGGCTTAAAATTCATTTTTTTTGACTCTTTATAGGCTGTGTCCTCTCCGTATGTAAAGAATGCAGAGGCCGCGATAGCAAGGATCAGAAAGATATATTTTTTCATGATGACAGGAAAATAATAGGGGTATTAATAAAATTTATATGGGGATCTTTGTCGGGGGCCAAAAACATATGTTGTTGGGAAGTCTGCTTCTGTTTCATAATCATAAGTGCCCCATACGCTGCTATAACTATAGTCAAAAACAAATCCGGGGATATCTAATTTATATGCAAGATTTTCATCCTCCTGTGATGCACCAGTGAGCCGATAGTCCGGTCCGTAATATGGGGGATGACAATGATAAAATGCACATACTTCATATGGGAATAGAGGTTTGCCTAAATTGACATATGCTTCATTCCCAAATGTGAAAGGAACTAAGGGGCCGTAAACCCATTCTCCAATAAAATAAGAATTTGAGCTATGTCTATAATAACAATAGTTCGGTAAAATTTGCATATTCAATTGAATATCAATAAGATGCAACAACAATTCAATATCAATGCAAACTATTGTGTATCAGTGCGATACAGCTATGCCTGCTCAAAAATTACCGAACTGTTGTAATAAATGAAGGAACCGATTTCACGTCGTGAAAAATGAGTCGCATAAGTCAGCATTTCTTTCCATGCATTAAGGGCTTCAAGTATTACTTTCTCAGATTTTAAAATTTCATATATATCCGGATATTCTAAAACCGACATACGTCTACTGGCATCAGTTCTTTCTGAGTTATTTGGATAGAGGTCGTCTTCGGTGCCGTGGCAAGAACTTAATGATAAGAATAGTGCGATTGGTAAGATTTTTACGGCGTGATATTTAATTTTTTTCATAAAGGCTGGTTGTTTAAGGAGAGATTGATGATGTGTTTTCACGGATAATCAGTCTATATTATAAGATTATGGTTTGGCACTGTTGAGTATTATGAGTGATTGATGTATTTTGATATGATATTTTTTTGATTCTGTTGCAATATATTGGATTATTTTATAAAAAACAAATAAAATGCATATTGTTTAACATTAATTGTCAATCTGTATTATTTTTGTGGTGTGATATTAAAATGCGCCCCGGCTCTCTTGGTTGAGGGTCGGGGCGCATGGGGAACTATTGTTCACGAGGAAAGGTTAGGGTAATTCGGGGGCGGCAAATATTACGATACGGTTCCAGTCGTTTGTGGGATATATCTGGGTGTCGGAACCGGCGGCTTCGAGGATGAGGCGGCTATCGGAGATTCCATAATCACCTGTGAGAATGTCGGCGACAGCTTTGGCGCGGCGTTCGGAGAGCTTCATGTTGTAGGCTGCTGAACCGGTGTCCTTGTCGGCGTATCCGCGTACTACTATCTGAGCATTGGGATTTGCTTTCATATATTCGGCAATGTTGTATACATTGACCATCTCCTCGGAGGATACATATGCTGAATTAAGTTTGAAGCGTACAGTGGGGAACAGCGTGGTCGATTCAGCTTCTACAGTCACTGTCTCGGGCACCTCGGGGCATGGCAGTTGTGCTTCTGCTGCGGCAAGGGCTGCTGAGGTGGTGGCGAGTGCCGCACGCAGGTCGTTGACCTGGGCATTAGCCTGAGAGAGAGCGTTCACATAATCGCAAGGATTGTAACGCTGGAATTTAGAGCCGGTGAAGTGGATGATGACGCCACCCACAGCGGCTATGTCAAGGTCGAGCGGACGGCCGTAAACGGTATTGTTGAAGTTGTCGCCATAGAATGTGCTGCGACCTTCGGCAAAGATGTCGACATAGGGGCTGACGCGGAATCGCAGCTGTATGCCTGCTGAGACCGGCATGAGCCACTGGTTGCCCTTGATGTTGCCGTCATTGCTACGGTCGTTGGCAAGGGCATTGTCGCGGTAATGGAACACATATGTGCCGCCAAGGCCGACGAAAGGTACTATGGAGAATGCTCGTGAGGGGTTGTAGCCGGATATGGAGTTGAGCATGTCCCACATGAAGTCGACATTGAGATTGGCGGTGCGGGCCGATGCCATGGCGTCGCCTCCTTTATAATGCATGGAGCCGTAGAGTGCTGAGAACCGGAATCCGAGATAGGGTGAGATCCAGCGGCCGACACCGAGATTGTAGATGGCTGTTATGTGGCGGTCCTTGGAGCCCCATTCGACTAAGGGCACGCGCATGCCTGCGCCGAGTTGTACATACCAGTTATCGCGCCATGATCCGGGAGTGTAGATGTCTTTGCAGGGAACCTGTTCTACATCGAAAGTGCTCTCTTCGACTACGACAGCTGTCTCCTGAGCGTTTGCGTTGCCGGCAGTCAGTAAGACCCCGCCTAAGGCTGCCAAAAGAAATAGTTGCTTTTTCATTACTCTCATAAAGTTAAATGAAACTTGTGTAGATGTTTTTTAGTCTTTCTAAGTATGATACTTTATGAACTTGTAACGTTAAGCAATCTTTAATTGTTCAAAGGAAAATAAAATTAGGCAGCTGTAGTGTGATAATTAACAGTGTTGTGTTAAATGTGTTAATTATGAGCTAAAAAAGGTTGCAATAGGGCACAAAAAAAGGGTAAGCTGACTACATCGCACCGCTACGACCCGATACCGTTGCTTCGATCAAGACCTGGCGGAGTTCTCGGGGAGCTGGTCGTGTAGGACTTACCCGAGTGCAAAGGTACGACTTTTTTCTATTACTGCAAGCATCCTGATCGTCGTTAACATTATTTTGGTTAAAAAGAGGGTTGGCTATATAAAATATGGATGACGCGGTGGGATATATGGAAAGATTTTAGTACTTTTGTGGAAATTTGGAAAAGAATGGCCAGGAACCTTCAACAACGCATTGCCAGACTCCAGTCCAAAGCCTCGTTGCTCACTGACCGCTATAAGGCGGTGAAACGCGCCAAAGAGGAGGTGGAGTCACGAGAAATGCAGCTTCGGGCGGAGGTGGCGCGGCTTCGGCGGGAGATTTCCGTCAAGGATGCCGAGATCGAACGCCTGAAAGTGACATCGGTGCTAACGCCCGATCACAAAGATGTGGAGGTGACAAGGGCATTCCTATCCGAGTTAGTGCGCGAAATCGACAAGTGCATCGCCCAGTTAAGCATCTGATGTCCGAAAAAAAACATAACATATCCATCCATATCGCCGACCTCCCACGCATTCAGCTAAATGTGCCTCTCAGTCAGGAGCCATTGGTGAGAAGAGCCGAAGAAAATATCAACGGATTGTGGAAAAAGTGGAAGGAGAAGGATGAGTTCAGCGACAAGTCATCGGCTGAGATTCTGGCTATGGTGACTTTCAGGTTTGCCCAGTTGTATTATAGCAATCTTGAGGCGGCCGAGAGTCTTGACAGAGTCCTGAACGATCTGGAGCAGGAGTTTGATTACCTGCTTCTTGAAGATGTCGCTCCATAAAGCTGCCCCATGGCTTGGCTCAAAGGCGAAACACACCGGTCCATCACGCACGATTGACTTGTTTCTGAAACGAACGCATTTTCTTTGCGGAGATGTCGCTTCCAGGAGGGTCAACACGTGTGTTTTTTATATCTTTATTCATCTTTATTTTACAGTTTAACATTTTTATGATTATTCTACTTTATATCGCCATCGCATTGATCGGAGCCGCTTTGGGTATTGGAATACTCGGAGCCGTGCAGAAGGCTACAGGACGCTCACGTGCAAGGACAATAGTCGAGGACGCTCAGCGCGAGGCGGAAGTCATCATGAAGGACAAGCTTCTTGAGGCTCGCGAGCAGGAGCTGCGTATAAAATCCGATGCCGAGAAGGCTGCCAACCAGCGTCTGTCGCGCGTGCAGAGCGAAGAGGCGAAGATTAAGCAGCGTCAGGCTCAGCTCAACCAGCAGCAGAGTGAAAACACCAAAGCCCGCAATGAGATTGACCAGACCCGCCGTGAGCTTGAAGCCCAGGGACAGGCACTCGAAGCAAGAGGTGAAGAGCTGGAGCGTATGCGCAAGTCGGCTCAGGAGACACTTGAACACATCTCGGGACTCTCAAGCGAGGAGGCAAAGGAGAAGCTTATAGAAAGTCTCAAGGATGAGGCAAAGACTGCTGCCGCAGCATATATCCATGACATAATGGACGAGGCGAAGATGACAGCCAACAAGGAGGCTAAGCGTATAGTAGTGCAGTCTATACAGCGTCTTGCCACGGAGACAGCAATAGAGAATTCGGTGACTGTGTTCCATATCGACAGTGATGAGATCAAGGGTCGTATAATCGGTAGAGAGGGTCGTAATATTCGCGCTCTTGAGGCTGCTACCGGCATTGAGATCATCGTGGATGACACCCCCGAGGCGATTGTCCTCTCGGGCTTTGATCCGGTGCGTCGCGAGATAGCGCGCCTCGCCCTTCACCAGCTCGTGGCTGACGGCCGTATTCACCCTGCCCGTATAGAAGAAGTGGTAGGCAAAGTGCGCCGCCAGATTGAGGAGGAGATTGTCGAGACCGGAAAGCGTACAGCCATCGATCTTGGCATCCATGGTCTGCACCCCGATCTGATACGTATGGTGGGCAAGATGAAGTATCGCTCAAGCTATGGTCAGAATCTGTTGCAGCATTCGCGTGAGACTGCTAATCTGTGCGCCATCATGGCTTCGGAACTCGGTCTTAATCCCAAGAAGGCGCGTCGTGCAGGACTTCTGCACGACATAGGCAAGGTGCCTGATGAGGAGCCCGAACTGCCCCATGCACTCCTCGGCATGAAACTCGCCGAGAAATATAAGGAGAAACCTGAAATATGCAATGCCATAGGTGCCCATCATGATGAGATAGAGCAGACATCGCTTCTTGCTCCTATCGTACAGGTGTGTGATGCTATTTCGGGAGCACGTCCCGGAGCGCGTAGAGAGATTGTCGAGGCGTATATCAAACGACTCAATGACCTTGAGCAGCTTGCCCTGTCGTATCCGGGTGTTATAAAGACTTATGCTATCCAGGCTGGTCGAGAACTGCGTGTCATAGTGGGAGCCGACAAGATCGATGATGTAGAGACCGAAAAGCTGTCGGAGGAGATAGCTCGTCGCATCCAGGACGAGATGACCTATCCCGGACAGGTGAAGATCACCGTAATCCGCGAGACTCGTTCGGTAAGTTTTGCAAAATAAGGAGGGTCGGACTGATGGAAGAGAAAGACCGCCGCTGTCCGCGCGGCAAGCTCCATTGTTTCAACTGGCTCGAAGATATCCCGGGAACCTCTACTGAATATGACATTGTCGAGGTCCAGTTCAAGAATACCAGAAAAGGCTATTACCGCAATTCGCTGAACCTTCCTCTTGAGACCGGCGATATGGTTGCGGTGGAGGCTTCTCCGGGTCATGACATAGGCAGTGTAACTCTCACCGGCAAACTTGTGGCACTTCAGATGCGCCGTGCCGGAGTGAAGAATGAGGCGGAGATCAAGAGGGTGTTCCGCAAGGCAAAACCTGCCGACATAGAGAAGTATGAAGAGGCACGCGCTCGTGAGAACGACACTATGATACGTGCCCGCAAGATAGCCGAGTCGCTTAGCCTTAACATGAAGATAGGCGATGTGGAGTATCAGGGCGACGGCAACAAAGCGATATTCTATTATATAGCTGATGAGCGGGTGGATTTCCGTCAGCTCATCAAGGTGCTTGCCGACACGTTCAAGGTGCGTATAGAGATGAAGCAGATAGGCGCGCGTCAGGAGGCGGGGCGTATCGGCGGTATAGGGTCGTGCGGCCGTCCGCTCTGCTGTGCAAGCTGGATGACTAATTTTGTTTCGGTCGGGACCAGTGCGGCACGTTACCAGGACATATCGCTAAATCCTCAGAAGCTTGCCGGGCAGTGTGCAAAGCTCAAATGTTGCCTTAATTTTGAGGTGGACACGTATGTGGAAAGCTCTAGGTTCCTTCCCGAGAAGAATGTACGCCTGGAGACTGCCGATTCCACATACTATCATTTCAAGACCGATATCTTCAAGAAGGAGATAACATATTCTACCGACAAACAGATGGCAGCAAATCTGGTGACCATCGATGCGGAAAGGGCGTTTGAGGTGATAGAGATGAACAAGCGTGGTGAGAAGCCTGTCAAGCTTGAACGTGAAGGCGCGGAGAAGTCCAAGGAGAAAGCCAAGCCGATAGATCTTGCCTCGCAGGATGACTTGACACGCTTTGACAAGAGTAAAAAGAAAAAGAAGAAAAAAAAGTCACAGGGACAGCCCCAGTCTCAGCCACAAAATAATGGCGGGGCGCAGCAGATATCCTCGCAGGGGCAGCAGCCAAAGCAGCAGCCCCAGAAACCGAAACAGCCTCAGTCTGCTCAGTCTCATAAAGATAATCCAGCAGGGCGTCAGCCTCGTCAGGACTTTGTGGAGCGAAAGCCGCGTAATGACCGTCAGGGGCAGAAGCCCCAGGCTAAGGAGCGTCAGCAGCCTTCATCTGGGAAACCTAAGGAGCAACAGCCGAAGGATAACCCTGCTCCGAAGCCGAAGGAGCAGGACCAGCCTGCTCAGCGTCCTCAATTGGCAAATCGCGGGCCCAAGGCTTTTCGTACACCGGAGCAGCAAGGTGAATGATGTGAACATTTCATTCAAATAATAATTGATAACAGGATCAGTTGCCTTATGAAGAGGCTTATCTATATTATTTCAGCAATCGCCGCCCTCGGAGCGGCGGTTGCTGCGTGTGGGGATGCCGAAAGAGAATATAGCCGTTGGGTTGATATCCCTGCAAAAGGGTGGGCGTATGGCGACACATTGAGGCTTGTGCCTGTTGATACGTCGCTTCACGACAATGACTCGCTTGTGCATCGTGGGCTCCGTCTTGGGCTTACTCACACTAATGATTATCCTTATTCCAATCTTTGGATTGAGGTGACATACCGAGGTGAAAAATTTTCCTATAGAGATACTCTCAACATCACATTGGCGGATGTCTACGGACGATGGATGGGGAGTGGGTTCGGGGCTAATTATCAGCATGAGATAATGCTTAATCCGAGAGCCGATATTGATCTGTCTCGACCGGTATTTGTGCGCCATATAATGCGCGTTGACACTTTGCGCGGTCTTGACCGTGTGGGTGTATCGGTGCGATGATGTCCGCAGGAAATAGATAAACAGACACGCCTGGTGAATTTTTTTCACCAGGCGTGTATATGATTTTTTTTGATCTCTATTAAAAAAAATCAGGAGATGAACATCAAATGTTTATCTCCTGATCAGTGCTTGTAGCGAGACCGAGAATTGAACTCGGGACCTCCGGGTTATGAATCCGACGCTCTAACCAACTGAGCTATCTCGCCGTTTTGCGGTGCAAAGTTAGTGATAATATTGAGAGTGGCAAAATAATTTCATAAAAAGTTTTCAACATTTTATTTACATTTTGTCAACAAATGCTTTTTGATTAATTGTAGATAAGTGTTGATAACTCTATATGATTTTATTTAATATGCTTGTAAGCAGTGTGATATAGTGTTGATAATATCCTGGGGTATTTTTGCAAAAATGTTGATAACTATGCAATGAGTGTTGATGTCTATTTGTGTTGAGGTGGAAATAAAAAGAGCGACATTCTCCCGGGGTTGTCGCAACTTGGGGAATATGTCGCTGTCTTTTACTCAACAATAACATTTTTTTTGTCTGCTTACATGTTTGGTTCAATGGGGCAGACCACTATGAGTTTTGTATCCTATGCAAAATTACTATTTAAAATATGAATAGCATATACCTAAAATACATGATTTGTCCGTAAGGTGATGGTGATGTCTAATTGTTATTAGTGATGATCATGCGTTGTCTCTGCTTTTTTTCAATGAGATCTCACTGTATGTTCATACATTTTATATTAGTATATGGAGCGACTTTTTTGTGGCAGTATACCCCTTGGAGGGGTCAAAAATAGGTGCAGGAACAGAAAAAATAAAAATATTTGAATTTTTTTGTCAAAATATTTGGAGGATTCAAAAATAGTGCCTACCTTTGCATCGCTTTAAGCAAGAAAGGGCGCTTAGCTCAGCTGGTTCAGAGCATCTGCCTTACAAGCAGAGGGTCGGGGGTTCGAATCCCTCAGCGCCCAC
>ERZ777011.1700-NODE-1700-length-21440-cov-3.815291_pt1 | contig 21440 bp, 19 predicted proteins | sample MGYA00374964_ERZ777011 | MGnify/ENA primary metagenome ERZ777011 (study PRJEB29310, sample SAMD00008975) | mouse gut metagenome | study: EMG produced TPA metagenomics assembly of the Metagenome analysis of fecal microbiota from mouse which was promoted... | reverse complement strand
CTTGCATGTTCATTTGACCCTCAAATCAAGGTTGAAAGATTTTCTTTCAACCTTATATCCCTTGCATACAATAGGCTTTGCCTATTGTCGCATATCGCAAGCTATGTTTGCAATACTACTAATAATATCCTCCATGAATAGTAACACGCCACTTACATTTTTTCTATAAAATTTACTTATTGCAAGGATATTTGGAATATGCTATATTAAGGATGTAAAAAGTAACAACCGCCCACAAAGTGGGTTGACCTAATAGAAGTAGAAAAATCCACCCCGTTACCGGTCAAAGTTGAAGGGTGGTTTTTCTATGTATGGTTACCTACAAAACGTAAAAACGAATGTAAGCAATGCCAAAAGGAAAAGACCAAAGGTCATCAAGTCCTTAAAATCAAAGAGATTTTCATAAAATCATTTTGATTTTGGCATCAACCTCCATTCCGTAAAAATGGAAGGTCAGCCCACCCTGCAACACGGTTGTCGTTTTCAGATATTCTATCATAGAGCAATCTCAAAGACAATAATAAATTCCGGTACGCTGTACAAAAGATTATCGTAACAATAAAGGGGGTTAGCAGACAGTCCCCCTTTTCTAACACAATATTCCCAAATCCATAAGCATACACGAAAGCAATGATAAAATTTTGAATGTATTATGTTTTCTAAAGTTCCGTTCTTCCTCTATGAAAACAGCTCTGTTCGTATCTGAAAAATCATCTAAATCAATCTTGACTCCAAGTTCATCCATAAATTCTGTCAACTCTAAACCAGCATGAATAATACTGTCCTCATTGATTTTATTCATGGAAATTATTTTTGCATTTGTATTTATGTAATTCTTTAATTCGCTTCCCAATCGTGCCTGCATCCCAAAAGAACGATCCACAAAATTAGATATCTCATATGCCTCAATCGCCGGGTAACTTAATAGCAGCATGCCTCCCCGCATATTATCATCATTTTCTCGGGAATTTTTCAATTTATCAATCATATTAAAAATAAATTTAATATCCGTATTAGATTCCGGATCGCGATCAAACAAATAATATATGGCGGCATTATTAATATCAAAATCATACTGCTCAATCAAATTTTCAAATATTGCATCCAAATATTCTTTTTCATCCACAGACGATATATTAGATGTTTTTGTATTTACAACAGCTACCACACTATGTCTGTCCCCTTCCACAATCAAAAGAACCTTTCCCACTCGCTTATTCTTTCGCAATTCCATATTCCGGTATTCCTCCAAAAACCCCGCTTAAATACATTTTTTCAAGATTCTGAGCCGCTCTGGGCTGTTCATCCGAAAACCGACAAATCCTGCTTCCTTCATCCCCTTCCATCTCTACGGTATATATTTGGTCAGGCCTTAAAATAGTATTGGATAGAAGATTGGTCGAATGAGACACAAAGAACAATTGAGTTGTTGTTCCTTTCCTCATGACATATTTAACCAATAATTCCTCTAATTTATTATGCAAACCGCTGCTAAATTCATCAATAATCAGCATACTGCCATTTGTAACCGCATAAAATATTGCCGGCAAAATACTTATAAGCGTTTGATTACCGGCGGATTCCATAAAAACAGGAATTGGAACATTTATACCTTTGCGCTCAAAAAATATCATCTGCCCCTCATTTTCATCCATTTCATAGCGTATACCATTTTTTTCTATCTTTTTTTCATACCGAATTGAGAATTTAAAATTATATTCATCCAAAAAAAGATTTAAGCTTTCAACCCCCTGCTTTTCAATATATTTTTTAACGGCCAGATTTTCTCCATTATATGTGGAGATTCTTTTTGTATAAGCATCAATATATACGGCGTTTTTTAAATAATGAAACCATCCTGTCAAAACTTCATTGCCGAAAAATTTCGTATTAAAATATACCTGTTTTAAGAACAGAATTGAATGATCCACTTCATGGAAAGCAATATCATCTCCAATTTCAAGCTTTGCACTTCCTTTAAGCCGCTCAATAACTGTTTTCTTATCAACCGTCAATCTTTCTTCCACAAATCCATCGCCTTCAAAAGAAAATACATAATTGATAGCATGCCCATTCATATCAAATTCATATTCCATACTCGTTACGCCATCCGTCGAAAATAAACACCCATAAATAAGAAGCGGAATCTCCTTATCTTTCAGAAGCAGATCCAGCAATAATTTTATTGGCTGAATCGCTGTGGTCTTTCCGGAAGCATTATCCCCGACGAATAACGCTCCTTTTAAAATCTTTCCATAACTATTGTGCTCTAAAACTTTATAATTTGTCTTTTCAAAATCAAAAACAGTTTCTTCCTTAAAACATTTAAAGTTTTTCACTATCATTTTTTTCAGCATAATAATCCTCCATGCTGCCAACACCTGCAAATTGTATGTGTGCGAAGCACACTATCGTCAGCACAAATTTGTGATTGATAAAATCGGCGGCTGATTTTTCAATCTATCCTCCATTCTCGAATTACTCATGTATATTGCCCGCACACTAAATTTGTAAAAAATTACCTTACAATATCATTATTTTACTTAATCACTTTAAATATTCGTAATTTTTTTACTTTCGAAAATAAATATTCGTAATTTTTTTACTTTTTCTTTTATCATATCATAATTTCCTATACAAGGATACTTTTTTTTCAAATGCAACCGAATAAAACGCAGCAACGGTCAACATATAAAAACAGCGGTTCTACAAGGCGTATTTGAAACACATACAAGTATACTGTACAAACCAAACCTCTTTTGTTATACTACATTTATATTTTTCATTTTGACTTCCATGGTTTCAGTTTAAACACATAATTTTTATCCATAGAAAAATTTTTAAACGCAAATCCTCTGCCAGAGAAAGGAGCATGATTATCCCATGACAAATATCAGGAAAAAAGCGGTCGTATCCCTCGGCCATAACGCCTTAGGCTACACCACCACCCAGCAGTGGGACGCCGTCAAAGTTACCGCCCGTACGCTGGCCGATTTGGTGGAGGCAGGCTATCAGCTTACCATCACCCACAGCAACGGCCCCCAAATCAGCATGATTCACAAGGCCATGACGGAGCTGCGCCGTATTTACATCGACTACACGCCGGCGCCCATGTGTGTCTGCAGCGCCATGAGCCAGGGCTATGTTGGCTACGATATCCAAAATTCCCTGAAAGCCGAACTCTTAAGCCGCGGAATCAGCAAAACCGTCTCCACCATTTTAACTCAGGTTACGGTGGACCCTTATGACGAGGCTTTTTACGAGCCCACCAAACTGATTGGGCGCAACATGTCCTTTGACGATGCCGAAATAGAAATCAAGAAAGGCAATTATGTGCAGGAAATCCCCGGCAAGGGCTTTCGCCGTATCATCGCCGCGCCGAAACCGATTGACATTGTAGAGATTGAGGCCATCCGCACCCTGTCCGAGGCCGGGCAAATCGTCATTGCCTGCGGCGGCGGCGGTATCCCCGTCATTGAGCAAAAGCAGGCCTTAAAGGGAGCCTCGGCTGTCATTGAAAAGGATGTGATTGCCGGAAAGCTTGCCGGCGACCTTATGGCCGATCAGCTGATTATTTTAACCAGCGTTCCCAATGTTTACAGCGATTTCGGCACGCCGAATCAGAAAAGCATTTCATCCCTCACCATAAGCGAAGCGCAAGAAATGATTGACCAAGGACAATTCGGCGAAGGCACCATGCTGCCTAAAATTGAAGCCGCTATTTCTTACCTTTCCACAAATAAAGATGGCAGCGTGCTAATCACTTCCCTTGAGGCAGCAACCGACGCCTTAAAAGGAAAAGCAGGCACCGTAATCACTGCATAAAGTTTCTTTACAACTTTCAGTTTGATCTGCGAATTGTTTTTATTATTTTAAGCAAACGCCGCCATACTTCGAAAGTCATCTTAATGTAATATAAGGCAGAGTCCGCATCTGCGTAAGACTCTGCCTTCATTTTATCCGTACACTTTATACTTACCTTCTGGCATAGCATATCGAAAACCCATGTGCAGATTTCCAAATCTACTCCAGTTCAAGCTTATGCTGAATCAAATACTCGCTCATAAAATACAATCCAATACCCACGACTAGCGACACTCCCGTTACCAGGAAATAGAAAGGCGTCATAAACGGAAAGGGCGACTGTGCTTCGAATGCGTTGTCATAATAAGGGGAAGTCGACATCTTCACCATCATGGGAATGAGAAACACCGTAGTGAAAATCTGAATAACAAAGGTAAATCCAATATAGGCCCCTATCGCCCCCAATATTCTGTGCCTGCGCACCATCTGTCCTAATGTGATGGCGCCAATCACCATCATGCTGCCGCTGAAGGCGCTTACCAGTATCATGCACAGTATTCCGATGCAAAATCCCTCAAAGCCATCCATGTAAGGAGATTTTAAAGCCTCCGGCCAGGCCCCCACAGCTTCCATCAGATCTCTGGCAAAACTGCTGTCCTTAGGGGCTAACGCCAATATCATTACCGAACAAAAAACAAAAATACTGACCACCACAGAAAGTATTGCAATCAGATTCCACAGACTCATAGTAATCGTTTTATTTAAAAGCAGCTGACGGGACGTTACAGGAAGGGTGTGGGTCAAATAGCCCTCGTCCGTAAACATGTTCTTATAATACCGCACCGCAAAATAAATCTGAATACCCAAAGTAACTGCTATCATAGCAAAATAAAACATAAGAATTAACATCATACCTGAAAGCGGAAGGCCAACCCACTCGCTGTCCCATATAGGCAGCGCAAAGGTAAGTCCTGCCAGCACCGCGGTAATCATCAGTATAACAATCAGAAGAACAGGTACTTTCCAAACTGTTTTCCATTCATGCTTTAGCAGTTTTCCTAACATGCGAACACCTCCCTGAAATATGCGTCCACCGATTTTCCCTTATATTCCCGGATATTTTCAACCGTATCCTGGAGCACCACTCTCCCGTTTCGGATAAAAATAACTTCATCCAATACCTTCTCAATATCGGAAATCAGATGTGTGGATAAGAGCACGGTGGCATTTTCGTTATAGTTAGTAATAATCGTGCGCAGAATATAATCTCTTGCCGCCGGGTCCACGCCCGCTATAGGCTCATCTAAAACATACAGCTGCGCTTCCCTGCTCATTACCATAATAAGCTGCACCTTTTCTTTTGTTCCTTTCGACAATGTCTTTAATCTGGCGTTTTCACTGATATTTAAATTTGCCAGCATCTGCCTTGCCCGCTCCGGACGAAAATCCTTATAAAAATCGCTGAAAAAGCTTATAAGCTCATTGACCTGCATACTGTTCTGAAAATAGGTCCTCTCCGGCAGATAGGAAATCTGGTTTTTTGTCTCCGGTCCGGGCCTGCGGCCATTAATTAGAATCTCTCCCTCCGTAGCCTCGAGTAAACCGTTCATCAGTTTAATCAAAGTGGTTTTCCCACTTCCGTTTGGACCTAAAAGCCCTATAATCTTTCCCCTTGGAATGGTAAGATTCATATGGTCTAACGCCATCTTTCTCTTTTCATAAAACTTGGTAAGATTGATTACCTCTACCAGTCCATTCATGCATTTTCCCCTCCCATCTTCTCTAGCAGTTCCAGCACTTCTTTTTTGCTAAATCCAAGCTCTTTCATTTTATCGATAAATTCACTTACCTGTTCTTCCGCAAGCTTATTGCGGATCTTCCGAATCATTTCCATGTCCTCCGTTACCATCCTGCCGCTTGTTCTCTGGGTTACCACCAGCCCGTTTCTTTCCAGCTCTGACAAAGCCTTTTGCATTGTATTGGGATTTACGCCTGCCTCCGCCGCCAAATCTCGCACGCTTGGTATCTTCTCCCCGGGGTGGTACCGACCAGAGATAATACGAAGCTGCATCACTTCAAGAATTTGGGCATAAATAGGACGATCCGAATTTAAATTCCACGCCATGGGCATCTTCCTTTCTCTGTATTATTGTATTATTTTATTAATACAATAACTCAACAAAGACGCTTTGTCAAGACTTATTTTTTTAAACGTAAAAATGCCAATAACTATTCAGCCTTCGGCTTCATGGTTTCTCCCACCCAATCACACAAAGCAATGCGCCCACCATGATACAGAAATCACCTATATTAAAAATCACCTTTCGAAGGCCAAAGGGCACCTGAAAACTCACATAGTCCACCACATACTTCCGCGCAAGCCTGTCATAAGTATTGCTGTAAGCCCCTCCCAACAACAAAGTAAGCCCCCACTTAAGAAGCCTCTTTCCCCCACACCCAAGGGTCAGCAAAAACAAAATCGTAAGCGCCGCCGTCAAAAAAACAGACAGCCCCGTTACCGCCTTTTGCTTATTCTGCCCCGCATTCAAAAAAGCCCCCCTGTTATGATGCTTCCTGATAAGCAAAAACCCACCGCATTTTTCCTTCGTCTCTCCTTCTTCCACCCTCTCCTCTATATCATTTTTGATTTTCCATTCCATTCCAAAAATTCCCAAAATTACCGCAAAATACCACATATTATCCCCCATTTTTTTCAGCAGCCTGCATATTTGGACGCAGGCCTGAATTTATAATTGATAAAACCGGCCGCCGTGCAATGTAAAGTTTCATTTTTCCCAGTTTACTTTTCCTTCCCGCCACTATAAAATATAAGCGACAACACTAATATCCCAGGCGTGATCCCCTTTCACTTATCGGAGACGCCTATACATAAAGGAGGAAAATCTCTTGTACGAATGTCCAAACTGCGGAGGAAACCTGAAATTTGATATCCTCTCCCAAAAGCTCAAGTGCGCCCACTGCCTTACCATGAAAGATCCTTACGAAGTGACCAGGGAAAAGGACGCCGAGGAAAGCAATGTTTTTGAAGCCACCATATTCACCTGTCCCCAATGTGCCGGTGAGATTCTAAGCACCGACACATCCGCCGCCGAATTTTGCAGCTTCTGCGGCGCCTCCACCATTTTAGACAGCCGCATCAGCAGGGAGTTACGCCCTGCCCGTATCATTCCTTTCAAGCAGACAAAGGAGGCCTGCAAGAGCGCGTTTATTTCCCATATAAAACGTTCCCCCTTTGCCCCGGACGACTTAAAGGATGAAAAGCACATCGAAAGCTTTCGTGGAATCTATATGCCCTACTGGTCTTATGATATTTCCCAGCAGGGCCCCGTCCGGCTTACGGCAGAAAAGTCCTACCGCAGGGGAAACTACCTTTACACGGATCGCTATGCCCTGAGCGGCAGCATAAACGCCCAATATCATAATTTATCCTATGACGCGTCCTCCTCCTTTGCGGACAATATCAGCGAGCAGATCGCTCCCTTTGATACCAGGATGCAAATAGATTTTACGCCCTCTTTCCTCAGTGGGTTTTATGCAGATACCGCCGATGTGGACAGCAGCCTCTACGAAAATGATGCCAGAGCTCTTGCCAATAACGCCAGTTACGGGGAAATCAAAAGAGTGCCCGCTTTTTCCGGTCTTTCCTTTAAAAACAGCGGCGCCTTAGACGAGTCCCTGCACACGGAATGTCCCGCCGCGAAACGCGTCATGTATCCCGTGTGGTTTATGTCCTACCGCAAAGGCGACCGTATCGCCTACGCTACCGTCAACGGCCAGACCGGCAAGGTTGCGGCCGATATTCCCGTGGATATCAAAAAATATGTCCTTGCCTCGCTCATAATGGCGATACCGATTTTTCTATTCCTGAATCTGTTTTTTACGATCTCGCCCACTATAACCCTTATATGTTCTATCGCTTTAGCAGCCGCCACCTTTTTCATTTACATATTTGAGGTTGTGAAAATATATCACAGGGACAAAAAAGATGACGATCGTGGGTATCTGTTCCGGCATACCTTTCATTCTTCAGCCGAATCAAACCATAAGGATGAAAAAGCGGACACACCCCCTGCAAAAGAAAGCGGGCTCCTTTCCGGCTCCAAAAGCAATAAAGCGCCGGTTGGGTTTATCGGCTCATTGGCCGCCATGATTGCCGCTGTCATTGTCTGTGTGTGGAACCCCATATCAGATATCTGGTATTATGGCAGCACAAGCCTTATCTTTCTTGGCATTTTATCCACAATTATAGGAATTATTCGTAAATACAACATATTAACTACCCGAAAACTTCCACAATTTGAAAGAAAGGGAGGAGACGACAGTGCTTTATAAAATAAGTATTTTCATTTTCTTTTTCTCATTTTTCTTTAAGCCATTACCGGTACAGGCGGCTATCTCCGCTTCCGCTCCATCCGAAACCCTGGAAACCGAAGTATGGGCAAACCCCGAGACCGGATACTGCGTCATTTTAGAGGACGACGCCGGTTTACTCAGCCCTTCTGAAAGGGAACAGCTTTCCCTGGAAATGCGCTCTGTTACGGACTATGGAAACGCCATTTATAAGTCAATTGATGAAAACCCGTACTCCGCCTCCTATTTTGCCGAAGGTTTCTATCATGAGCGTATCGGTGCGGACAGCGGCTGTCTATTTTTGATTGATATGGACAACAGGGAAATTTATATTTTCAGCGACGGCGCCGTTTACAAAACCGTTACGTCCTCCTACGCCAATACCATCACCGACAATGTATACCGCTACGCTTCAAAAGCCGATTATTTCGGCTGCGCTTCAAAAGCCTTTACCCAGATCCATACCCTTTTATCCGGGCAAAAAATAGCGCAGCCCATGAAGTACATAAGCAATCTGCTGCTTGCCCTCATATTGGCTGCGCTTATAAACTATTTTGTTGTAAGGCTTTCCTCCTCCGCTGCCAGGCCTTCTGACAGAGAGCTTTTACAATCAGCCTCCACCAGATTTACATTTACCAATCCTCAAATGCAGCTAACCCATCAGTCTAAGGTTTACAGTCCCCCCAGCAGCGGCGGCAGCAGCAACGGACGCAGCGGAGGGGGAGGCGGGCGCAGCGGCGGCGGTGGCGGCCACAGATTTTAAATACTTCATCAACCGTTGATATCTGTGTCCATATAGTCCATCAGTCGATCTACCGTAGTAAAGGCCAGTCCGGTCACAGTATCCGCACAACCGTAATAAATAGCAATTCTTCCTGTTGCGGCGTCTGTCAGCGCCGCGCAGGGGAATACCACGTTAGGCACATCCCCCATACATTCGTACAGCTCATGAGGCCCCAAAACATAATTTTTCGTTCTCTTTATTACCTTCCACGGCTCCTCCAAATCAAGCAGGGCGCATCCCATTCTGTAGACAAATCCATTACAGGTATTGATCACGCCGTGGTAAAGCAAAAGCCATCCGTCCTCGGTCTCAATCGGTACGCTGCCGGCCCCAATCTTCGTACTCTGCCAGGCAGAAGCATCCCCTTTGACGGTTCCCATCACATGACGGTGGCATCCCCAATATTTCAGGTCAGGGCTTTCACTTAAGAAAATATCCCCAAAAGGCGTATGCCCATTGTCACTGGGGCGGCTTAACATATAATAATTGCCGTTTATCTTCCTTGGGAACAGCACTCCGTTCCTGTTAAAGGGCAGAAATGCATTCTCCAGCTGAGTAAAGGTTTTAAAATCAAAAGTATATCCCACCCCAATCGTCGGATAACCGTGATATCCGTTACACCAGGTCACATAGTACCTGTCCTCGATAAAGCAAACCCTCGGGTCATACCGGTAATCCCGTTTGGCCACCTCCGGGTGCGCTCCCTCAAAGGTAACCGGTTCGTCGTTAATATCCCAGTTGATGCCGTCCTTGCTAAAACCTGCAAAGATATCCATGCTGATAGACTTGCTGTCACAGCGGAACACCCCGGCGAAACCGTCTCCAAAGGGCACTACCGCACTGTTAAAAATACTGTTTGAATTTTTCGTGGCAAACCTCTCAATAATCGGGTTTGCATCATAACGCCATACCGGCAGCTTCTCATTCCCTTTCGGTTCCTGCCATGGCATATTCGGCAAATCTTTTCCCACAATCTTTGTCATCTTTTCCCTCCGTTCACTTCTACGTATTTTTTCGAAACACCTATGGCGCTTTTGCCCACAGGAATAATTACTACAAATTATAGACGATTTTCAAGCCGCCGTCAAACCTTCCCGCACACGTCCCGGTATTTCCTTTATATATTTTGGAAAACTGTAAAGTAGACACTTTTTTTAAACTATGGTACAATGATACAATATCATATTATATATGGCGATTATGAATCATGAATATACACAGGAAAGGTGGTTTCAGCAGCATGAAGAAAGCGCTTGTCATAGGGGCAGGTCCCGCGGGCCTGACCGCTGCTTATGAACTTTTGACAAAATCAAACGATATCGAAGTTGTCGTGTTCGAGGAAAGCGATTGTTTTGGAGGAATTTCCAAGACCGTAAACTATAAAGGGAACCGTATGGATATGGGCGGCCACCGTTTTTTCTCAAAAATTCCGGAGGTAAACGCCTGGTGGGACAAGATGCTCCCCATGCAGGGCTCTCCCACGTACGATGACATCCTCCTGAAGCGCCCCATGCCGCTGCACAAAGGCGGTCCTGATCCGGAAAAGGAAGACAGGGTTATGCTGACCCGCCACCGTGTGTCCCGCATTTATTTCGGCTCTAAATTTTATGATTATCCTATCTCTTTAAATCTGAAAACATTAAAGGATTTTGGCTTTGTCACCACCATGCAGGTTGGTTTCAGTTATCTTGCGGCTCTCCTTCACAAAAGGCCCGACGATAACCTTGAAAACTTTTATATCAACCGCTACGGGCGCAAGCTCTATTCCATGTTTTTTGAATATTATACGGAAAACCTGTGGGGACGCCACCCCAGCGAGATCGACGCTTCCTGGGGCGCCCAGCGCACCAAAGGCTTATCCATTATGGCTATCATCAAAGATGTGGTTGAGCGGAAAATGAACAAGAAAAACCGCAAGGTGGAGACCTCCCTCATTGAAGAATTTAAATACCCCAAGCTCGGCCCCGGGCAGCTGTGGGATGTTACCGCCACTGAAATAGAGGATTTGGGCGGAACCATCATCAAAAATGCAAAGGTAACCAAACTCAATAAAAAGAACAATGTCATCACTTCCCTCACCTATGAAAAGAACGGCCAGGAGTACACCATGTTTGGCGATTATTTCATCTCCTCCATGCCGGTAAGGGATTTGGTGGCAGGCATGAACGACGTGCCCTCCGAGCCTGCCAGAATTGCGGCGGGGCCCCCTTACAGGGATTATATGACCCTGGGCGTGCTGGTTCCCAAAATTAATCTGGTAAACAAAACCAACATTAAAACTGTCGGCAATATCGTCCCTGACTGTTGGGTATATGTGCAGGACAGAAACGTAAAGCTGGGCAGATTCCAGATTTATAATAACTGGTCCCCCTACATGATTAAAGATTTGGAGCACACCGTATGGATTGGCCTTGAGTACTTCGTAAACGAAGGGGACGAATACTGGAACATGACGGAAAAGGAATTTTCCAAAACAGGCGTGGATGAAATGATAAAGCTGGGCCTTATCGATAACGCCGAATGCGTTTTGGATACCCATATGGAAAAGGTTAAGAAAGCCTACCCCGCCTACTTCGACACCTATGATGAGATTGACTCTCTGGTAGCTTACTTAAGCTCCATTGAGAATCTTTACTGCGTAGGGCGCAACGGCCAGCACCGCTATAACAATATTGATCATTCCATGGTAACATCCTTTGAGGCCGTAAAAAATATCTTAAACGGCACAAAGGACAAGACCAACATCTGGAATGTCAACACGGAAAAAGAATACCATGAGGAAGGCGTGAAAAATGAAGCCGAGGTAGATTAACTTGGGTTTCCTGACCGCCGGAAACCAAGCAGGAAAGGGGGCCTTGCCTGCTGCGCGGATTCGCGCGGGCTTCAGCACAGTATTTCCCTGCACATACCATACAAAAAATAAGCCTTGAGCATATCTGAAAAATGCTCTAAGGCTTATTATATTTTACATAAGTATGATCCGCGAAGGGTGACATCCTTTGTTTTTCCGCAGCTTATTTTCTAAACAGAGACTGCCTTGCCCCATGGTTGGCCGCCCTGTTTTTCAGGGTATCGTCCACCACATCCATACGCAGCCCTGCGTCAATAAAATCGCAATACTTACAAAAACTGTAATCTCCACGCCCTTTCCTGATTTCCTGACGCAGCTTTTGATACTCTTTACTGTTCCACGCTTCCTTCAAAGGCGTTACCTTAAGATCTGCCAGCGTAGTTACTTCAAAATTGTCACAACAACAAATTCCCATTCTTCCATCCGGGAATATAAACATGTCCGTGTACGGCATCAGGCAGGTTTCTTTGATAACCTTCTGATCATTCTGCTTATTGGGAGCGCTCCCCGCACGGTTGGTAAGCACCGCGTCCATATAACGCATCTGAAAAAGCAAATCCACATCCCGGAATTCTTCCTCATGGGTTCTTGCATAATCATAGATTTCCTTGATGTTATCGTACAGCTTCATATCCCGGCAGTAATTGTTGATAATAAACTGATTTAAGTAAGGCGCAATCTCCTTTACCTTGTCCACCGTAAGCAAAAGCCCGTTGGTGGAAAGGAAAATAAAGCAATCCGGAAGCTGCTCCCTGCAGTATTTATGAAATTCCACCACCCTGGTGTCCAAAAAAGGTTCATTGTTTCCATACAGGGTCAAATGCCCCTTATACCCCCAATCCCGAAGCTGGTCAATAATGCTGTAAAAAAGATCCTCCTCCATCCGCTTATAAGGACGCTTTTCCGCATTTTTATTTGCCGTGCAAAAAGAACACGTGCTGTTACAGCGATTGATTGTCTCCAGATTTACCACCAGGGGCATAGGAGTTTCCTCGCTTTGAAGAAAATATTCAATATACTTTTCCTGCAATTTATTTCTGGTAAGGAACTGTAATTTTAAGTAACTTTCCGACGATAATTTGGGGAATTTCTTCTGCAGATTCCACCCCAGCGCACCGCCAAAATTATGATATCTAACTGACATTTCTGCCTCCTTTTTACACATTTTTATTAACATAAGGACAGTCCGCACAGCGTACCGCCCGTTGTTTTTCTCATACGAGTGCTGATTCCCATTCTTTCCTGCGGCCTTCAAATCGGGGGCCGGGCACACTTCCCCGGCAGGCGGCCGCCATCAGGAAGCACATGTTAGAAGGTGACCTCTCCGTCATGGGAAACCAGTGAAACATTCTCCACCCCTTCCAGCTTCGAAACAGCCTCTATCATTTCGTATTCCTTTAAGGCTCTGACCTCCACAATAAGATTACATCTGCCTGAGGTAATATTCCTGGATTTTACCTTATAATATTTACAAAACTCTGAAACCTTCTTCATGAAAACCGGCTCTTTTTCCAAATCCTGCAGATTTGCCACCAGGATCATGGGCGCCCGTCCTATGGGCAGCCTGTCCAGTATAAGCACCAGCACCGTAAGCACCAAAGAAAGCACCAGCGCAATTTCCGTCATGTGAGCGCCGCAGCAAATTCCCACCGCAATTGACCAGAACAAAAAGCATAAATCCATTGGCTCCTTGATTGCCGTTCGAAAACGTACAATAGAAAGAGCGCCTACCATACCCAGGGAGATCACAATGCTGGACTGTACCGCTAAAATAATTCCTGCCGTTATCACTGCAATTGCCGCAAGCGAAATGTTAAAGTTCTTAGAATAAAAGGTTTTTTTCGTGATAAGCCTGTATACCACAAAAATATAGCAGGCAATAACCGCCGTGATTAAAAGCACCGCCGTAATATGAGGCACGCTGACCCCCTCGGTAGTATACGACGCCAGAAAATCTTTTTTGAATATATCTGAAAAGTTCATTACTTATCCTCCATGTTTCTAACAGCCCGCAGATGAAAAGTATGTCCTTTACACCCCAAACCTTCTGCAGAGATAATACTTTGAAAATGTGCTTGCGCTAAGTCCGTCTAACTGTAAAAGACCGTATATTTCGTCAGGCAAAAAGCTGTCAAACTTCACTTCCATCAAAGCCTGTCCCACTGCCAAAACACCTCGCCCATATATCTTTTCGTCCAAAAAAGTGCCCACATCGCTCACCGATGTAATGTTGCTGTCAAAAGTGACCCTCACATTTGCATCCTCTAACCTGTATATATAGGGAACTCTGTCATAATCTACAATAACCGCCGGGGACATAAGCCGCACCGCCATCAGATACGCCAGCTTATGCAGTACCTGCTGGTCTGGCTTTATATCATCCGGTATTATACCATTCATCAGTTTTTTACACTGGGACAATGTGATTGGACAAGTGCGCTTACTGGTTTTGCCCCGGATTTTTTGCTTTAATTCCAAGGTAATTCTTTCCGCACTGTGGTTATAAATCCGTATCCGGTATTTTTCCCTGCTATCCACCCCGTTTTCATTGTCCTTGTAGCAGCTATTATGATAATCATCAAAATACAGACTCCTGATGTTATAAAATCCTGCCTCCCCTGCATGTGCGTCCTTTTGGGCAACTGCACTTATTTTAGCACTTTCTATCAGTATTTGTCCATGCGTTAATGGATATTTATATTCATGTCTGTAATGTATTTCCTCCAAAGTAATGTTTTTCCTCCTTACCTGTCGTACAGCCGCCCTCACAGCCCAAAGCCTGAATCCGTCAGCCGCCGCACCCTTACCGGCGCAGCCTGTCCTGTCATACTCTTCCTCACTGCCCGTCGTCTAAGTCTGTCGTACATTGCCCCATGACGCCCTCTAACACACAATCTTCCCATATGATAGCGCCATCGGAAACCTTTTCTTTGGTTTCCCTGTCCACATATTCATAAGGTATCCCCTCCTCGTCCGTAAATTGTGGAAGTCCCTGCAAGGGCGTTCCCTTCTCTACCCAGTAATAAATTGTCTGATTATAGTCCTGGTTCAGAACAGGAAAGTCATTCCGCACCTCCACAATACAAAATTCCCTGTGCTCTACCCACAGCTTATCCAAAAAATTTTTCTTTTGCGTCAAAAAATCCTCCACCATTTGCACATGGCTTTCAAGCTGCGAATAATCTTTATAGTCGCATACATCCGGAAATCTAAGTTCCTCCGGTAAAACAAACATCCATCCCAGTCTTTTTTCATGCCATCTAAAGGCGTCCAAACCTGCACTGCGCTCTATTTCTTCCACATAATCCTCAATTTCCCCATTTAAAATTTTTTCTAAATTACCGCGAAAAACAGTTTGATACTTTTCTTCTAACACTTTCCGAAACTGCGCGTTTTGATACAAGGCCGCAAACCAGCGATTTTGATTGGCATTCCCTTTCGGCCTTGTCTGTTCAATAGATGTGGTAAGCGCCGCCGGATTTTTATACATTGCCGTATTCACATTCCCCATAGTTCCGTCAAAATCCCATACCGGCCCGGCATACAAAAGAGAGTCTTCCTTTTGCGGCGCAAAGGCAAACTGACTGGCAATTCCCGTATCATGATCCCCTGATATTTCCTGTATAAGAAAAGCCTCCGCCCAGGATTCTAAGTCCATTAATTCATCTAAAGTTTTTCCACTTAACAAACTGACGCCGTCCTTAGCGGTAAAGGCGCTTTCGATATCGCTTAGCCTATGGCGAATCCTTTCCTTTTCCGCTTCCGAAACATACGTCTTTGTATGAATTGCAAAAATCTGCCCTTTGTCCGTTATCACATACGGGGTATCTTCCTCGAGCCTGAAATCAAGCTCCATTTCCAGGAACCAACTCTCCTGGGGATTAATTTCAATACGGTTTTCCGCAATTTCCACTGCCTGAGTCAAAAGATAAAGCCCCTGATAGCCGCCGTTTAAATAGACCTCAACAAATGCTCCCTCCGGCTCGTAGGCGGAAATGCTCTCATTCGCCAAATCCAGAATCAGCTTATTGCGCACATAAGATCCATCCGTGGCATTTGCCAGCAAGTTCCACTTAATGCCAGGCGCCATACCGCATAATCCTATCGGCGTATGAAAGGAAAAGGTAAGAGGTTTTTTGTCCAATGTAGCGGTAAGATTTCCCCTCACCTTAAGCTTTTCAAGACTCTCCTTACAGACAATATTCCCTGTTTCATCCGCCATAACCAGGCTGCCTGTTTCAAGATACCTTTTATTGTCAAATTCCTCTATACTCAGCAGCTCCTCCTGTGCCTGCGCCGTAAACATAAGGGTGGGAACCTTTTCGGAAACAAGTACCCGAAAGCCTTTATCCCCATAGCTTCTGCCAAAGACGCTCAGAAGTTCCAGTCTGTGAATATCCTCTCTGCCATCTTCCGCAAAAAGATCTCCGTCCCCATAGGAAACCCCGTCTATCTTTACAACGCCCCTGCCATCCTCGTACCGGATAAAAAATTCTTTTCCTTTTTCCGCAAAAAAAGATGGCAGGAAGAGATAATATACTTCTGCTTCCGCATCCTCCCACAACTTAAATCTTATGGTTTCACCCTCTAAATGATATTCAAAAAACAGGCTGTCCGTTAACTCCTTTTCATGATCGGTCCGAATATAAGAGCCTGCTAATAGCACCGCCAACATCAGGCAGGCAGATGTAATCATAAAAATGTGTATTTTATTTCCTAGGCATCTTCTGCTATGCATACGCCCGCTCCGCCTTCCAATTTGCTCATAACTATAAGCCTTCGGCTTCATAGTTATGGAATCCGGCCTGTTTCAAGTTTGCCTTCGGCAAAGAGTCCGGATTCTTTTAAGCTTTTATGCGTTCTCACGGACTTTGCAAAAAGCGCAAAGCCCTGGACTGAACCATTACATTTGCTCCACTTATTATAAAATATACATAGCCAAAAAACAACCTTCTTAATACGCACACTTTTTCAATATATCAGGTTGTGGTTACCTTCACAATTAAGCCCTGTTAAATCGTTACTCCAATGTTCCTTCTTCATAGCTTTGCAGCTTTTTATCAATCATTTCCACATTGGCGTCCCATGACTCATATCCCTCCTGTCCCCTCCTATCGGGTACCCGGTCATAAGATTCCAGAAAGGCGCCAAGATATTCCGTAAACTTACAGCTTCCCCAATAATTCAAATGGGAATCATCATGAAAATCTTTTTCAAAATCAAGTCCAATAGCATCATAATATTCATTATAATTGATAAAAATAAGTCCGTTTTCCGCTGCAATCTCCGTAATCCTGTTGTAAGTTCTCTGGTCTTCGGGGGTCGTTATATAAGGCGAAACTATAAGAACCAAATCAGTCCCTTTCTTTTTCGTAAGGGCAATTATTTTTTTCAGATATTTTTCCGATTTAGGCGTAAGCCCATCATTTCTGTCCTCTGAAAACTCCGGCCGCGTTTGAGGATTTATGTTCCAGTAAGGCGTATATCCCTTAAAAGCCTCATTTTCCTCATTGTTCCACACAAAGCTCTGAAAATCTTCCTTTTCAAGGTCGTCATACCTGCTGTGGTAAACTGCAAAGGACGGAAAGTATTGATGCAGCTTTGCAGGCTCCACGCTGGCGGAAAGCATTTGCATTTTATCCAGGGAAAACCGCATACCGTATATATTTTCCGCAATAAAATCATACTGATAATCTTCCTTAAATCTTGCGGGCGCATACATATCCAACACGATTACCTCCGGACTTTGATATTTATACAGCTCTTTCAAATAATAATACGTCATCCATAAGGGCTGCTCCGCCCCACTGTAGTCATAGGCCGCTATTCCAAACTTTTCCCACAAAACTCCCGTGTTTATGTCGCAGTGCACATGACTTGTCCCCATCATAACCACATCAATGGAATCCTTTGGCTGCATATATAATCCCGCTTTCTGATTCACGCCATGTTCGGATTTGATGCGCAAAATACTGATTGCAAAGTATATCGTAACCAGAAAAAGAACCAAAAAGCCGACCCGGATTAAATTTTTCTTAATTCTCATTTTTTTCATACTAACCCCCATGTCCGGATGAAGAATGCCTGTTTTTCAAGGCATTCTTCTGAGTGTGAAGTTTTAATTGTTCTTAGGCGGCGTTTTTTGACGCCTTAGAACTTTTCTTCACACTACCCCCCATGTTGCCGCTCTGCGGCAACACAAACCTCGATAAAAAATGCCTGACTGGTACTACGTACTCATTTCCTTAAAACTGCATATAGATAAACTGCTCCGCATGATACCCCGGCCCGTATATACCAAAAATAAAAATAGCCATAATCAACAGATAAAAAACAAAATATCTGGATGCATTTTCCTTGTACTGAATTAAAACCGGAAGATGAAGCTTTTTTCGGTTACAAAGGCTGTCCACCAGCCATATCACCGTTATCCCTATCAGAGTCACGCCAATTTCCACCCTGTTTAATGCAAGCGCCCGCCCCATTGTATTCCACTCTCCTAAATTCACGCCGGCAGTAAACATCCTCCCTACATAGGCAAAACCTGCTGCCGCATTGTCAGCTCTGAAAAAAATCCAGGCAAAAGCCACCGAAAAAAATGTAACAATTTGTCCCCCCTGTCCCTTCCATCCGATTTTCCGCAAAACGGTCTCCACAATGGAATAAAAACCATGCAATAACCCCCATATAATAAAATTCATGCCGCTCCCGTGCCACATTCCACAAATCAAAAACACCGCCAAGGTATTTACACATTTTCTTATGACGCCCTTCCTGTTTCCGCCCAAAGGAATATAAATATAATCCCTAAGCCACGTGCTCAGAGAAACATGCCACCTGCGCCAAAAATCCGAGATACTGTCTGCCAGATAAGGCGCCTTAAAATTTTGTGTCAAGGTAAGCCCGAAAATTTTAGCGCAGCCTATGGCTATATAAGAATATCCGGCAAAATCACAGTATATCTGTATGGTGTAAAAAAGCATGCCGACAATAAGCCAAAAGCTGTCAAACCCACCGGGATTGTCAAAAATTTTATTGACCGTCACAGCAAGCCTGTCCGCCACCACCATCTTCATAAAATAGCCCCAAAGCATGTAAGTAAATGCCGTGGATAAGCGCCCTCTGTCCCAGGCTTTTACCTTAGAAAGGCTTTTAAGCTGGGGTAAAAAATCCCGCTCCCTCTCAATAGGCCCGCTAACCAGCTTTGGAAAAAAAGAAAGATGACAGCCAAACAGCAAAAAACTCCTCTCCGCCCGGCTCTTCCCCTGATAAATATCCGCCAGATATCCTATTGCCTGAAACATATAAAAGGATAACCCCACCGGCATAATAAACTGCTTTAACACTCCTTCCGGCATCTGTCCCCCGCCAAAGCGGGTGAGAATGCAGGGCAGATACTTATAACCGCACAATATAAAACAGTAAATCACCACCGCTGTTATCACACATACTTTACTGAAAAAAATATTTCCCCCGGTTCGCAGTTTTTCTATCTTAAGACCAATTGCCCATGTAGAAAAAGAAATGATCACAAGAACCATTAGGGCGCGTATTTCTACAAATCCGCAAAAAACGTAGCTTGAAACCAGCAGGATCGCCGGTCGAAACCTTACGGGCAGCAAAAAAAACAACATTATGACAATTCCCAAAAAGGCAAAGAAAAACGCAGAAACAAACAAACCTATCCCTCCTGTCACTTAAAAAACACTTTCACTATATTTTTTCACGAAATAAGATTTCTATTTCATGAGGTTTCTAATCCGCACATTTTCATTTGCAGCCTGTCTTCTCACCGGAATAAGATTTCTACAAAAGATGCCTCCATCTCCATCACATGCATCTGCCCGTACAAAAATTCTTCCTTTAAAAGCTTGGCTTTTACACAAACTGATTTCCAAAATCAGCCAGTCGTTTTTAACTGACATTAGTATAACAAAAAAAAGCCCTTTTTATAGGCTTTTTTCCAAAATTAAGAAAGACTTAAAAAAATCTTCAATATTTTATGCGGATTTGCAGGGTTTAGGAAAAAAATTTTTCACTAGTACGGTCTTGCATAAACAGCGATGAATATCAGTGCCTAATATTTATGTCAGGGTAAGGCTGTACTTATCTGTCACTAACGCATGGGGTCTTATTTCAATTTTATGTACTCCCAATAAGTCAACACTGCCCCCTGTCTACCAAGTTCCGAAAGGATATAGTTCTTCTTCATAATCTTCACCATCACACAAACATTGCTGCATGGATGTTTCGTACCTTGATTTTCTATGACTTTCCCATTTAGCATCCGCCATCTTTAATTGTACTTTGTCTTGGCTGATTTTCAGGTTAGTCACTGTTTTCATTCTTATTCCCCCGCATACCGCAAGCTGTGCTTGCGGTACTGCCACCGATAAAGAGTTTGGAAGTTTACTTCCAAACTTATACCCCTGCATATTGCAGGCATAGCTTGCGGTTCTGCCACCAATTGATAGCTTGGAAGTTTACTTCCAAGCTTTTTTCCTCGCTTTCTAAAATTTTTGTTTAACAGTAGCTTATGTTGCTGTTATAATTCTCTTATGGTGTTCAGCTACATTTGTAGTTATCTTACGGTTTTATAGCATCATCAGCACCAGACGAACCGTCCCAAGAATAACCAAGTCGCTTTAGGTTCTGACCAAACCGGAAAAGGCGATTTTTATGGAAACACAGATTGTATATTGTGATGAAACCGGTGATGACGGATTAAATACAGCTTCCAGTGATGCATTTATTTTAACCAGCATATATATGCCTGGCAGCTCCTGGCAGGATAATTATAATACGGTAAAAACATTCCGCTCCAGCCTGAAAGAAGAATATGGATTCCATACAGGTGAGGAAATGCATACAAAACATTTTTTAACAGACAAAAATCCTTATCGAACATACCATTGGACAAACGCACAAAGAACAGAAATCCTAAAAAAATATACCTTAATGATTGCATCGCTCAATATTTCCGCAATCAATGTGATAATTGACAAATCATTTATTGCAATAAGCGATTATCCAATATTACAGAACGCTCTTACATACAGCATCCAGCGAATTGAAAATGACAGTCAGGGAAGCTGGAACTTTTTACTTATAACAGATAAAGGACGTATTTCTCCCATGAGAAAAACCGCACGAGCTATAAGAGCTTATAACCCTATACAATCACAATTTGGAGGATACATTAACAAACCCATCCAAAACATGATAGAGGATGTTCTTGAAAAAGATTCTAAAGAATCACACTTTATTCAAATTTGCGACTTTATCTCTTATTTTGTCCATCTGTATTACTTAACGAGATATAAAAACAAAGAACTTCCTAACCGTGTGGGAAATTTGATAAATAAGGAATTTGTCGGGAGTGTAATGGCAACTTTCTCTGCCAATGGAATTTTAAATGAAAAAGCAAGCCATGAAAAATATGGGTTAGTGATTTATCCAAAGAAATAGAAACACCACCTACGGCGTATTCACACTTTCAGTGGTTCAATAATATTATCACATACAACTCATTGTTTGTCAATTCGTAAATAACCGCTCTATTCGCCCCTCACACCTGCATCATTTAAAAGGGGCCGGACTTATGAGTACATACAAAAAATTTATGATAAT
>ERZ777011.1698-NODE-1698-length-21473-cov-4.463769_pt1 | contig 21473 bp, 21 predicted proteins | sample MGYA00374964_ERZ777011 | MGnify/ENA primary metagenome ERZ777011 (study PRJEB29310, sample SAMD00008975) | mouse gut metagenome | study: EMG produced TPA metagenomics assembly of the Metagenome analysis of fecal microbiota from mouse which was promoted... | reverse complement strand
AGGGTGTTTTAATGAAGTACGAGTACGGCTATTCGCAGTGCGTTTCCACGCAGGTAGGCTGCCGTATGGGCTGTAAATTCTGCGCAAGCACGCTGGGCGGGCTTGTTCGCAACCTCACCGCGGGTGAAATAATTGCCCAAATTCTGACGGTAAACGCTCTGCACGCGGTAAATCACGGCGCACTTGCCGCGGCAAGGGCTGTGAACAAAGTGGTTTTAATGGGCAGCGGAGAGCCGCTTGACAACTACTGTAACGTAATAAAATTTTTGCGCAACGTCACCGCCGCGGGCGGAATAAACATTTCGGCGCGCAGCATTTCGCTATCCACGTGCGGTATTGTTCCGAAAATTTACGCGCTCGCGGACGAGGGTATAGACGTAAATCTTTCGATTTCCCTGCACCAGACGACGGACGAGGGTCGCGCGAGAACTATGCCCGTAGCCAAAAAATATTCCATTGCGGAAATTTTAAAGGCGTGCGATTATTACTTTGAAAAAACCGGCAGGCGGTATATTTTCGAGTATACTTTGATAGACGGCGAAAACTGTGACGGACGGCATGCCGACATGCTTGTTTCGCTTTTGAAAGGGCGTTGCTGCCACGTGAATCTGATAAGACTGAACGAGGTAAAGGAGCGTAAGCTTTCCGCCGCGACCGAAAAAAAAGCTTACGAATTTTGCGCCCGTCTTGAAAAGGGCGGACTTTCCGCAACGGTGCGCCGCCGCGTCGGCGCGGATATAGGCGGCGCGTGCGGACAGCTTCGCGCGGGATATTTGAAAGGAGAAAACATATGACGACAAAAATAGCCCCCTCCATACTTTCGGCGGATTTTTCCGTCATGGGGGAAACGGTAAAAAAGCTTGAAAAAAGCGGCGCGGATTTAATTCACTGCGACGTAATGGACGGCAGCTTTGTAGAGCCGATAACTTTCGGCGGGCAGATGGTAAAAAATATCCGTCCGCTTACAAAGCTTACATTGGACGCCCACCTTATGGTCGAGCACCCCAAAACCCAGATAAAGTTTTTTGCGGAGGCGGGCGCGGACATAATAACGGTACATTATAAAGCTTGCAGAAAGATATCCGAAACCTATCTGGAAGAAACTTTGCGCCTTATCAAGTCCTACGGTGTTAAGTGCGGCGCGGTGGTTAATCCGGACGTTCCTGTGGAAAATATTTTCCCCGTTTTTCCCCTGTGCGACATGGTCGTGCTTATGTCGGTATTCCCGGGCTACGGCGGACAGAAGTTCATTCCCGAAGTATTCGAAAAAATAAAAACTGCGCGCGCCTATGCCGTTAGTATCGGACGCGCGGATATGGATATAGAAATTGACGGTGGCGTTACGGAAGAAAACGCCGCAGAAATACGCTCCGCCGGCGCGAACGTGCTTGTCGCCGGTTCGGCGGTATTCAAATCGTCCGATATGGCGGCGACTGTTTCAAGACTTAAAAACAATTAACCTTTTTATATTTCCACGCATATAATAATTGTGCGGAGACGCGTCTCCGTAAAAATTATGGGGGATAAGTTATGACTATAATTTGCATTAAGCCGCCCAAACCCGTCAGGTTTATTTTAAGGCGCATCTGCCGCAAATGAAGTACGTCGACATGCACTGCGACACGCTGACGGCGTGCTTTGACGCGGGCGCGGGACTTGCGGATAAAGGCTTTCAGGCAAGCTATGATAAACTGAACAAAAGCGGGTGCGCGGCGCAATGCTTTGCGGTTTTTACGCAAGGCGACGGCTCCGCGCTTCGCTTTGAAAAGTACCTTTCTTATTTCTACTCTGAAATAAAAAGACTGGGCATAAAGCAAATTCTTTGCACGGCGGATTTGGACGGCTGTATCCGTTCGGGCAAAACGGGCGCAATTCTCACCGTGGAAAATCTCGGCTTTATAGGCGACGACCTGAAAAAAGCGGAAGCCCTTTCCTCGTACGGCGTAAAAATGGCGTCGCTTGTATGGAACTATGAAAACGCGCTGGCAATGCCCAACCTGAAATTTGCGGACGGCATTCCGCTTTTTTCCGAGAGGGAAAGCGGGGGGCTTACGCCGCTCGGCGCAAAGACGGTGGAAATGCTCGACGCGCAGAAAATAATAATAGATATTTCCCACCTGTCGGACGGCGGCGCGCTGCAAATTTTAAAAAACAGAAAAATTCCGATTGTCGCAAGCCACTCCAACGCGGCGGCGGTGTGCGGGGTTGCGCGCAATCTTACCGATTCGCTTATAAAAAAAATCGCCGACTGCGGCGGCGTAATAGGCGTGAATTACTGTAAGGATTTTCTCGGGCGCGGCGCGACCTTTGCGGATTTGCTCGCCCACGTGAAGCATATCGTAAACGTCGGCGGCGACGATGCCGTAGCCCTCGGCGGCGACTTTGACGGAATACCGGCCCCGCCCGATTTGGAGGACTGCCTTAAAGTCCCCGCGCTTTTGCAATATTTACAGGATAATCTCGGTTACCGTCTGACGCGTAAGCTCCGTCATGAGAATTTCACACGGGTGTTCCGCGCGGTCTGCGGCTAAGTTGTTGCATTCCGGCTTCCGCTGTGATATAATAAACGCGTTATGAAAAGAAAATTCACGGCATTAATTGCGATTGCCGCAATCGTTTTAACGTGCGTCCCCGTATTTTCGGGTTGCAGCGGCAAACAGGTTTACACCCTGAAAGAGGACGAACAGGGCAAGTATTATTCGGTAAGTTATTCGGGGTATTCCCCCTCACTTAAAGGCAGACTGGAAATCCCTGCCGAGCATGACGGTATCCCCGTAAAGGAGATAGAGCAGGAGGGTTTTGCCGGCGGGAATCTTACGTCGGTCGTTATCCCCGCCACCGTCACCAAGATAGGCGACGCGGCGTTTGCGCACAATTACCAGCTTGAAGAAGCAAGCTTTGCCGACGGCTCCGCAATAACGGAAATCGCCCGCGGAATGTTCGGCTTTTGCCAGTCTTTGCGAAGTATCGCAATTCCCGAAACCGTAAATGAAATAGGAATTGCGGCGTTTTTACACTGCGAAAGGCTTTCCGCAATAAATCTGCCGCAAGGTCTTGAAAAGATAAACGATCAAGCCTTCGAGGGGTGCTACGAAATTACGCAGGCGGAGTTTCCGCAAACCCTTTCGTATATAGGCGAACGCGCTTATTACAGTACGGGTCTTAAAAAAGTCGTTATACCCGACAGCGTGCGCGACGAAATAACCACCGACGGCGAAGGAAAGGAAAAAACCGTGCGCGCTCTCGGCTACGGCGCGTTTCATACTTGTCTTTCGCTTGAGGAAGCGACTGTCGGAAGCGGCGTAACCGAGCTCCCCGCGGGGACCTTCGCTTCCTGCACGGCGCTGAAAAAAGTTACGCTTTCTTCAAGTCTGAAAAAGGTGGAGGGCGCGGTGTTCAAAAACAATAATCTTTATTGCGGTCATGCCTTCTTCGGTTGTTCCGCGCTCGAAGATATATATTTTAACGGCAGTAAAGAGCAGTGGGCGGCATTGAAGGAAAATATCGACAATAAACCGTACAAGTATAACAATGTAACGTACGATAATTCCCCCGTGCTTCGCGCAGCCGTGCATTATGTACAGTAAAGAAAAATAAAATAAAAGGCGTGCGCTTGCCGCGCACGCCTTTTGCGTTGTTAAAATAAATTTAAGCTCTTTCTACTGTTTTAAGGCACCTTGTGCAAACGTAACCCGTTACCGCTTTGCCGCCGGAAACATAGGAAACCTTCTGGACGTTGGCTTTGAAAGTCCTTCTCGTCCTTCTCTTGGAATGGCTGACGTTGTTACCGGAAGTCTGACCTTTACCGCAAACGCTGCAAACTCTCGACATATATTTGTACCTCCGTGGGATTTTAAGCTAAAATAAAGCCGCTTAGACAAACGACCTTAAATAATATATCACCTGACGGACAAAAAATCAATCAAAAACGGCGGAAAAGTTTAATTTTTTTTATTTTTTACAAAATAATTTATGTAAAGGTTAATCAAAAAAGGTAAAATCTCTCAAATATTCTTGCAAAATATTATTAATTGGTATAAAATATTTAAGTGAAAGCCGATATTTTCAGGCTTCGCATTTATCGGACGGGAGTAATTATGTCAGTAAGTACCAGCAACGTATACGGTAAAATATCAATATCCGACGCCGCCATCGCAAAGGTGGCTAAAAACGCTACGCTGGAATGTTACGGTATAGTGGAAACGGTTTCGCGCCGTTTTACCGACTCTTTGACCGAGCTGATAAGAAAACAGCCCGGCGGACGCGGAATAAAGGTCGTGACCTCCGGCGACAGAATTTTTATCGATATATACGTAATTATCAAGTACGGCGTTTCTATAAACGCCGTAGCGGAATCGCTCAAAGAGGGCGTAAAATACAAGGTTGAAAAGTTCACCGGCATGATTGTCGATACCGTGAACGTAAACATTATAGGCGTAAAATTGTAGACGGCTGTACTTATTTATTAAGTGCGGCTTTTACGCGTTCAGTTTTCAACCCGTACAAATCTACAAACCCCTAATAAAAGGAGTATTATGCAGAAAACCATCAACAGCACCGAGTTCCGTAAAATGGTCGTAAGCGGTGCCAGAATGCTTGAAATAAACAGGGCAAAGGTCGACTCCCTGAACGTTTTCCCCGTACCCGACGGAGATACGGGTACAAACATGTCGCTTACGTTGCAGTCCGCCGTAAAGGAAATGAACGGCTGCTCCTCAAACCGTTTTCAGGAAATTTGCGACGCGGTTTCCAAGGGCGCTTTAAAGGGCGCGCGCGGCAATTCGGGCGTAATTTCTTCACAGATTTTCAGGGGCATTTGCTCCGTTTTGAAGGACACAAAGGAAACTTTCGATACAAAAAACTTCGCCAAAGCGCTCGAAGAAGGCACAAAGGTGGCTTACAGCGCGGTATCCATTCCCAAGGAAGGAACAATTTTAACCGTAGTAAGACTTATGAGCGAGTCCGCCTCCAAGCTTGCTTCCAAGCATAAGGACTTTGTCGAGTTTTTCAACGCCCTCATAGCCGTCGGCGACGAGGCGCTGGCTCAAACGCCGGAGCTTCTTCCCGTTCTCAAAAAGGCGGGCGTGGTCGACTCCGGCGGGGTCGGACTTATGATGATAATGCGCGGCTTCCTTGCGGCGATTTCGGGCGAGGATATAGGAACCGACAGCATACCCACCGAAGCGCAGACCTCCAAAAACGAGGATACCGTTTTCGGCGACAATTCGGATATAATAAATCTCGACCTCGGCGATATAGAGTTTGCGTATTGCACGGAGTTTTTCATAATACATTTAAAGCAAATGACTACGCTTGCGGATATAGATAAGCTTAAAGAAAAGCTTATGAGCATAGGCGACTCCGTTATCTGTATCGGGGATCTGGAGCTTGTAAAGGTTCACGTCCATACAAACACCCCAGGCGTTGCGTTGACCTATGCGCTGGAACTGGGCGAGCTTGACAGACTTAAAATAGAAAACATGCTTGAAGAAAACCGCGAGCTTAAAGCCAAGCTTGAAGCGGAAAAGAAGGAAATGGGCATGCTTGCAATCTGTGCGGGCAGCGGACTTGAAGAGCTTTTCAAGGATTTGCTGTGCGACAGAGTAATAGAGGGCGGTCAGACAATGAATCCCTCCGCGCAGGACATAGCCGACGCTGTGCAGAAGATAAACGCTTCGAACGTGTTCGTATTCCCCAACAACTCCAACGTAATTCTCGCGGCAGAGCAGGCAAAAGCCCTGGTCACGGGCAGAACGATACACGTAATTCCCACCAAAAACGTGCCGCAGGGCTTTGCGGCGGCGTTGCAGTTCAATCCGGAAGCTTCCGTTCCCGAAAACAAGACCAATATGACCCACGCAATAGATAACGTGGCTTCGGGACAGGTAACTTACGCGGTGCGAAACACCACCATGAACGGCTTCAAACTTAAAGAAGGCGATATTATAGGGCTTGACAACAAGCGCATACTTGCCAAGGGCGAAAACGTGGACGAAACCACCTTAAAGCTTATAAAGGCGTTGAAAAACGACGAGCACGAGGTTATAACCCTTTACTACGGCAAGGACGTAACCGAGGAAGAAGCCGAGGCGCTTGTCGCCAAGGTGCAGGAGGAATATCCCGACTGCGACGTGGACTTCCACTTCGGCGGTCAGCCCGTATATTATTATATGGTATCGCTCGAATAAGCGTCTCGCGAAAATTTGCTTCTATTCCGCGAAGCAAATTTTTCGTGATTTGAAAGGCTCTGCCTTTCTTTGCACAATCATAAGGTCAAACCTGTTATATAATTGTGCAAATTCAAACCGCTGAGGTGCAGGTATGCACAAATTGAGTTGCGCTGCGCAAAAGCGCGGTTTTGCTTGCGCCGTTAATTATTTCAGATAATAAGGGGAAGACGAACGTCTTCCCTGAAAGTTTAATATGCAGCTTAAAAATTTAAAATTCGTTTCCGAAAAAAGGGAAAAGGATTTAAACAAACTTAATATTTATACTGTCGAGGAGCTTATAAGGCATTTCCCGCGCGACTATCTTGACATGACGCGCGTAACGCCTGTCAAGGACGCGTATCACAACGACTACATTCTGACGTCGGCGGAAGTTATTTCCGTGGAAGTAAACCGCAGCGCGCGCAAACCGTACATAAAGGCGCATTGCCGTCAGGACGGTTTTTCGTTTACCGCCATATGGTTCAATCAGCCTTACGTCGCGCAAAAGCTTTTCAGGGGAGTCTTTCTTTTTTACGGCAGGGTTCAGAACAAGTACGGTATGGGCAGCTCCATGGTCAACCCGCAGTTCGAAAGCGCGGACAAAAACGCTTATTTAAAGGGTTTGATTCCCGTCTATCCGCTTGCGGGCGCTTTGACGCAGGGCGTCGTCCGCGCGGCTATGCGGCAAGCCCTTTCCGAAGTCGGCGTAACAAGCTGCATACCGCCGGTTTTGAGGGAAAAATATTCTTTAATTCCGCTTAAAGACGCATACGTAAAGGTTCACAGACCGCAGAGCAAAAAGGACTGCCGTCAGGGCGCGGAAAGGATAGCGTTGGAGGAGTATTTCCTGCTTATTTCCGCTTTCAAGGTAATAAAAGGCGGGCGCGACGACGCGCGCCTTAACGCGTATTCCGTAACGCGCGCCCAGCTTGACGGCTTTGTTTCGCGCTTTCCGTTCGGGTTTACCGCGGGGCAAAAAGCCGCCGTGGAAGAAATTTTCGCAAATCTTCATTCCCCGCAGAAAATGAACAGGCTTTTGCAGGGCGACGTCGGAAGCGGAAAAACCGCCGTGGCGCTTGCGGGGATTTTTATGGCGGTAAAATCGGGCTATCAGGTGGCGATGATTGCGCCGACCGAAGTGCTTGCCCGCCAGAACGCCGCCCTTATACAAAAATATTTTTACGATTATAACGTTTGCACGCTGACGGGCTCCACGCCCGCCGCAGAAAAACGCGAAATAAAGAAAAAGCTTGCCTCGGGCGAAATAGATATTGTCTGCGGTACGCACGCGGTAATTCAAAACGACGTGCAGTTTAAAAATCTTTCCTTCGTCGTCTGCGACGAGCAGCACCGCTTCGGCGTTGCCCAGCGCGCTTCGCTTTCGGACAAGGGCGAGGGGTGCGACGCGCTGATTATGTCCGCAACACCCATACCGCGCACGCTTTCGCTTATTTTTTACGGCGACTTGGACGTAACCACAATTAAGGACAAGCCCGCTTCTCGGCAGGAAATTACCACGGCGATAATTCCGGAGCGCAAGTACGGCGGCATGTTTTCATACGTGGCGCAGCAGGCGGCGCAGGGTAACCGCACGTACTTCGTCTGTCCCAAAATAGAGGGCGACGATGAGGGGACGGTGATGTCCGTTACCGAACTGTACGAAGAACTTCAAAATAAAATGCCGTCCGTGCGTATAGCGCTGTTGCACGGCAAAATGAAAGATAAACAAAAAAACGAAATTATGTCCGCCTTTAAGGAGGGGACGTACGACTGTCTTGTTTCCACCACGGTAATCGAAGTGGGCGTGGACGTACCCGACGCTACCACAATGATAATTTACAATGCGGAGAGGTTCGGGCTTTCGCAGTTGCATCAGCTGCGCGGCAGGGTAGGCAGGGGCGACAAAAAAAGCTATTGCTTTTTACTGTGCGGCACGGACTCGCCCGAGGCGCAGGAGAGGCTTAACGTATTCAAAAACAGTACGGACGGCTTCGAGATAGCGGAGTACGATTTAAAGCAGCGCGGCAGCGGAGATTTTATGGGTACGCGCCAAAGCGGACGCATTTTAAGCGAATTGAAAAGTCTTAAATTCCCCGTGCAGACGGTGTTTACGGCAAAAGCTTTATCGGACGAGGCGTTTTCCGGCGCGTTCGACACCAAGCTTTTAAAGCGCATCGCGTCGGAAAAATACGAAAGTTTAAAAGACGTAATATTGAATTAAATAGAAATGCCGTACCGAGCATCGCGAAGATTCTTCACTGCGTTCAGAATGACGTATCATCGGAACTTTCCTTTAAAATTTGGCTTATTTCCGATAAATGCTCTAAAACGTCTTTTAAGGCTTTCAAAGATATTTGTCTGCGCATTTGTCTTTTAACGTTCATATTCGCACGGGTGTTGTATTGCCAAGCGGCACAGCACTCGTTTTTTTGTACGCATTTGTCGTGTCTGCACATTCCGAAATTTTGTTTGTCAAAGCGGTGATAGCCTTTTGTGTACGCCGCGGAATACCAACGGCAATTCCAACACGCCTTTTTATCTTCTTCCATAAAGTTCCTTTCAAGTTTTCTTGAAAATATATTATATCAAGTTTTCTTTAAAGTCAAGACAATTTTCAAGTTTTCTTGTAAAATTTACTCTATGAACACGATTTTTCGCCAAAGATTAAAGGAATTGCGCACTTCAAAAGGATTAAGCCAGCAAAAGCTTGGCGAAATTATCGGCGCGACATGTTCCGCCGTCAGTTATTGGGAAAAGGGGATAAACGAGCCTAAATTGAGTTACATAATAAATCTTGCAAAGCTTTTCGAAGTATCCTCCGATTATTTGCTGGGTTTGGAAGATTAAAGTAAAAAAATACTCGGAAAATCTCGTATAAAAAAAATCGGGTAAAATTTATTTGACAATTAAGTAAATATTTGTTAAAATTGCCTTTGCGATTATGTTTAATATGGATTATTATGCAAATCGCAAAGGAATTTTTATTCCTTATATATAAATACAGCAATCTCCTTTCGCATTTTAAGGGTATGCGGAAAGAAGTATTCCACAGGATTTAAATCCGAGTAAAACAAGGAGGATAACATGCCTACAATCAATCAGCTTATCAGAAACGGCAGGGAGAAATTGGTTTACAAGAGCAAGTCGCCCATTTTGGACAACTGCCCCCAGAAGCGCGGCGTATGCCTTTCGGTTACGACGACCACGCCCAAAAAACCTAACTCCGCTATACGTAAAATCGCAAGAGTAAGACTGACCAACAAGCAGGAAGGTACCGTTTACATTCCCGGCGAAGGTCACAACTTGCAGGAGCACTCGTCCGTGCTTATAAGAGGCGGAAGGGTCAAGGATTTACCCGGCGTCCGTTACCACATTATCCGTGGCGCGTTGGATACCGCAGGCGTTTCCAAAAGGAAGCAGTCCCGTTCGCTTTACGGCGCAAAACGCCCCAAATAAGTTAACAAACGCTTCAAAACAGCGCATTGCGTGTTTTTTTAGGTTGCGTACCGAATTGTGCGCCCCAATGAAAATACCCGCGCAACTTGCCCTTTTTGCTTTTTAACTTATTACAATTAAAATTAAAACTCACGGCGCAGATTTTACGCGGTAAAAAATGCGCGTGAACAAAGTTTTAAAACAAATGAACGCCGAAAATCGCAAGCGCGGATTTATTCCGTGCGTGAAGCGATTTACGACAACAGCAATCTCACGGCGCAGATTTTACGCAGTAAAAAATGCGCGTGAACAAAGTTTTTCCTACTTGTTTCGGAATACTTACCCTTACCGATAAAAGTAGGCAGTATTCATTATTAATTTAATGGAGAAGGTTTGCTACCTTACATCGGTGAGGCAAGCAATAGCTTATTTAAGGTAAACCCTTAAAATTCAAAAAAATTAAATTATTTGCAACGGAAAACGCACGGCGGAATTTACTTCTGCCGGTAAGCGTTTTTGCGACATTGAAAATTCCGCTCGCGGAATTTTAGCGAAAAAGGAGGATTTTATGCCCAGGAGAGGCGGCGTTCCCAAGAGGGACGTATTACCGGACCCCGTGTACGGCAGCAAGGTTGTAACCAAGCTTATCAACCAGATTATGTACGACGGCAAAAGGGGTACAGCACAGAACATCGTTTACGATGCTTTCAAAACAATGAGTGAAAAATTGGGTCAGGACCCCATGGAAATCTTCAACCAGGCAATGAACAACATTATGCCCGTGCTTGAAGTAAAGGCAAGACGCGTAGGCGGCGCCAACTATCAGGTTCCCATAGAAATCAGACCCGAAAGAAGACAGACGCTTGCAATCCGCTGGCTTGTTATAGCAACCCGCAAAAGAAGCGAGCGCGAAATGTCCAACAAACTTGCGGCGGAGCTTATGGACGCGTACAACAACGCGGGCGGCGCCGTAAAGAAGAAGGAAGACACGCACAGAATGGCAGAAGCAAACAAGGCATTTGCGCACTTCCGTTTTTAAGAGGTAAATTATTATGGCAAGAGAATATGACTTACTGCATACCAGAAATATAGGTATAATGGCTCATATCGACGCAGGTAAAACAACCACTACCGAGCGTATCCTGTACTATACCGGCATCAACCATAAAATAGGCGAAACGCACGACGGTTCGGCTACTATGGACTGGATGGTTCAGGAGCAGGAGCGCGGCATTACCATAACGTCCGCGGCTACCACGTGCCATTGGACAAGAAGCGGCAAAGCCAAAGCGGACGAGTGCAGGATAAACATTATCGACACCCCGGGACACGTTGACTTCACCGTCGAGGTAGAGCGTTCGCTGCGCGTCCTTGACGGCGCCGTCGCAACCTTCTGCGCGAAGGGCGGCGTAGAACCCCAGTCCGAAACCGTCTGGCGCCAGGCGGACAAGTATGCCGTTCCCCGCATTGCGTACGTCAATAAAATGGACATCAACGGCGCTAATTTCGAGCGCGCCGTAAACATGATGCGCGAAAGGCTTAACGCCAACCCTATTCCCATAGAGCTTCCCATCGGCAAGGAAGATACATTTAAAGGTATAGTAGACCTTGTCGAAATGAACGCGGAAATTTACGACTCCGAGGACGGCAAACAGTATCATAAAGCGGAAATCCCCGCCGATATGCTTGCCGCCGCCGAGGAAGGACATATGGCGGTCATGGAAGCGGCGGCAGAGGGCGACGACGAGCTTATGGAAAAGTTCCTCGAAACCATGGAGCTTACCCCCGACGAAATCCGCAAGGGTCTGCGTAAAGCTACGATAGCTATGAAATGCACGCCCGTGCTTTGCGGTTCTTCCTACAAAAACAAGGGCGTTCAGATGCTTTTGGACGCGGTTATAGACTATCTGCCGTCTCCCGTGGACGTTGCGCACGTCAAGGGCGTCAACCCCGATACCGGCGCGGAAGAAGAAAGAGAAACCTCGGACGAAGCTCCCTTCGCCGGACTTGCGTTCAAAATCGCCACCGACCCGTTTGTCGGCAGACTCGCTTATTTCAGAGCTTATTCCGGTGTGCTTGAATCGGGTTCGTACTGCTACAACTCGACCAAGGGCAAGAAGGAGAGGGTAGGACGTCTCGTACAGATGCACGCCAATACCCGTACGGAAATCCCCAAGGTTTATTCGGGCGATATCTGCGCGATAGTCGGACTTAAAGACACCACCACGGGCGACACGCTCTGCGACGAAAAGCATCCTATAGTTTTGGAACAGATGACTTTCTCCGACCCCGTTATCCAGCTTTCCATCGAACCGAAAACCAAAGCGGGACAGGAAAAGATGACCATGGCGCTTATCAAGCTTGCCGAGGAAGACCCCACGTTCAAGACTTATACCGACCAGGAAACGGGTCAGACCATTATCGCCGGCATGGGCGAGTTGCACCTCGATATAATCGTCGACAGACTTTTGAGAGAGTTCAAGGTCGAAGCAAACGTCGGCGCGCCGCAGGTTGCTTACCGCGAAACTATAAGAAAAGCGGTCGACTGCGAGGGTATGTACAAGCGTCAGTCGGGCGGTAAAGGTCAGTACGGTCACTGTAAGCTTCACCTTATCCCCGGCGAACCCGGTTCCGGCTATTCTTTTGAGGATTTGACCGTCGGCGGCTCTATTCCCAAGGAATATATACCCGCAATCGACAAGGGTATTCAGGGCGCGGCGAGAAACGGTTTCCTTGCCGGCTATGAAGTTGTGGATTTCAAAATTCAGGTCTACGACGGAAGCTATCACGAGGTCGACTCCTCGGAAATGGCATTCCAGATTGCAGGCTCTATGGGCTTTAAGGACGGTATGGCAAAGGCAAATCCCGTTCTGCTTGAACCTATAATGAAGGTTGAAGTTATCACCCCCGACGACTATTTCGGCGATATAATGGGCAACGTTACCGCGCGCCGCGGCACAATCGTCTCCACCGACGACAGAGCGGGCGCAAAGGTCGTCGACGCGGAAGTTCCTCTTTCGGAAATGTTCGGTTACGCAACCGATTTACGTTCCAGAACGCAGGGACGCGGACAGTTCACCATGCAGTTCGATCATTATGCGGAAGTGCCTAAGTCGGTAGCCGAAAAAGTAATCGGCGAGAGAGCAAAGAAAGGCTGATAAAGTATAAATTTTATGTCATTTTGAGCCTTGGCGAAAAATCTAAATCTCTGTTTAATTAGTGATAAAATTTTTCACATGCGTTCAAAATGACGTAAGAACAAACAAAACCGCTTTTTTGCGGTGTTAAAAAAATATAAAAATTCTACGTTTTTTAATTGTCTTTTTATTAAATTTAATATATAATATAGGCAATGTGTAAAAAAACGCATTAATTGCAGCGATAATGATAGATAGCTGCGACGCCGCTTGCGGCGGAAGTTATCATTTAAAATATATAATTTCAAGGAGAAACTTAAAATGGCAAAGGCTAAGTACGACAACAGCAAGCCCCACGTCAACATCGGTACTATCGGACACGTTGACCACGGCAAGACCACTCTGACCGCAGCTATCACTATGGTTATGGCATGCAAGGGTCAGGCAGCAAAAATGAAATACGACGAGATCGATAAAGCTCCCGAAGAAAAGGCGCGCGGTATAACAATAAACACCGCTCACGTTGAGTATCAGACGGACAAGCGTCACTATGCGCACGTTGACTGCCCGGGACACGCGGACTACGTTAAAAACATGATTACGGGCGCGGCTCAGATGGACGGCGCAATCCTCGTAGTTGCGGCAACCGACGGCCCCATGCCCCAGACCAAGGAGCACATTCTGCTTGCTCGTCAGGTAGGCGTTCCTTACATCGTAGTATTCCTTAACAAATGCGACCAGATGGACGATCCCGAGCTTTTGGAACTTGTCGAAATGGAAGTTACCGATACTCTTGAAAGCTACGGCTTCAAGGGCTGCCCCATCGTCAAGGGTTCCGCTCTCAAAGCGCTTGAAAAAGCTTCCTCCGGCGCGGCGGACGCAGACGTTCTCGCTTCTCCCGAAGTTAAGCCCATTCTCGAGCTTATGGATACGATCGACTCGTTCATTCCTACGCCCCAGCGCGAAACGGATAAGCCCTTCCTTCTTCCCGTGGAAGACGTATTCACCATTTCCGGCCGCGGCACCGTTGCAACCGGCAGAGTTGAAAGAGGTACCGCTCACGTAGGCGATCCCGCAGAAATCGTAGGACTTATCGAAAAGCCCATCGCTACCGTTATTACCGGTCTCGAAATGTTCCACAAGAGCGTTGACGAAGCTATCGCAGGCTTCAACATCGGCGCGCTTCTCCGCGGCATTGACAGAAAGGGTATTGAAAAGGGTCAGGTTCTCGCTAAGCCCGGCACCGTTAAAACCGCAACTAAGTTCACCGCTCAGGTATACGTATTGAAGGCGGAAGAAGGCGGACGTCACACTCCTTTCTTCAATCATTACCGTCCTCAGTTCTTCATCAGAACGACCGACGTTACCGGTTCTATCGAACTTCCCGCAGGCGTAGAAATGGTTATGCCCGGCGACAACGTAGAAATTTCCGTTGAGCTTATCAAGCCCGTCGCAGTCGAAGAAAAGCTTCGCTTCGCTATCCGTGAAGGCGGCAGAACGGTCGGCTCCGGTACGGTTGTAAAAGTTCTTTAATTAAAATCGAATAAAAAAGCGTCCGTTTTTGCGGACGCTTTTTCGATATTGACAAAAACGCAATATCGGGTTATACTGTAAATATGTATTGTATCAAGTGCGGAAAGCAGCTTGACGGCGACGCGGTTTTATGTCCCGAATGCGAAGCCGCAAAAAAGCAGAGCGTAACGGTAAGAAGAAACTCCAACGCATTGGCGCTTTCGGGCTTCATTTTAACGTTTATATGTTTGGCGCTTGCGTTCGCCGCGACAACTATAAATCATTACCGGTATACGGGCGTTAACTTTCAGTTTTTCTTTTTAATTCCGCTTGCCGTGTCTGCGGCGTTAAGCATAGCGGGCTCGGTTAAAGCTGCAAAATCGAATGCGGGACTGGGCTTCGGAATAGCGGGGTCGGTGGTAAGTTTGTTTTTTCTTGTCGGAACCGCGTTTTATTATCTGTTTGCGGAAAAAATCGCAAAGTTGTTTTTTACATTTATATTGTTGTTTTTTGTTTTGTAATTTGTTTATTTTAAAAAGGTTTACTTTTTTAAAAATAAGAATATAATTTAAGTATCGGAGGTGGAAAAATGTTTTGCAGAAATTGCGGGCATGAATTAGACGACCAGGCTGTAATATGCGTTCATTGCGGCGTGCCGGTGAATACGCAGGCGCAAAAAACGGCAGCAGGCGAAAGCAAGCTTGACGGATTGGGATTAGCCGGCATGATAGTGGCTGTTATAGGCGCAATCGGCGGAAACTTTTTATTTTGCATGTTTTCGATTATCGGCGTTATATTAAGCGGAATTGCTTTGGGACAGTGCAAAAAGGAGGGCAAAAGCACCAATTACGCAATAGCGGGCACCGTCGTCGGAGCGGTCGGCTTGGCAGTATGGCTTGCTATTTGGATTGTCGCGCTGGCTACCAACGGTGTTTATATGTAAAAAAAGCGTCCTTAAAGGACGCTTTTTTAATTATCAAGACCTAAAATATATGCGGGGTCGGCTTCCATAATTCAGCATAAAAAGTGAAGCCCGAATTGTATTATTTTGAATAAATCAGATAAAATATCCTGCCGTAATCGATATGTGCGGCAGGAAAACTTTAATTAAATTTTGCGTTCAAAGAGTTCGTCAAGAGTTATGTTATAAAAATCCGCGATGGAAATAAGCGTTTCGTAATCGGGGCTTACGGCGTTGGTTTCGTATCTTGTGTAATTTACTCGGTTGATGTTAAGTTTTTCCGCCAGTTGCGCTTGCGTAAGATTTTCAGCCAATCTCAATTCTTTCAGTTTTTTACCGATATTCATATTGACATTGTACACAATTCGTACTATAATAATATAAAATGTACAAAAATCGTACATTATGGAGTGTGCGTCATGGATTATAAATCTTGTTTAACCTGTAAAAATTTTTGCCGATACTATATCAAAAGAACGGACAGAGCGTGTTTTAAACCTGTAAATAACGGAATATGTCTTAAAATCAGTTTATCAAGCAAAATACGCAAAGATTATTTTCAATGCAACGACTGTGAATTTTGGGAGGAGTCGAGCGCGGCGGAATCGGAGACCGCGGATAAGCAAGCCATAGAAAAGCAATTAAAAAAAGCGTTAGATATAATAGAAGATATTGCGTTATATATAAAAAGTACATAAATTTAAGCCGTCCGCTACGCGGACGGCTTATTACTATTTATTATTATAAAACTTACACAAATCCCTCAAAGTACAGTTCACGCAGTCGGGCTTTTGCGAGTGGCATCCCCGCCTGCCGTGATAAATCAGGTAATGGTGCGCCTTCGACCATTCGCTTTTGGGGAAAGCGGCGTTAAGCCCCGCTTCAACCTTGGCGGGGGTGTTGCCCTCCGCAACGCCCAGCCTGTTCGAAACCCTGAAAACGTGCGTATCCACCGCAATCGCGTCTCCGCCGAATGCTACCGCGTAGACGACGTTGGCGGTTTTCTGTCCTACGCCGGCAAGCGTTTTAAGCCGGTCTAACGTGCAGGGCACGTTTCCGTCGAATTTTTCTACGATATCGTGCGAGGCGGAAAGAATATGCGCCGCCTTATTGCGGTAAAACCCGCAGGAAAAAATGTATTTTTCCAGCTCGGCTTGCGTTAAAGTAAGCATTTTTTCGGGCGTGTTGTATTTTTCGAAAAGCACTTTCGTTACTTTATTTACTCTCTCGTCCGTGCATTGTGCGGAAAGTATGACCGCAACAAGCAGCTCGTACGGAGAACCGAATTCCAGCGCGGGCTGCGCGTCGGGATAAAGCGCGGCAAGTTCTTTTAAAATTTTTTGTGCTTTTGTGTTTTCCATATAACGGATTTTAACACAAAAAAGGCGCTTGCGCAATAAAATTTATTAAATTCTTCCTAAAAAAGTATTGCCGTAAACGTTTACGGATTTAAAAAATCCGTAAAAAGCGGAGTAGTTTCCGTTTTTGACCAAAATCCTCGCTTTGTCGAGTAACGGCTGTGGAATTTTAACGGAAAGCCCGCATCCGATATTGGCTTCCCTGGGGGTATTTACAAGGTTTGCCGCTATTCCCGCCGCACGCAATCTTGCGTTGCAGTCAATCGCCTGCGAGCGCGAGCGGAAAACCGCAAGTATTTCTGTCATAATTCAGTCCCTCGTAAAAATAAAATAAATATAAACGAATAAAATATCCGTTTATAAAACCGCGGGCGGGTAAACGTATAACCGACCGCGCCTATATTATTTTATGTTAAGAGGAAAATTAATGATATATTTCGATAACGCCGCGACGGGCGGATTTAAACCCGACAGCGTAATTACTGCGGCAACCGCCGCAATGAAGTACTGCGCCAATCCCGGAAGAAGCGGACACAAGCTTTCACTGGCGTGTCTGGAACGCGTATACAACTGCCGCAAGCTTTTGTGCGAATTTTTCAACGGCTACGGCTACGACAGGGTAGTCTTTACAAAAAACTGTACGGAAGCGCTTAACATTGCCATTTTCGGCACTTTGCATTACGGCGACGAGGTTGTGACGACCGTGGCGGAGCATAATTCGGTTTTGCGCCCTTTGGAATCTTTGAAAGGCAGAGGGGTAAAAGTACATTACGCGCCGCTTAACGTTAAAGGAGAAGTGGATATTTCCGCGCTTTTGCACTTCGTTACGCCTAAAACGCGCGCGGTTATTATAACGCTTGCTTCCAACGTAACGGGTACGTCGCCCGATATTTCCGTGCTGCGCAAAGTCATACCGGAAAGTACGCTTTTGATTTGCGACGGCGCGCAGGCGTGCGGACATATAAAGATAGACATGAAGGGCAGCGGCATAGACGCGCTTGCGGTTGCGGGGCATAAGGGTATGCTGGGTATACAGGGCAGCGGCGCGCTTCTGTTTTCGGAAAAGTTCAATCCCGACCCCGTGCTTTTGGGCGGAACGGGCAGCGAAAGCAACAATCTCGGCATGCCGGATTTTTACCCCGACAGACTGGAAAGCGGCACGCTTTCCTATCCGGCGATAGTTTCGCTCGGCGAGGGGGTGATGTATTTGAACGAAAACGCCGAAAAAGGCGCGGCGCACACCCGTAAACTTACAGAGTACCTGTGTAAAAACCTGTGCGGTATACGCGGGATAAAGCTTTACTCGGTACCTAATGTATTCGGAATTGTTACGTTTTCCATGCAAAATATGCAGTCCGAGGTCGCGGCGTATAACCTTTCCGAGGAGTACTCGATTTGCGTGCGCGGCGGACTTCACTGCGCGCCGCTTATGCACAAGGCGCTTTTGTCCGACGGGCTTATCCGCGCTTCGGTTTGTGCCTTCAACAGCATGAACGAATGTGAAAAGTTTATCCAAGCCGTTGAAAATCTTTCTTCAAAAGACAGAAAATAAGTTGACTTGAAAGCTGTATTCGTATATAATCCTTAATAATTTCACTTATAAGTCGTCGGAGAATATACCGCCGCAGCGGTAATATTGATAAGGCGTCGGGTGCGCCCGGTTATTTATAACCGAGCGTGTTTTTTTACGGTCGGTCATTATGAGAATACAGTTATCGGAACATTTTACATTTAAAAAACTGCTTATATTTGTGCTTCCGTCGATTATTATGATGGTCTCCGTCAGCGTTTACAGCGTAGTTGACGGACTTTTCGTTTCCAATTTTGCGGGAAAAGAGGCGGTCGCCGCTATAAATCTTATATTCCCGCTGATAATCGTAACCGGCTCGATAGGCTTTATGTTCGGCGCGGGGGGAAGCGCGCTTGTTTCCAAAACCATGGGCGAGGGGGATAAGGAACGTGCCAACGCTTATTTTTCGTTTATAGTTTACGTTACGGCGATAATCGGTGTTGTCATAGCGTGCGCGGGGCAGTTTATTGTGCCGCCTGTCGCCAAGCTGTTGGGAGCGAAGGGAAAAACTTACGAGTATTGCGTGCTTTACGGCAGAATTTTGCTTGCGGGTCAACCTTTTTACATATTGCAAAACGTATTCCAAAGCTTTTTCGTGGCGGCGGAAAAACCCCGTCTGGGACTGATAATTACCCTGACGGCGGGTCTTACTAATATCGTTCTCGACGCGGCGTTTATAGCGGGGGCAAAGTGGGGGCTTACAGGCGCGGCGGTAGCGACGCTTATCGGCGAGATAGTCGGCGGCGTTCTGCCTATAATTTATTTCACTTGTAAAAACAACAGTCTGTTGCGCCTTACAAAAACTCACTTTTACGGCAAAGCGCTTTTAAAGTCGGCGACGAACGGCTCGTCGGAGTTTCTTTCAAACGTGTCCGCCGCGGTTGTCATGATGCTGTACAATTTCCAGATTCAGCGCATTGTCCCCGGCGACGACGGCATAGCCGCGTACGGCGCAATCGGCTACGTTATGATGATTTTCTTTTCCATTTTCATGGGGTACGCCGTGGGCAGCGCGCCGCTTATAGCCTTCAACTACGGCGCGGAAAACGAGGCGGAGCTTAAAAACCTGTTCAGGAAAAGTCTTATAATCACCGCGATAGCGGGGGTGCTTATGACGGGGCTGTCGGAAGCGCTTGCTTACCCGATAATCAAGCTTTTCGGCTTCGACGGAGAGCTTTTCGATATGACTTTGCGCGGTTTCAGAATATATGCGCTCGCCTTTTTGCTTACGGGTTTCAGCGTGTTCGGCTCCTCGCTTTTTACCGCATTGAACAACGGGCTGATTTCCGCACTCATTTCGTTTTTAAGGACGCTTGTCTTTCAGATTGCAGCGGTAATGCTTTTACCGCTTTTATGGAAGCTTGACGGCGTATGGTCGGCAATTTGCTTTGCGGAAGCCGCCTCTATAATGGTTACAGTAATATTCGTACTCTGTTTCAGGAAGCGTTATAAATACGCATAAAACATGTAATGCGCCGCCGCGGACTTATTGTAAGTCCGCGGCGTTTTTTATATTATACGAAATTTCAATTAAAATTCTTGCAATTCGGTTTGATTTATGCTATACTGACTATGCCAACAAGTTATATGCCCTTAATAAGGAGGAGTACGGGCTTTTTTTATATTTTAAACAAGAATATTTTTATATTTAACACTCACAATATGAATGGTAAAAATGCAAATTCCATTTATGTGAGTGCGATTATACCGTACAGCATATAACTTGTTTGGCGACAGTCGGAGTTTGCGTTTTTCGTGCGTTGACTTCGGTTGGCGCACTTTTTATTTTACGGAGGTATTTTATGGGCAGGCAGAAAAAGACTGAAAATTTTACGCGGGACGACAGTGCCGTCGGTGCGGAAAATATTGAAAAAAATGCTGTAAATATTAAACAAAAGCGTAATAACGGCTTCAAACTGTGTTTGGCATTTGCTTTAACAATTATTTTTATGGGGCTTGTTTTCATTAGCGCGGGAATAGGCGTACGGGTAACCGATTATCGCGGAAATTCTTTTATGGAGTGGTTTTCAATCAAGTACCGCGATACTTCGGTCAATATTTATTTAGACAACGGCAAAATAAACGACTTGCAATTTGAGGGGAAATCCTGTTATTTGCTTGTCCGTGACGATTATGACTCGGAACCTCAAAAATATACTTTTATTTCCGAAGATATGCAGGCAAAAACGTTTACTTTTACAAATGCGGAGACTGCAGACAGTATTACAATCAACTTTGAAAAGGTGTACTACTACAAGAACTTTGTCGACGACAAAGGCTGGTTGACGGGCGGCGCAATATCGGAATTGGTAATGTTTCTCGCGCTGACAGGGGTCGGCTTGCTTGCACTGGGCGCATTGCAAACGGTTGCCGCCGTTGCCGGCAGAAAAACGTTATGGGCAAATAATTTAAGCATAGCTTTGGGCGCGCTGTTTTGCGTATGCTATGGCTTGGGTGCGTTGGGTATTGTCGGCGGAGTCCGCGGCGGCGCAACGTTCCGCGAGGTGAAGAAGGCAAAAAAAGCCGCCGAGGAGCAGCGCAAACGGCAGGAGGCAATAGAAAACAAGCTTTCAACGTTTACCGGCGGCGCGTTCATGAACGCCGTTATAGACTGGACTTCCGCGCTCGTCAGTATAATCACCCTCGGAATATGCTATCCGTTTATGGCTTGTTGGAAGCTTAAATGGAAGGCTTCGCATACCTTTATAGACGGCAGACAGCAGGCGTTCGACGGTAACGGCGGTCAGTTTATGGGCAGATACATGCTACTAATGTTTTTTTCCGTAATAACGCTGGGAATTTACTATATTCTGTGCGCTAAGGTCGCAATTGAAAAGTGGCGCACTTTACATACACATTTTGCGGACGAAGCTCCCGCAACGGAGCAGGCAGGGGAAAAGCTTTCGGTTTTCGACGGGAAGTGGTATCAGCTTTTGGGTGTAAACTGGCTGTGCAATTTCGTCACTCTGATAACGTTGTCCTTCGGGCAGTACTGGGCGCACTGTTATAAGGAGCGCTGGTTCTGCAAACACAGGACCGTTGACGGTGAAAGGCTTGTCTTCGACGGAAAGGCGGGGCAGTATTTCGGCAAAAGAATTTTATGGCTGTTTTTAACGGTAATAACGTTTGGTGTATACGTATTTTGGCTGAAAATAAAAACGATTCGGTGGACTGTTTCGCATACTCATATTGCGGTATAAGGCAACCGCGGCGCAAAAAATGCGCCGCGGTTTTTCTTTATATGCTTTTAAGCCGCGTTATCACTTCTTTAAGCTTTTTACGCTTGAAGCC
>ERZ777011.1697-NODE-1697-length-21486-cov-7.551304_pt1 | contig 21486 bp, 22 predicted proteins | sample MGYA00374964_ERZ777011 | MGnify/ENA primary metagenome ERZ777011 (study PRJEB29310, sample SAMD00008975) | mouse gut metagenome | study: EMG produced TPA metagenomics assembly of the Metagenome analysis of fecal microbiota from mouse which was promoted... | reverse complement strand
TCATAATGACGATACGGAAATAGTTTGGTATAATAGGGACGGTTGAAAGGAGTACAGGCATGAAAAAATTGATTCCGGTATTAATTGCGATCGTCCTTATTGTTATTATCGGGGGAATAAGTTTCGGATCACTGATTCGGGAAAAATATTCCTACTCCGAGGAAAAGGCCGATCTGAATGAGTATTTTGGCGTTACGGGAGATGAAGCGGCCATCATCCTGCAGGATGAGATTACAGGGGAGAAAGCCCGCGTGGCAGCGGACGGGACTTTTTACATTACATACGATACGGTCAGCGATCACTTTATCTATACAAGGCTGTATGTGAATGAAGAAGAAAACTCGATCCGCTACGTGCTGCCGGACAGGATCCTTTCTTACAATATTGGCGAGAACAGTTACATGGATGGCGAAGTGGAAAATATCTGCGATTATCAGATTGCCTTTTATGAGGGTGACACGCTGTATATTGCAGTGGATTTCATAAGACTGTTCACGGTATTTGACTATGAGACGTTCAGGGAACCGAACAGGATCCAGATTTATACGTCCTACGGAGAAAGACAGACAGCAGAAATTACGAAAGATACGCAGGTCAGATATCAGGGCGGCGTAAAGAGTGAAATTTTAAAAGAGGTGTCTGAGGGCGAACAGGTGATTTTGTTGGAGCAGATGGAGACGTGGTCGAAAGTGAAAACGGCGGACGGTTTTATCGGCTATGTGGAAAATAAGAAGCTGGGGGAGACGCAGACTGTGACGCCGTCCATTTTAAATAATTCTTCCATGTATGGGGAACTGGAATTTACATCCATTTCAAAAGACTATAAGATCAACATGGGCTGGCACCAGATATCGGGAAGCGGCGGAAATGCCACGCTTTCAGAGGTCACTGCGAACACGGCGGGACTTAACACGATTTCTCCGACATGGTTCCACCTGACAGGGAATGAAGGGAATATCGTCAGTTACGCATCAAGATCCTATGTGGAAAGCGCCCACGCAATGGGACTGGAAGTATGGGCGCTGGCAGATGACTTTACGGAGGAAGTGGACAGGTATGCGATTTTTTCTTCTTCCGCTGCAAGAGCCAGACTGATCGAAAATCTGACAAGGGAAATTCTGAACTGCGGGGCGGACGGACTGAATATAGATTTCGAAAAAATAGATGAAAAAACAGGAAAGCATTTTGTGGAATTTATCAGAGAGCTTTCCGTGGAGTGTCGGAAAAACGGGATCGTACTCTCGGTGGACAACTATCCGGTATCCGGCGGCACGATCTGGTATAACCGAAGGGAACAGGGTGTTTATGCGGACTACGTGATCGTTATGGGGTATGACGAACATTGGGGCAGCGGCGGTAAGGCGGGCTCTGTGGCGAGTATCGACTATGTGGAGAGAGGAATTTCCGATACGTTGGAGTATGTGCCGGCGGAGAAGCTTATCAACGGCATTCCTTTCTACACTAGGATTTGGAAGACTACCGGAACAGAAGTGACCAGTGATGCCGTTGGGATGCGGGCAGCAGCAGATTTTTTGGCAAGCAACAGCATCCAGCCCCAGTGGTTGGACAGCGAGTGCCAGCATTACGGAGAGATTCAAAAAGATGAGACGCTTTATCAGGTCTGGCTGGAGGATTATGACTCCGTGAAGGTGAAACTCGATGTGATGAGAACCTACGATCTGGCCGGAGTAGCCGGGTGGAAGCTGGGGTTGGAGACGCCGGATATCTGGGAGTTGATCGCTGCTTACTGCGCAAGCTAAGGAAGCAAAATTGTAGAATGTTCCCGTAACATATGCACGGCCTGTTTCTCATAAAATAGTAAGAAAAGAGAAACAGGACGGGCAAGGATCAATATGACGGAGGAACAATTTCGAAAAATAAGGATAGGTATGGGCGCAGTCTTTGTGGCGGCAATGCTGCTGCTCTCCGGCCGTACGGCGGAGTATGTGGCAACGGGAAGCGGCGATATCGTGATCCACCGCGAAACGATTGGGCTTGCGGAGGATAAGAAAAGTGAAACGACAGATGGAAAAGATAGGCCGCTGGTGGTGATCGATGCAGGGCACGGAGGCATCGACCCCGGAAAAGTGGGCATCAATCAGGCGTTGGAGAAGGATATCAATTTAGCTGTAGCAAAAAAGCTGAAGCGGTATCTGGAACTTTCCGGTGTGGAAGTTTTGATGACCAGAGAGGGAGAAGACGGGCTCTATCGGCCGGAGGATTCCAACAAAAAAGTGCAGGACATGAAAAACAGAGTGGCATTTATCGATTCCGCCGGTGCGGATCTGGCGGTGAGCATCCATCAGAATTCTTATTCGGAAGAGTATGTAAGGGGAGCGCAGGTATTTTATTATGCCACCAGTTTACAGGGAAAAGCGATGGCTCAGGTTATGCAGGAGACGTTAGCGGAGACGCTTGACAAAGAGAATCACCGGGAGGCGAAGGCAAACGACAGTTACTATCTGTTGAAAAAGACACAGACACCGATCATCATAGCAGAATGCGGCTTTTTGTCAAACCGGGCGGAGGCGGAACTTCTTTTGGAAGAAACTTATCAGGACAGGGTCGCGTGGGCAATTCATCTGGGGATATTGAGATATATGGCTTCAGAATCATGAAAAGGAACAGCAAACGATCCGTATGAACACAGAATTATTCAAAATAACAGATGAAAACAGGGAGACACAGGCTGCCGTATCGGCTATAGAGAGAGCGGGAAAGATTCTCAAAAGCGGCGGTCTGGTGGCATTTCCTACGGAAACGGTCTACGGTCTCGGGGGAGATGCGTTAAACCCGCAGTCGTCCCGGAAAATCTACGCTGCTAAAGGACGTCCTTCGGACAACCCTCTTATCGTGCATATCTGCAGATGGGAGGATCTGGCGGCAATCGTAAAGGAGATACCGGGGGCGGCGGAGAAATTGGGGAGAGCTTTTTGGCCCGGTCCATTGACTATGATTTTTGAGAAGTCGGAATTGATCCCTGCGGAGACAACCGGGGGATTGGCCACTGTAGCGGTGCGGATGCCGGAGGATAAGACGGCGCTCGCTTTGATTCAGGCGGCGGGGGGCTATGTGGCGGCACCCAGTGCCAATATCTCGGGACGACCCAGTCCTACCCTTGCGAAATATGTCAGAGAGGATCTGGGGGGCAGGATCGACATGATACTGGATGGCGGCCCGTCCTGTATCGGTCTGGAGTCCACGATCGTGGATCTTACGGAGGGGGCGCCCACCATTTTAAGACCGGGTTGTATCACAAAGGAAATGTTGTCCAAAGTGTTAGGGGAAGTGGAAACAGACAGGGGACTGTCAGAAACGGAAGGCGGCGAAGCGCCGAAGGCGCCGGGCATGAAATACAGGCATTATGCGCCAAAGGCGGAACTGACGATCATTACCGGTGAAGAGGAAGCTGTTGTAAAGCGAATAAACGGTCTGCTGGAGGCGGCGATGAAAAAAGGGCTTCGCGGCGGCGTGATCGCAACTGATGCAACAAAGGATCGCTACCGCGCTGCTTCTGTTAAGAGTGCCGGAGACAGAGCGAACGAAGAGGAGCCAGCGAGAGAGCTCTACCGGATATTGCGGGAATTTGATGAGGAAGAAATGGACGTTATCTATTCCGAGGCTTTTGCGGAGAGCGGCATCGGGCAAGCGGTCATGAACAGGCTGTTAAAAGCTGCGGGACACAGGCTGGAAAAGGTTTAGGGTTAAAGGCAGCAGGAGAAAGTATAGAAACCTGATTTTTAAGTTTTTCTTTTAAAACAGGAGGTTTTGCGGTATACTGGAAGCAGAAGACAAAGCAGTGCAGAAAATGCACGGAAAGGGGAATTATGATAGCGATAGCATCGGACCATGGCGGATTTGATTTGAAAGAACGGATAAAACAGTATTTGGACAAAGAAGGAATAGAGTACAAGGATTTTGGCTGTTATGGTAAGGAATCCTGTGATTATCCAGATTTTGTGAAGCCGGCGGCAAAAGCGGTGGCGGAGGGAGCCTGCGACAAAGGGATTCTTGTCTGCACCACGGGGATAGGTATCTCCATCTGCGCCAACAGGATACCCGGCGTTCGGTGCGCGCTCTGCGGCGATCCGGTGTCGGCGGAACTGACGAGACTCCACAATGATGCTAATATGCTGTCGCTGGGGGCCGGCGTAACGGGAGAATTTCTGGCGCTCGATATCGTGGACAGATTTCTGCATACGCCGTTTTCAGGGGATGAGCGGCATAAAAGAAGAATCGCGAAGATTGAGAACAATTAGGGGACAGAGAAAGCAGGAAATATGGGAGAACAAAAGAAGGAGAGGAACATGGGGAAAATAGTGATCATGGATCATCCTTTGATCCAGCATAAGATTGGATGGATTCGCCGGAAAAAGACAGGGACAAAAGATTTCAGGGATACCATCAGCGAGATTGCCATGCTGATGACTTATGAGGCTACGAGAAACCTGCAGCTTACGGATGTGGAGATTGAGACGCCAATCTGCAAAACCGTGGTGAAACAGATGAAAGGCAAGAAGATGGCTATAGTGCCGATTCTGAGAGCCGGACTCGGTATGGTGGACGGCGTGCTGACAATGATACCGGTGGCGAAGGTGGGGCATATCGGACTCTACAGGGATCCGGAGACTCACGAGCCGGTGGAGTATTACTGCAAGCTTCCGCTGGACTGCGGCGAGAGGGAAGTTTTTGTGGTTGATCCGATGTTGGCGACCGGCGGTTCTGCGACGGCGGCGTTGCGCCTGTTAAAAGACAAAGGTTGTAAAAAGATCCATTTCATGTGCATTATTGCGGCGCCGGAGGGGGTGAAGCGAATGCAGGAGGAACATCCGGATGTGGATATTTACATCGGGGCTCTGGATGAAAAACTCAACGAACATGCCTATATTGTGCCGGGGCTTGGGGACGCGGGAGACAGGATATTCGGGACGAAATAGTTTGACGCAGCGTCTTTGGGAAGATGAGGGGCTTATATGGGGACGAAGATGAAACGGACAGATTATATCAGTTGGGATGAATATTTTATGGGAGTTTCCAGACTGGCAGGAATGCGCTCTAAAGATCCGGGGACACAGGTGGGGTGCTGCATTGTCAGCAATGACCACAAGATTTTGTCTATGGGGTATAACGGGCTGCCTATGGGGTGTTCTGACGATGATTTTCCTTGGGATAGGGACGGAGATATGCTCTCCACAAAGTATGCCTATGTGACCCACAGCGAGTTGAACGCCATTCTAAATTTCAGAGGAGGTTCTCTGGAAGGGACGACGCTGTATGTGTCGCTGTTTCCCTGCAACGAATGCGCGAAAGCAATCATTCAGGCGGGGATAAAGACCGTAATTTACGGCAGCGACAAATATGACGGCACTCCCGGAAATATTGTGTCGAAACGGTTGTTTGACGCGTCGGGCGTTGCTTATAAACAGTATGAACCGACCGGCAGGAAAGTAGAATTGGAACTGTAGGGTATCAACGTATGAAAAAGACAACCGGAACAAAAAAGCGGATATCGGCATTTTTTCTGGTGGCAGCTTTGGCAACAGGGCTGTCTTTTTCCGCGTATGCCACAAACAGCACAAAGGAACAAATCAAAAAGGCGGAAGAGGAGCGGAATCAGACGCAGAACCAGCTAAATGAAACCAACAAGGATATTTCAGGTCTGGAGAGTGAACTGGGTACGCTGCAGGGGATGCTGAATAATCTGAATGATCAGCTTACCGGCGTAAGCGATCGGCTTGCGGAACTGGAAAAGAATATTGAGGATAAAGAACAAGAGATTCTGGAGACGCAGCAGGCGTTAGAGGAAGCGAAGGCGGACGCGGAGAAACAGTATGCAGCAATGAAAAGCCGCATCCAGTATACCTATGAGAGAAACGACTATGCGCTTTTGGAAGGTATGTTGGGTGCCGGCAGTGTTTCGGAGATGTTGAACTATTATGATTATGTGGCGGCGATTTCCGCTTATGACGAGCAGAAATTGCAGGATTTTCAGGCTGCCAGAGATCAGATTGAGCAGGAGGAACAGAAGCTGCAAAAGGAAATAGCGGAGCTTGCGGATTATAAAGTGGAAGTGGAGGCGGAGCAGGCGAAAGTCAGCGGTTACATCAGCACCACTGCGGGCAACATTGCCGAGAATGCGGGAATGCTTTCCAATGCGCAGGCGGAAGCCGAAGCCTATGAGGCGAAGATAAAGGCGCAGGACGCGGATATCGCAGCATTAAAGAAAAAGCTGGCGGAGGAGATGGCCATGTCCAAATTGGCTTCCCAGTCGGCAAAAAGAGATATTTCCCAAGTATCCTTTGCGGAGTCGGACAGATATCTTTTGGCAAATCTGATTTATTGTGAAGCCGGCGGAGAACCCTATGCGGGCCAGTTGGCTGTTGGAGCGGTAGTGATCAACCGCGTGCTCAGTTCTGTATATCCGGATACAATAACGGGTGTAATATATCAGAGAAAGCAGTTTTCTCCGGTGGCCAGCGGCCGCCTTGCCATCGCACTCAACGAGAACAAGGCTACCGCCGGATGTTATCAGGCAGCGGACGAAGCGATGAGCGGTGTCACCAATGTCGGGGACTGCGTGTATTTCCGGACGCCGATCGAAGGCCTCACCGGAATTTCCATCGGAGGGCATATATTCTATTGAGCAGCGTTTCTTATGCAGTGCAGGTCAGCACCAGATATACCGCATAGACGCCGAGAAGAGCAAATCCCTGCCAGCGTTTAAACTTTGAGGTGATGATCATCGGGAATACCGCAATGCAGCCTACCAACAAACAGGCAGGGAAATCCAAAGCGGCGGAGGAGGCTGCGATCGGAAGAGGCTTTCCGGCGCAGACCATGCTGACAGGCAAGATCAGCGTCAGGTCAATGATATTTGCTCCGAGGATATTGCCGATAGACAGAGAGGACTGTTTTTTGACTATAGCGGTTATGGTAGTGACAAGTTCCGGCAGGGAAGTGCCTACGGCAACCAGCGTGACGCCGATGATCCGCTCGGAGATGCCGATATAGCGGGCCAGTTCACTGCCGTTGTTGACAAGAAGGTTTGCACCGACAACGATGCCTACTGCGCCGGCGGCAAACTTTGCAAGGTTTATAAAGACGACAGATTTTTGAGTCTGTGTTTTGGACAAAACGGCGGCGCCTTCTGCAGCATGGAGGGCCGCCGCTTTATTGTCAAATTGAGCGGCTGTCCCCGTCTTGTTCATGGAATTTTTGGTGGAGCGGATATTTTCAAAGAGAAACAGCAGAAAAATTGCGATTAAAATAATGGAGAGAAATACGCCGATATTTCCTGCGCGGCCGGAAGCTACAATGACCAACGAAGCGCAGAACATCAAAACGGCTTTCGGCACATAGTCTTTTCTGTTGATGACACCGGGCATAAAAACTAATGAGAGCGCCATGATCAGCCCGATGTTGGCTGTCACGCTGCCCACGGCATTACCAACAGCCATATCCACTTTACCGTCCACCGCGGCAATGACGGAGACAAGCATTTCGGGGAGTGTAGTTGCAAGACTGACAACGGTGGCGCCGATGATGACTTTCGGGATACCGCTGACTTCCGCCATCCATGTGGCCGCATCGACAAAGAGATCGCCGCCTTTGACAATCAACACGATGCCGACAAGAAACAGGAGAATTGTGATCATAAGTTCCATAGTGTACCATCCTTTCCGCGCAAAATTTTGCGCTGCGCTGTTTACCACGCTTCTATAATGAGTTGATAAAAAAGAAAGACCCAAGTGTAACGGAGCCGACGTCATATAAACATATGACGGGTTATCATTACACATGAGTCTCGTTGTTTAAGTCAAGCCAGACCTAAAGGCCGCGTATGTTGACTGGACACGCAGTTGCGCCACTACTCCCTCATCCGGGTATTTTCTGTTTTTTGATACGGTAAAAAGTACCAATATCAATTTTATATTTTATATCATATCAGACGCCGGCTGTCAAGCTGCAAATTTCTAAAATTATTTTGGGACAAATATACCTTTGCGCTTTTCTAAAGAGAAAAGAAGCACTAACCCTAAAATCCCGCAGGAAATCAATTCGCCGATGCCCACCGTCAGCATAAAATAAGGGATTGAACCCTCAAACTGATATACGTACGCAAGAATAAAGGGAACGATCAGCGTATTGGAAATAATGGGCGGAAGAGGCGCCAGCACGGAAAGTCTTTTTTCAGGGGCGCCGGCCTGACGGCTCTTTTTGCCGATCACATAGGTGCCAAAGGCTCCGATCAATGTTGCGAAGGACCCGAAGATAACGTCAAGAGGCATACAGCCGGTCAGGAGATTGCTCAAAATACAGCCCACAAAAAGCCCGGGAATTGCGGCCGGAGTAAAAAAGGGCAAGATGGTGAGAGCTTCGGAAAAACGCACCTGAATGGCATAATTGGCTAACCCTAAAGAGTTGGCGAGCAATGTGAGCACAACGTAAATTGCTGCGATCATGGCAGCCTGAACCAGCATGGCCGGCGAGGAAGACGAAGAAACCCTAGCAGGGACAGCTTCGCCGTAAGATTGTTTTTTCATATTCATTTGTCTCCTTTAGTTTTATTTTACGTCAGGAAGGTCTCGAACTGACGCTGTAATTTTGAAAAAATCTGATTTACAAACTTTTCCGAAATCCTATTATACAGAGAATAAAAAAAATGTCAAGAACGAAAGTTTTGCATTGGCAGTAAAAACTCATAATTTTTGTGCCAGAGCAGGAAATTCTGAGACACAAAAGTCGTAAAATTTTTTGGCTGCCGGGGTAAGAGCGTCCAGATCCCGGACAAACAGACACAGTCTTCTGTGCCTCGGCGGATCCAAACCGATGCATCTCACGTTGTATTGAGATTTCGTTTTCATAGAAAGTTCTGAGAGGATCGTAATGCCCAGATGTCTTTCAACGGCTGATACAGCGGTAAAAGTATCATCCATCATAATGGGGGTATTGCAGAGAATCTGATTATCATTCAATTCTTTCAGTATATTATATTCGTCGTTAAACGAGGTGGTAATAAAGTCATGCTTGCTGATATCATTGATCGGAAAGACACCTTCAGGATAGTCGGTGCAATCGGAAGGCAGGACGACAAGCAGCGGATCGTCTTTTATGAAAGTATAATGCAGTTTTGTATTTTTCTGGTAAGTATAAATTCCTAAATCCGCAATTCCTTCGGTGAGGTAGCGTTCAATTGTCTGGCCGGAGCCGTCTAAAAATTTGAAAGTAACTCTGGGATAAATGGCATGAAACTTTTCTATGACAGGCAGAAAGAAAATTATTTTTGAGCTGTAACTCCCTCCCAGAACAACTTCTCCGGATAAAAGATTAGTCAGTTCAAAAAGAGAATTGTCCAGTAGGGTACCGGCATTGACAATAGCCTTGAATTTGGGAAGGAGAACCGTGCCGTTTTTGGTCAGAGTGATACCCGAGCGCTCCCTGTTTACAAGCTTTACGCCCATCTCCTGTTCCAGATTTTTAACAATATAACTGACGGCGGATTGTGTATATCCTGTTTCCAGTGCAGCGGAGCTGATGCTGCCGCATTCCACCACCTTTAAAAAGATACGACAATGATTGATATCCATTTTTATACCTCAAAAAAACTGTTTCCAGACATTAAAAACACTGATTTTACTTTTTCATAGGGTAAGACTAAGATAATTATACGGATGTGCACAAACAATGTCAAATTTTCAAATCATTTTGTAAAAGCGGGGAGAGAATTTATGGTTTCAGGTGTTGATGCAGTACAGGCAAAAAAGTATTATTTTTCACCATCCATGATGTGTGCGGATTTTATGAAGCTGTCAGAACAGATAGAAGTGATCAACAGGCGTGCTGACTTTTACCATATCGATATAATGGACGGGCATTATGTAAAGAATATAACTCTTTCTCCTATGTTTGTCTCGCAGATCAGGGAAAGGGCAGCGCTGCCTATCGATGTGCATTTGATGGTGGAGAATCCGGATGATTATGTCGAAGAGCTGGCCGGGGCGGGAGCCGACTATATCAGCCCACACGCAGAGATGATAGACAGGAATGCCTTCCGTACCATATCCAAAATAAAAGATTTAGGGTGCAAAGCGGGGATAGTGGTGAATCCGGCCATGCCGTTGGATCATATCAGTGAATATATCAATTTATTGGATAAGATAACGATCATGACTGTGGAGCCCGGATTTGCGGGGCAGAAGTTCATCCCGAGAGCTCTCGAAAAGATAGAAAAAGCTTCGAAATTAAAAAAGGAAAAGGGGTATGACTTTCTCATAGAAGCTGACGGTTCCTGCAACCAAAGGACGTTCGGAATGCTCAAAGGAGCCGGATGTGAAGTGTTTATCATAGGGACCTCGGGGCTGTTTTCAAAAGATCCGGATCTGAACGTTGCTTTTGATAAAATGTATGAGGAGTTTGGGACAGTATGACGGATAAAAAAGTATATCTGGGAATAGATGTCGGAGGCACAAAGATCAAGATAGGAATTGTGGATGATGGAGGACATCTGAGAGCCGTGGAAAAATATCAGACCAGATGGGGTACATATGCCGCGTTCCAAACGGATCTTGCGGCATATCTAAGGGATTTTTTGAATAAACACGGGGAAATTCATCCGGAGGGAGTGGGGATAGGCTTCCGCGCAGAAGTCAACTACAAGGAACAACGGGTCACTTTTTCACGCATTGTAAACGATGCTGTGGATTTTGATATATGCTGTGTGGCCGCAAAATTTTTCAACGGTCCGATAAGGCTTGACAACGACGTGAACGCCATGGCCAGCGGAGAGCACTTATACGGTGCAGGACGAGGCAGGGATTCCTTTGTCTATGTGAACATCGGAACCGGACTGGGCTGCGGGATCGTTTCGGGCGGAAGGATGATCCGGGGACAAAAAGGAAATGCGGGGGAAATCAGCCGGTATTTCCTGAGAGAAGGAAGGGGGTATGCAAGTCTGGAAAGCCGTATCAGCGGAGAGAGTTTTTTAAGAGAGGCTCAGAAACTTTGGGGAGGAAAGAAGACAAAGGAACAACCCGTTCAAGCTCTGTTTAAGGCATGGGAAGGAGGTGATCTGGAAGCCGCTGTCATTGTGGAAACGGGAGTGAGAGAGCTGGCACTTGGAATTGTCAATATGGAGGCGATTCTGGACAGCGGTATGTATGTTTTTGGCGGAAAAGTGGCTTCAAACAGAAGACTTGTAAGAAGAATTCAAGAGGAAGTACTTGCTATTGCAAAAAAAGTTGGGATTTCTGTCAATGCGGAATTTTGTATTTCGCAGCTGGGCGCAGAGGATTCCGGAGTGATCGGAGCGGCGGCTCTGATCAAATACGAAGTGGAGGAGGGAAGAAATGGACAGCAAAGAAATCAGACGACAAAATCAGAATCTTAAGGAACTGATATTTACGCTGGCAGATGGGAAAGAGTGGAAAGAATCATGGGATTTGACTGCAGCCTGCATCGAAAAATTGGAGAAGGATCCGCGTTTTGCACAGATACATACGGTGTATCTGGTGGGACACGGCACTTCTCTGGCCAGTGCACGGACGGCGGAAGTATGGCTGGGGCATATAGCAAAAGTACATGCACACACGATGCCGGCGTATCACTTTTTACAGAGGATAGACGATTACCTGCATGATCCCATCCACACCATGGTGTTGGGATACAGCACAGGCGGCAACACGGAGAGCGTCATTGGAAGTGTGGCAGAGGCAGGGAAGCGGGGGGCGCTTGCGATAGGTATGGCAGGAGAAAAAGAGTCTGAACTGGCCTGCGCCGGTACTCACCGGATAATCTCCAGTGTGGACAAGGACGACGCCGCGGCTGCGGGTAAAGAATTTGGCGGAGGATACAGCGTATCTCATATTTATGCTATGTTGGCCTCTTTTGAACTTGCGCTCGCTCTGGGAAAGGCAGGAGGAACCCTTGATGCGGCGGGAGTTGAGGAGTGGAAAGCAAAACTTGCGGAAGTGATTCAGATATTCTCCGAAAATATGGGAAAAATATTTGACAAGATGATGGATGTGAGCCGAGAACTTGCCGCCACAGGAGCCCGCAATTTTGTGGTGATCGGTGCCGGTCCAAATGCCGGAACCGTGGCGGAGGGAGCCTTGAAAATCTGTGAGTACTGTTGGGATTTCGGCGCTGCGGAAGATTTGGAGGATCTTCACCACGGGCGGTTCAGAGAACTTGACGATGGGCATATCATATTTATTGTTGCTCCGGGAGAGAAAGATTATCACAAGAGTATGGATATTCTTGTGGGAGCGCAGTATTCCAGATCGCCCACCGTGGTATTTACCGCCCATCCTACGGCAGCCATGGAAAAGCTCTCTACTGCAGTAGTGCGGATGCCTGAGATGGAGGAGTACCTCACACCGTTTTTCTATATTCTTCCGCTCTGGTTTTATGGCTTTGCACGAGCCGACATGGATGGCGCTCTGGTGGGAGAGAAGAGATACGGACTGTTTGCCAGAGATATCAATTTCCAGAGATATTGTAATGAACTGAAAAAAATTTTTGAACTGTAAAAGAAAAGGAGAGAAAACATGAAAAAAAGAATAGGTTTAGTTCTTGCATGTACCCTTGTATTAGGTATGCTTGCAGGGTGCGGCACTGCGCAGGAAGCTCCCTCGGAGGAGAAAAACACACTGGCGGAAGAGACTGAAGAGAGTAAAGTAAAGCAGACGGTGGACAACACAAACACATCGGATAATGCGGCGGATGGTTATGAACTGGTAGTTTGGGTCGGCGCGGATATGGTGTTGGAGACACAGGGCGAGTGTTGGCAGGAGTATATTGATACATTTCTCGCAAACAATGAGAATGTGAAATCTATCACACTGGTTCCCATGGGAGATGCTGAGAGACTTGCGGCAATCATGGCCGGCGTGGGCCTTCCCGATGTTTATTTCGGTTCCGCCCGTGACGCTCAGAAATTTTATCAGGCCACAGACCTGCTTGATCTGAGCGATATCTACGCGGACGAGGAATGGGCAGGGGGCTTCTATGACGATGCAGTAGACCATGTGACTTATGAGGGAAAACAGTGGGCGATTCCGTTGATTTCCTATGTTTCCCATATGTACCGCAATCTGGACATTCTGGAAAAGTCAGGATGCGAGTATAAGGAAGAGTATGCGACGATGGACGAGTTTATTGCGGATCTTCAGGCAATCCAGAAGGCAGGATATACGGGAACCAACTCCTGGGTACAGAGCGGATGGTACGGCATCGGAACCATCGCCGCGGCTGAAGGGGATACCATTACGGTGGGCGTAAAAGACAACAAAACCACCATTTTGCCGGAGCAGCTTGTGAGAAGTTTTGAGACGCTGCTGGAAATTGAGAAGTATGCGAACAACATGCCTTACGGCGAGGATGCTACTGTGGAAAGCTTCTGTGCGGGCGAGATCGGATTTTTGTTGGACGGCCCTTGGACAGAGTACACGATTCAGGCTTCCGGAGTGAATTATGATGTGGTTCTGCTTCCCGGATATGACGGAAGCTACACCGGCGGCGTGAAAGGCTGGGACTACTACTACGGCGTGGATTCCGGCGATGCGGACCGCAATGAAGTTGTTAAAGAGCTTTTGAAATACTTAGGTTCCTATGAGGCGGAGAAGCTCTGGACGATCAAAGTGGGACGTCCTACTCTTAGAGAAGACGTTATGTCTGATCCGGAAGTTCTGCAGACCATGATGTGCAAAATGCAGGCAAAAGGCAACGAAGGCGGAATGATCCAGATGGATTTCTTCCATGACAATGTATTTTGGATGAGCGCATTTGCAGACGTGGTTACACTGGTAGGCAATGGTACCTACACACCCGAGGAGGGTGCGAAGGCAATGGTAGATGCCGTCAATGCGCTGTATGCGGAACAGGGCTAGGTTAGCAGAAAGCAGAAACCGAGTGGGGGAAACTTTCCCCTGCTCGCCCCGCGGGGCATTAACGGGGCCCCGTTAAGTGGAAAAGGAGTACGCATGAACAATTATTCAAAGAAAAAACCGGGCTTATTGGCCCGCATAAAGAAAAATGCCGCCTGCTATCTTGGACTGGGGCCTTTTATGATATTGCTGCTTGTGTTTGTATTCTTTCCCATTGCACAAGGATTCTTTCGCAGTTTTACCGACTGGTCGGTGGATATCAGGGCCGGAATTCATTTTGTCGGTCTGGACAATTACAGAACGATTTTTGACGGAACATCCAACACATCCATACGTTTTTTAAAATCGCTGAAGAATCTTGCAGTGTATGTGCCTATGACAATTGTGATCGGCCTTTCTATATCGCTGATACTGGCTCTGGTCGTGAATCAGTTCCGGTTTGGGAAATCCAGAAGGAAATTTAACGCTTTTCGTGGAATTTATTACGTTCCCACGGTTCTGCCGCTGTTTCTCTGCACAGGGATATGGTGTATGTTTATGGCGGCCAACACCGGAGTTTTTACATCTGCGCTGAATGCACTTGGATTGTTTGAGGGGGTGAGCTGGACCACTGACAGCGGGTATTCGCTGGCGCTGGTGGTCATCATTGACATCTGGAATGCAACGGGCTTTAACTTTATCATCCTTTCGGCGGGAATGCAGGATATTTCACAGGAAATGTACGAGGCGGCGTCCATTGACGGAGCTTCCACTTTCCAGAAAATGACGAAGATCACCATGCCGCTGTTAGAGCCGGTTCTGTTTTTTGTCATCATCAATTCTTTCATAGGCGCTCTTCAGGTCTACGATATCCCTTGGATCATTACCAGCAAGGCGGATATCAATTCTGTGGGCGGGCCGGGGCAGGTGATTTTATTCCCGGTGATGGAAATGGTGAGAAATATTTATGCGGGAACGACAAACGGACTGGGCAGGGCGTGTGCGGAGGGCGTGGTTCTGACAGGAATCATTATGTTGATCACACTTGTTCTGTTTAGGGTGCGGAAAAAGAGAACCATCTAAAAGAAAGGAGGTTTTGTCTGTGGGAGAAAGCAACAGGAAGGGACAAATAAAGATAAATGAAAAGGGTATCCTGACTTTTATGGCAGTGTTTTGGGCGATCGTGGATCTGCTCCCTGTCTATCTGGTGATCACCTGGGTTTTTACGGATAATACCAAAAACCTGATGCGGACGTTTGTTCCGAATTCGGTGAGCGCTGCAATAGAACATATTTCATATGTAATGCATAATTGTGATATTCCCGAAGCATTGAAGGATACGATGATATATACGGTGATTGCTATTGCCGTAATGCTGATCACGGCGTCTCTCGCCGCATATGAATTTAAATTTTATGATTTTCCCGGGAAAAAATTATTTTTTTCCATTGTTATGGTGTCCATGATGATGCCGTTTATTTTGTATGTGATTCCTCTGTACCGCTTTGTTTTCCAACTGGGGCTGGCGGATACTTATATAGGCGTGGCGGTTGTATATATGGTGTCGCCGCTGTCGGTTTTTATACTGATGCAGTTTTCGGAGGACATTCCGCAGGAACTGGTGGAATCCGCAAGAATTGACGGGGCAGGTCATTTTCAGGTATATTTCAGAATTATTCTGCCTCTGATGAGGAACGGGCTGATAGTGGCTTCGATTCTGTTGTTTTTGCGGACGTGGGGATCTTATCTGTGGCCAAAGCTGATTTCGGCGAAAGACGTCACCGCGATCAGTTCAACCATTACCAATTTGATCAATCCGAATTTTTATGTGGATTCCCGCATTAAAGTAACTGCCATGCTGATTGCCATGCTGCCGCCGTTGATCATTTATCTTTTTTTCCAGCGCAAAGTTATTCAGGGAATCGCCATGTCCGGCCTCAAAGGCTGATATTCATTGTTTAAATAATAAAGGAGAGAATGTATTATGAAATCTGAACATGCACAGGATATGTTAAAAGAAATAAAGGAGGAGGCTTCTATTTTTGCCTCTATTCTGGCGGAGAAAGAAAAGTATGTAAGCGGGTTTGTAAAACTTTTTAAGAGTCGTAATTTCAAACGTATTTATCTGGTGGGCAACGGTTCGCCGGGGTGGGCTGCGATGACGTTAAAATATGCGGCCACAGATATCCTAAAGGTGGACGCTACATATTCTACGCCGGGCCTGTTCCTTCATCACGACGGTTTTGATGTCTCCGGTGTTTACAAAAAAGAGGAAATTCTGTTGATCTGCCCGGCGGAATCCGGCAGAACAAAGGGACCGGTCCTGATTGCGAGAAAGGCGAAGGAACTGGGCATTCCTGTTGTGTCCACAACACTGGAGCCGGAAGGCGTGCTGGCGGCAGAGAGCGATGTCGTGATCTTTAAGCCCTCCCGCAGAGAGTACGGACTTCCCTCCACAAAAGGGCATTCCACCGGAATTTTTCTTTTTCTGCTGGCATTCGTGGAAGCTGCTCATGAGACAGGCAGAATTTCCGAAGGGGAATACGGGGAATATATGGCAGGGCTGAACAGGCTGCCGGAAACCGTGCTGAACGCATATGAATGCACGTTGGAATGGTTTGACAGATATATGGATCTTATCATGAACTGCGGCCGTTTTCATCTGCTGGGGTACGGCGCAAACTACGGGACAGTCAACGAGATCGTGCTGAAATTTGTGGAATCCCATAAAAAACCAAGCATTGCAGTGGAACTGGAGGAGTTTATGCATGGGCATATCCGTTCCATTTCTTCAGATGAACTGATTGTGATGATCTGTGCGGAAGAAGGACCGGAGAGAGAACGCATGCTGAAGCTCTACGATCTTCTTATTGAGGAGAAAGTGGGCATGGGCTGTCTGCTTCTTCACAGTACGCAGGACAATTTCAGCAAGTCTTTGGAACTTACGATCAATGCAACAAATGTGAAGTATGTGAACTGTCTGGAGTATCTGGTGCCCCTGCAGATTCTGGCGTTCCAGATTTCAGACCATCTGGGGCTTGATATGTCGGTGAGCGTTCACCTTGCGTTAAAACATGTTATGGAACCCAGTTTCGTCAGTCCGGATCAGGCGAAGGACAACTGACAAAGGGAGAGTGAATATTATGAAGAGACATTGTATCGTTGCAATTGACATAGGAGGCTCCAAGATAGCATGGGGACTGTCGGACTGCGAGGGAGAGCTTACACATACGGGGAAACGGATGTGGGACAGATATGACAGCAGACATGTTTTGGCGGTGATAGAGGATATTGTGCAGATGCTCTGTGAGGAGGCGGAAAAAGAAGGGCGGCTTCCCGAAGCCATAGGCGTGACGATTCCGGGTTTTGCCGACCCTGCGAAAGGTATTTGGCTGAGTGCTGAATTTATGGGGATATATCATGTGCCAGTCGCGCAGATTCTGGGAGAAAGATTCCGTATACCGGTTTATATCGAGAACGATACGAATGCCTGCTGTCTGGCGGAAAAGCTTTTCGGCGCCTGCAGGGATGTGGATGATTTTCTCTACCTGACAGTTTCCAATGGTGTGGGCGGCGCCCTCTTTCTTGATGGAAAGCTGTACTATGGAAGCCATGGGGCTGCCGGAGAGTATGGCATGTGCATAGTGAAAGAGGGCGGACGCCCTCTGGAAAACAGAGATTATGCCGGTTGTCTGGAAATGTATGCATCCGGAAGGGGGCTGCGTCAAAATTACATGGATGCGGGAGGAGCGCCGTTTGAGAACGGTGAGTATCCCGACGGCAGCATTCTCGCCGGACGTGCCAGAAAGGGAGACGTTTTGGCAAACAGGGTCTTTGATCTGGAGGGGTACTATCTTGGCAAAGTGATCGCCTCGGCCTGCAATCTTTTGGATCCGGAGAAAGTGATTATCGGCGGGGGACTTTCTCTGGCATTTGACTGTTATGAAGCAGCGCTTGTCCGAACGCTGAACGAACAGCACTACAAAGGGGCGGATTACACAAAGCTGTTTTCGGTGGAACCCACGAAGTTGGGATATGACGGAGGATTGTACGGGGCAGTTTCCGCGGCAAAGCTTGGGATGGAACCGGATGAGGGAAAGCGGATGGGTTACCGCGGCGGTTCGAAGGATAGAGGTTTGGCAGGGTAATGTCGAAGGAAATCAAAGGCAGGCTGTACATGATTTTTGCCGCAGCTCTTTACGGGCTGTGCGCCGTTTTGAGCAAACAGGTTTTAAAAGGACAGTTATCCGTGGGCATGATGATGTTTTTGCGTGGAATTTGCGGGATGCTGCTATTGTTTATGCTCAAAATGTTCAAAAGAGAAAAAATTTATTTATCCCGTCAAGCTTGCCCCAAAGCGGCGCTGCTTGCAGTTTTCGGCATCTCCATGACACAGCTTGCCTTAAACAGCGCTTACGCCTATCTGCCGGTAGGTACGGTGACGGCGATACACTTTATCTATCCGGTGTTGGTGAGTGTTTTTTCGGCGATTATTTTCAGGGAAAGGATTTCCTCAGCGTCCAAAATTATATTGGTCATTTCTGCACTGAGTCTCTTTCTATTTTTTGAGGATGCATCGGGGGGACAGTGGAAAGGATATTTGTTCAGCGTCATATCTGCGTTCGCATGGTCCTTCTATTTGATTTACGTAGACCGGTCGGGAGTGTTGAAGGAAGATAAACTGTCGGTTGCTTTTTTTACCTGTGCTGTGATGGCGGCAGTGGGAATGGTGTGTGGGATTGCCGCCGGATCCTTTCGATTTGAAGGGAGCGGTTTTACGTTGCTCACGGTACTGCTGATCGCACTGTTGAATCATGTTATTGCTATGATTTTGCAGCAAAAGGGAGTGGAGCGCATCGGAGCGGCGTCAGCTTCGGTATTCGGGGTTTTTGAGCCTGTCAGCAGTATCGTTTTTGGCGCGCTGTTGCTGCGGGAACACCTGAAGCCCGGACAGATTGCCGGGAGCGGCATTATCATATTAAGTATTGCGGCCATGACGGTCGTTCCTGTGCTGCAAAAAGGAAAACGAAAGCCGCGGAAGAAATTCTTTTACATTGAAAACTTTGAGGCGAGATGGTATAATAAACATCAAAAAAAGTTTAGGAAATGAGTTTCTTGAAAGAAGGAGGAGCTAAAAAATGAAGAAGGCAATGTTTGCAGTCATGGCAGCGGCAATAGTATTAAGCAGCGGTTTAACAGTATTTGCCGCACCTGAGAAAATGGCGGACGGTACAGTATTTGACGCAGAATATTATGCGCAGAGTAATCCGGATATAACGGCTGTATACGGAACGGACAAAGAAAAACTGTTTCAACACTATGCCATGTGTGGAAAAGCGGAGGGAAGAAAGGCTTATGCAGGTCAGGAAGTATCTGTGACAAGATTTGGAGTTCTTCTGGAGCCGGGAGATGAAAATTATCTTAGGATGGGTCGAATCATGACAGGTTTTGATTATGATTTGACGCCGAGAACGGAAAGGATATGGTATACGTTTGGCGAAAACGGCCGGTTGGTGGAGCACAGAGAGCCTTTGGAAACCCCGTTTGTATCAGATCCTGCGGACGGTTTTGTCAGAAGTGACTGGTCGGGAGATCCCAGATATCAGGCGCTCAGAAACGAGATCATACAGATAATTACAGAAAGAGGCGCCGGGGCAGAGATCAAAGGGGAAACGTTGAGTTTAATACAGCGTCCGAGAAGTGAAGAAGAAAGCAATGAGTTGAACCAAATGTTAAAAAATCTTTCCATTGATCTGATGAAAGGCGGGATTTTGGACAATTGTTATCTTTCGTGGGGTTCTGCGAATGGATATATTTATTTTGAAAGTTGGGGATATGATAAGGCGGTGGATGTTTTTGCAAACTTGAATGATGCAACTACATCGATGTATGACAAACATCCGGAGATATGGAACTATATGAATAAATCCCGTGATGAGTTATATGATGACAGCGCTGAAATGGCTGATGATGAGTGGGGCGGTGACTGGATATCTTAGTCAAACCTACTGAAATTAAATAAAATTTTTTTGGTTATCCAGTAAAATCAAATGTTTACGGTTAGAGGGAAGTAATTTCAGATTAGGCGGTATAGCCCCGATCACAAGGGCTGTATCGTCTTTTTTGTGCCCAACGAGCGTATTTTTCTCATGCGCCCTGCCGTTTCGGCTGCGTGGCAGAAAGGAAATTGAGTTCACCTACAAAGCTGATGTTGCGAATTCGCAATGAATGCGTATTATTTTAAATCTCTTTACGAGTATGTATCGTACTCATAGAGGGAGTTCTTATACCATCTATATGTTCAAATAAATCATCTTTAATAGTAGAACGCATTGGATCAAGGATAAAATCGATCCCTTCACGACGCGCTTGTTTAGCTGCCGGAACAAAGTCGCTGTCTCCTGATATTAAAATAATCTGATTAACTTGGTTTTTAAAAACTAAGGAAGATATATCGACGCCTATGCGCATGTCAACACCTTTTTGCTCCAAGTTTAATTCTAAATCGTTAGTTGTTATGTCGCTGATCTTAATGTCACCGCGTAAGAGCTTTTTAGTAGGTTCGTGTTTAAGAGAATAGTGCACTTGAGTATCGCTAATTCTACCCATGCGAAGCGCAAATTTGCGATGATGTTTTAACTCTTTTAAAAATTCATTCATCCAAGTATATTCTGCTGTACGCTCAAGAGAAACGGTCTTTTGTGTGACAGGATTATAGATATTTTTAGCAATTGGTGGACAGTCATAATAAAATACGCGGTATAGATAACGATTTTCATAATTATCTTTAAGATGTCTATAGCAGTAGTCATTTAGTTCATCAGCACGTTCGGCAGGGGTTTTATTTCCCCAGAGAGCTTTTGCTCGTTTGCGGTAAAAACCACCGTCTACTAGTATAGCAGTTCTGACAGCATGTTTTTCGAAAATTTTTCTTTTGTTATCTTTATTCATATTTCCTCCATTAAAAAATACCCCAAGCTTTGTCAGCTTCCCTTATAGTGGGAGGACTACCGCTAGGGGTATGTTCATACAATGTAACTGTTTGTTACATCTCTATATTATGCCCTCTACGGTAAAAAATCAACACTTTTTGTGTAAAAATTTTCACATATTGATTAAAAAAATATGATTTTTCAATACTTTTCAGTTTATCAACAACCCTATTCATACACAGAGAATCCTCTGTGAACTGGATGAGGTGGCATAATTTTGCGGAGCAATTTTTTACACTTTTACAGGAAGGATAATGAAATTTTTGGGTATTCGTATTTAAAACGTAAGCGGCCGATGTTTGTTGCTGTTCAGGATTATCATATGTGTTAAAATTACTTGAATTGCTTTTTATTCCATCAGATTCAATGTAAATTTCATAGGTTCCTTCTTTAGAGCCGGTAATGCTTTCAGATTCAGAGAAACTCAATATATTACTATCTGCCATATACTACTTAATAAACCTATGCAGTTCTACTATTCCAAGGCGTTTGCAGGTGGCAAGAGAGCAACAGTGAAGAATATTTTGTCATAAATTTTGTCACGAAAAACGAAAAAGTCCATAAACACGGACTCTTTGCAGCAGCAGGCGAGGGGAATCGAACCCCCCTCCCAAGCTTGGGAAGCTTGTATT
>ERZ777011.1695-NODE-1695-length-21499-cov-13.630713_pt1 | contig 21499 bp, 17 predicted proteins | sample MGYA00374964_ERZ777011 | MGnify/ENA primary metagenome ERZ777011 (study PRJEB29310, sample SAMD00008975) | mouse gut metagenome | study: EMG produced TPA metagenomics assembly of the Metagenome analysis of fecal microbiota from mouse which was promoted... | reverse complement strand
GCATAACTATTGGGTTTGTAGCCACTTTTTGATTTCACAAGTGTCAAACTCGGGAGTATAGCATAGATTCTTGGCTGCTTCAATTGCCGCTTCCAAATCTGTAAATTTCGTTCCTTGTACAAAATGTCTAAAAACCTAAATTTCCCTAAATCGCCAAAATTTCAAAAAAATACACAAAAAATTCAGGAAAACAGGTAGATTTTTTTGTGACTATAGATTAAAATAAGACATAGCTTTTGCTTTTCGTAATAATGGGGGTCGAAAGGCATTGTGAATTGTTACTACGAAACAGATGAGGTGGGGTATGATTTCAAATCAGATTTTGCAGAATACGATCGAGGGATTAAAGGCGATCGCAAGAGTTGAACTATGCGTGATGGATGTCGACGGTAAGGTGGCGGCGCAGACAACGGACGAGATGGAGCGCTGCGGCAGGGCGGCGGCGGAGTTTGCCGAGTCTCCGGCAGATTCACAGGAGATCCAGGGGTATCAGTACTTTAAGATTTACGATGACCAGCAGCTTGAGTACATATTGGTAGCGGGCGGCGTGGGCGAGGATGTTTACATGGTGGGCAAGATGGTCGCCTTCCAGATCCAAAACCTGCTCATTGCCTACAAGGAGCGCTTTGACAAGGATAATTTTATCAAGAACCTTCTGCTTGATAATCTGCTTTTGGTGGACATTTACAGCCGTGCAAAGAAGCTGCATATTCAGACGGATGTCAGGCGCGTGGCGTTCATCGTTGAGACGGATAATGTAAAGGACTGCAACGCGTTAGAGAGCGTGCGCACATATTTTGGCATCAATAATAAGGACTTTATCACAGCGGTGGATGAGAATAACGTTATTGTGGTGAAGGATCTTTCCGAGGACGACAGTGCGCGGGCAATCGAGAGCTGCGCATCGGCAGTGGCAGCATTTTTACGCAAGGAGAGCTTTCAGAATGTCCGTATTTCCTACGGTACGGTGGTGAACGAAATCAAGGGCGTGAGCAGTTCCTATAAAGAAGCGAAGATGGCGCTTGATGTGGGTAAGATCTTTTTCGGGGAGCGGGATGTCATCGCTTACAGCGAGCTTGGCATCGGACGTCTGATCTATCAGCTTCCGATCCCTCTGTGCAAGATGTTCATCAAGGAAATCTTTGACGGCAAGAGCCCCGATGAGTTCGACGAGGAGACCCTTACTACCATCAATAAGTTTTTTGAGAACTCCCTGAACGTATCCGAGACCTCCAGACAGCTGTTTATCCACAGGAATACGCTGGTCTACCGTTTGGATAAGCTGCAAAAAAGCACAGGGCTCGACCTGCGGGTGTTCGAGGACGCCATCACGTTTAAGATCGCGTTGATGGTCGTAAAATACATGAAGTACATGGAATCATTTGAATTTTAATATAGGATCAAAAACGGATCAACAATAGGAGAAAAGTAACGTGGCAGTAAAGAAAAGAAGAAGATCTCCCGCCGTGGAGAATGAAATCATCAATCTGACCAATGTCAGCAAGGCCTATTCTACAGGGGCTCCCGCCTTAAAGGACGTAAACCTTCATATCAGCAGAGGCGAGTTCGTCTTTATCGTGGGGGACAGCGGTTCGGGCAAATCTACCCTCATTAAGCTCCTTTTGCGGGAGCTGACGATCTCCAGCGGCTATATTAATGTGATGGGCTATGATCTTTCTAAGATCAAACACAGAAAGATCCCTAAATTCAGAAGGAATCTGGGGATCGTGTTTCAGGACTTCCGTCTCTTGAAGGACAGGAATGTCTATGAGAACGTGGCCTTTGCCCAGCGCATCATCCAGAAGTCGAATAAAGAGATCAAAAAGAACGTTCCCAGCATTCTGGCGATCGTGGGTCTTGCGGGCAAATATAAGGCGAAGCCCAAACAGCTCTCGGGCGGCGAGCAGCAGAGAGTGGCGCTGGCGCGCGCGCTGGTGAATCAGCCGACCATTCTTTTGGCGGACGAGCCTACGGGTAATCTGGATCCCAAAAATTCCTGGGAGATCATGAAACTTTTGGAGCAGATCAACGAGAACGGCACCACCGTTATCGTGGTGACGCATAACCGTGAAATTGTAAACGCCATGCAGAAACGTGTAGTCACCTTGAAACGCGGCGTTATCATTAGCGACGAGGAAAAGGGAGGGTACATAGATGAGGATTAGTACACTTTTCTACACGCTCAAGCAGGGATTCCGCAATATTTTTCGGAACAAGCTCTTTTCGCTGGCATCCATCGCGACGATCGCTGCCTGCCTTTTTCTTTTTGGTATCTTCTATGCAATTGTGGCAAACTTCCAGCATATCGTAAAGAATGCGGAGGAGGGCGTCTCCGTCTGGGTGTTCTTTGACGAGGGCATCGAAGATATCCGCATCCAGCAGATCGGTGATATGATTGCCAAGCGCCCCGAGGTGGCGAAAATGGATTTCATCTCGGCGGAACAGGCTTGGGAAGGCTTTAAGGACGAGTATCTTGGCGAGTACGGCGACGGCTTTACGGAGAATCCTTTGGAGAACTCCGCAAATTATCAGGTTTACTTAAACGATGTATCCATGCAGTCTGCGCTGGTGACCTATCTGGAAGCGATAGACGGCGTGCGCATGGTCAATCGCTCGGAGCTGGTGGCGACCACCCTCACAGGCGTCAATGCCCTGATTGCCTATGTTTCGGCGGGCATTATCGCGATCCTGCTGGCGGTGTCCATCTTCCTGATCAGCAATACCGTAGCGATCGGCATCTCTGTTCGCAGAGAGGAGATCAATATCATGAAATACATTGGCGCCACAGACTTTTTCGTGCGATCCCCCTTTGTGGTGGAAGGCATTTTGATCGGTCTGATCGGGGCGTCGCTTCCGCTCGGCTTCATTTATACCATTTATAATGTGGTCCTGGGCTACGTGATGGAGCGGTTTCCCCAGCTTTCAGAACTTTTGAGTTTTGTGCCTGCGGAGGCGGTCTTTAACGTACTTGTACCCGTATCGCTTGGCTTGGGCGTGGGGATTGGATTTTTGGGGAGTATGGTGACTGTGAGAAGACACTTAAGGGTATAACAGTTTGAAAATAGCAATTTGGAAAAAGACTAAAAGAATAACGAGTGTTATCATATGTCTTGCGCTGATCCTTTCCTGCGGGACGACCTCTTTTACCGTGCAGGCGGTCACAAGCGAGAGCATCCGCGAGAAAGAACGGGAGATCGAGAAGGCGAAGGAGGAAGTTTCCGGCTTAAAGAGCAGCCTGACCGATGTGGAAAAGCTGAAAAAGGAGCTGGAACAGTCCAAGAACGACCTGACGGCCTTTGTCAGGCAGTTGGACGGTCAGCTTGCCGACATACAGGATAAGATCGCGCAATATAATACAATGATAACCGATAAAGAGCAGGAGATCGAGGAGACCATGCGGGATCTGGATGAGGCGCAGGCGAGGCAGGAAAGACAGTACGCTGCCATGAAGAAGCGCATCCAGTTCATGTATGAGCGCAGTGATTCCTTTTATTTAGAAACGCTGTTCGGTTCCAATAGTATTGCGGGTATTGTCAACCGCGCGGATTACATCGAGGCGCTTTCCCGCTATGACAGAGATAAGCTTGACGAGTATGTGGCGACCAGAAAATATGTAGAGCTCTGCAAGGAGGAGCTGGAGACGGAAAAGCAGCTCCTTGACGAGGCCAAGCTTGCGGTGGAGCAGGAGGAGGCAAATGTCAATACTCTGATCGGGGAGAAGGAAGCCCAGATCGTTTCCGTCAGCGGCGACATTGCCAATAAAGAGGCGGCCATCAAGGAATACGAGGACATGATCGCGCAGGAAAATGCTGAGATCGCTGCGCTCGAGAAGGCGGTGGCCGAGGAAAAGGCCAGACTGGAGGCGGAAAATGCGCAGGCCCGCATTTACAATGGCGGTCTGTTCGCGTGGCCCTGCCCGGGATATAAGCGCATTTCCGACGAGTACGGCAACCGTATGCACCCGATCCTTGGTGTGGAGAAGTTTCACAACGGTCTGGATATGGCGGCTTCTTCGGGAACGCCGATCCTGGCGGCTTATGACGGTGATGTGGTAGCGGCGGATTACAGCAGCAGCATGGGCAACTATATCATGATCAATCATGGCAGCGGCCTTTACACGATCTATATGCACTGTTCCGCGCTCTATGTATCGAAGGGGCAGACCGTTTATAAAGGACAGAATATCGCGGCAGTCGGCTCGACCGGGCGTTCTACCGGGCCGCATCTGCATTTCAGCGTGCGCCTGAACGGAAATTATGTCAGCCCGTGGAACTACCTGAAATAGCATTGAGTCCATGCAGTCTGGTGCAAAAGCGGACTGAGGAAAGCTTGCTTTCATCAGGCTGTTTTTGTGCCAGACTATACGGCGAAAGCCGGACATGAGCAAAAGAAGCCTCGGAGAGGCGATTTGCGAATGAGCATGGGCGAAAGGAGATAAGTGTAATGGATCAAAATAATTATTACCATATGAATAATATCCAGCCTCAGCAGCCAATTCCCCCGCAGCAGCCTCATAAGAACGGCGGCATTCTTTTGGGAATGATGCTCGGCATTGCGGCGACGCTCCTCGTCGGCGGCTTTGTCCTTGTGGGCGTTAAATTTTACGAGGCCGTAGACAGCAGGAAGGCGGCGGAGAAGAAAAGCACAGCTGCCATGGACAGCATCGTGAGTGAGGAGACTGAGAAAAAGCTTTCCGCGATCGAGGACGTGATCGAAGAATATTATTATCAGGATGCGGATATTGACGTGGACGCGATGACCGAGGGAATGTATCATGGTATGGTGGATGCGCTGGGCGATCCTTATTCTGTCTATTACACCGAGGAAGAATGGGAGGATCTGATGCGGGATACCGAGGGGATCTATTATGGCATCGGGGCGTATCTGATGATCGACCAGGCAACCGGGCTGGGTAAAATATCGGGCGTTATCGAAAATACTCCCGCGCAGGAGGCAGGGCTTCGTGAAAATGACCTGCTCTATTTGGTGGATGGTGAGAGCACTGCGGGCATGGAACTTTCCGAGATTGTTTCCCGCGTAAAGGGCGAGCAGGGCACGAAGGTCCATCTGACCATTTACAGAGAAGGAGAGAGCGATTATCTGGAAGTAGACGTGGAGCGGCGGAAGATCGAGTCGCCCACCGTGAAGTACGAGATATTAAAAAATAACATAGGTTATATTCAGATCACGGAGTTTGACGATGTGACAACTGACCAGTTTACCGAAGCGCTGGCCGTTGTGAAGGGCGCTCATGCCAAAGGGCTGATCATTGATTTGCGAGGGAACCCCGGCGGCAGTCTGAATGTGGTCGTGGACATTGCCAGACAAATTCTGCCAAAGGGCCTGATCGTTTACACAGAAGATAAATATGGTGAACGGGAAGAATATAACTGTGATGGCAGACGACAGCTTGATATGCCGCTGGTGGTTCTTGTCAACGGAAACTCCGCCAGTGCCTCCGAGATCTTGGCAGGCGCGGTCAAGGATTATAAAGTGGGCACGCTTGTCGGCACCACTACCTTTGGCAAAGGTATTGTGCAGCGAATCCTGCCTCTGACGGACGGCACGGCATTAAAGCTTACCATCAGCGCTTACTACACTCCTAATGGCAATAACATTCACGGCGTGGGCATCGAGCCCGACGTGATATGCGAATTTGACAGCGACGCCTATTACGACGATGACGTAGATAACCAGTTGGATAAGGCAGTGGAGATCCTTCTGGGGGAGTAAAAGACTGGACAGATGCCGGAAGGAGCCGGAGATTTTGGAGAAACGGAATATGAAGGAATATCTCAGCAGACACCGTGCGGTTTTGCTTACATGCTTCCCCGCGCTGGTGATCTTTCTGCTTGCAACGTACAGGCTGTCCGAGACGGGGCAGCCCATCCTGTTTAATGACGAGATCGGATACTGGTCCAACAGCGCCTTTTTTCTGGGAATGGACTGGACGTCGGTGACGGGAAGGATTAATTATTATTCTTATGGGTATAGTCTGCTTTTGGTGCCCCTCAGAGTGATGGGGAAATGGTTTTATTGGAGCTGGGAGAGTCTGTATCATGCGGGAGTCGTACTAAACGGCGCTTTCCTGATGGGGAGTTACCTGATTTCAATGAGACTGGCAAAGCGTTATCTGCCCGAAATGAACCGAATCGTCAGGACGGCGGTCTGCTTTGTTGTCTGTACCTACTCGTCTTATATTGTCTATGCGCATATTACCTGGGCGGAATGCGCACTCCTGTTTTTCTTCTGGGTCTATCTCTATGTGATGATGCGGGTGACAGACCGGCCGACAGTGGGAAACCATGCGGCCCTTGCAATGGTTTCTCTTTATCTGTACACGATCCATCAGCGCTGTCTGGGAATCGTGGTGACGGCGGTCATCGTGGTGCTGTGTGTGCGGCTTTTTCGGTTGAGCCGTCTGCGTGATACGGCGGCCTTTCTGGGCTGTCTGTACTTGTGCGGGCTGGTACACGGCGCGGTCAAATGGAACCTGCAGCATGTGAATTATCTGGGGGAAGAACAGGCAGCTCTGAGTGAGAGCGTGGGACATGCCTTTACGGGGACGGCAAAACTCTTTCTTGCGGCGGGCCTGCTGTTGCTGCTGTGCCTGTACCTGATAGAAAAACGAAGATATAAGATCCTGCTTGCGCTGCTTGCGGCGGGTCTTTTGCTTGGAGCGGGTATGGTTTGGTATCGCATAGCGGGCGGAGCTGGGGGCGTGGCGTCAGCGGCCGGCGTGGTAACGGACGGTGCCTCGGATGTGCGCATTTCTGTTAATGACTTTTCCGGTCAATGGGACGTGGTGCGCAATCTCTTTTCGGTAAACGGCCTGATCCGTCTGGGAATCAGCGTTGTCGGCAAATGGTTTTACCTGGCGTCGGCTACGGGATTCGTGATCTGCTGGGGCATCGTGGGACTGTGCAGACATGCGTGCCTCCTGTGCAGGGATGTTTTGATTCGAACGTTTCGGAGGCACAGAGGGCAGGGGAAAGAAGCACAAACAGCAAATGGCGGCATTTCGGAGGAGCACATTTCGTCTATCCGAGAGCGGATTTGGTTTTTTGGGGTCCTTCTGGCCTGGTTTTCTTCCTTTATGATCAGTGCGATCTATAAAGAAGGCTTTTACAAGAACGACGATCTGTTTAACGGCCGATATGTCGAGTTCACCATCGGTTTTTTGCTGATATACGGGCTGCATTGTTTGATAAATGACAAAAAATGGGTGCGCAAGGTGCTGCTTGTCATGGTATTATATATAGCAGCGGGACATCTTTGCCAGTATGCGATCGATGAAATCGGCCGCACAGAGTTTGAACTGGCGCACTGCGTCATGTTCGGACGGATGGTGTGGAATTATGAAGTGCCTGTCGGTAAGGTGCGGGTGGTGGAGGGATACATCATTCCGTACGCCTTATGTTTTTTCACGATCCTGAAGCTTCTGCGGGAACGTTTCCCGAAAGCGGCGGTGGTCAGAACGGTTCTGGCGCTTGCGATTCCCCTTGCGGTCTGGTCTTATCTGGGCAGATCGATCGTAGATCACTATGTGGTGGTCAGGAATGAAAAGCAGGCGGAACCGCTTCCCCGGTTTGCTTCGTGGATCAATGTGCTGGACACGGAAGGGGGACAGAAGGTATACTATATCTTAGACGCGGCGAACCAAAGATACGCCGGTGCGCTGCAGTATATGCTGCAGGACAAGCCCGTCACGGCGGCGTGGCTTGCAGAGGTACCGTTTACGGAAGACGCCTTTTTTGTGATGAAACGGGACTGCATCGAAACGGAGGCGGTGGTCGGGAATTGCGAGCTGGTCTCGGAATCAGGCAGTTATCTGCTTTTCATCAATAACAGTCAGGAATTGATGGAAAGATGGCGCCCTTTTACAGAGTGAGACGGGACGCGGGAGGCACTTCATGAAACTGATTATACAAATACCCTGCTATAACGAGGCGGAAACACTGGAGATTGCGCTTAACGAACTGCCCAAGCAAATCGACGGCGTGGACGAGATCGAGTATTTGATCATCAACGACGGCAGTGACGACGATACGGAGAAAGTGGCACTGGACTGGGGCGTACACTATATTGTGCACTTTAAGCGGAATCTGGGCTTGGCCAAAGGTTTTTTGGCAGGGATCGATCTGGCGCTGCGCCACGGTGCGGACATTATTGTCAATACGGATGCGGACAACCAGTACTGCGGCTCGGATATTGAAAAGCTGATTCAACCGATCCTGGACCGTGAGGCGGATATTGTGATCGGCGAGCGGCCCATTGAGGACAACGCAGAGTTTTCTTATATAAAGAAAAAATTGCAGCGATTCGGCAGTTTTGTGGTGAGACTGGCGTCCAAGACCGACATTCCCGATGCACCCAGCGGTTTTCGTGCCTACAGCCGAAAGGCGGCCATGCGTGTGAATGTACATAATGAATATACCTACACGCTGGAGACCATCGTACAGGCGGGCAGAAATAAGATGGCCATTACCTCTGTGCCTGTGAAGACCAACCCGGAATTGCGCAAGTCAAGACTGATGCACTCTATATTTGATTACGTAAAGAAGTCGATGCTGACGATTTTACGGGCGGTGCTGATGTACAGACCTTTACGCGTGTTTACCCTTTTGGGTTCCATTTCCATGGCAGGCGGTATTGCGATTGGTATCAGGTTTTTGATTTTCTATTTTCAGGGAAACGGCGGGGGGCATACCCAATCGCTGATTCTGGCGGCGATGCTGATCATTATCGGCAGTCAGACCTTTGTCGCGGGATTACAGGCTGACATCATTTCGGCAAACAGAAAGCTCCTGGAAGATATTCAGTTTCGGGTAAAAAAGCTGGAATTAGGGCTGTTAGATCCGGACGGGAAGGCAAAAGGGAAAGAAGGTGAGGAGCAGAATTAGTTAATATTTGGGCATTGTGTTGTATTTGCAGGCGAAATGGAGACAGAATGCACAAAAATGTATTTTTTTCAGGACAACGCTTGTTAAATCAAAAACACAGGTTTATAATCAATGATAGTGTCAATAAGTATCACAATAATAAAGTGGAGGAGAGAGACAATGAGAAGTGTGAAAAAGTTGCTTCAAAAAGCAATGGTGTTTACGTTGACCGCGGCTATGCTGGTTGGCACACCGCTTACGGCATCGGCAGCGCCTTTAAACAGTGTGTTCAGTATCTCGGATGGTGCGGGGAATGAAACCGGCAATTCGGATACCCCTACGCAGACTGTTACCAATACGGATACGGAAACCAGCAGCATCAGTTCCGTGTTGGAGACAAATGAAGGTAAAATTTTAGGTATAACTCTGGATCAGAGTTATGTCACGGTAGTAGCAGACAAGAATATTCCAAAGGAAAAGCGCCAGAAGATTACGGCGACGGTCGTGCTGGATAACTTTGATGATCCTAAGGCGGAGGAAGCCGTTCGTAAAGCGCTCAACAAGAAGATTAAATGGGAAGTATTCCACTATGATGGCAGCGAGGGATCGAAAGGCGCATACTTTCCTTCTCAAATCTTGGCAATTGAAGCTGACGCAGCGGATCGTTCTGTCGTTATTCTGAATCCGAAACACGCCAATAACATGAAGGCCGGCGAGGAAATGATCGTCAGAGCTTCGATTGACGGGCGGTATTATTATCAGTTTGAGCGAGAAGATGATGGCAAAGGTGAGATTGTAAAGGATGAGGACGGCAAGATTATAGGAATAAAGCAAGAACTTGGCGGCGAAGAACACGTTTATCAGGCAGACGCTAAAGTGTTTGTGAAGGAATACTCAAAAGAGTTGTGGTTTGACTGGAATCAGAACGGCAAGAATGATGATACAGAATCCGCAGCTCCTGTGGCATATTTCAAGCATACGTTGGATCTGAGCAAGTATCTTGCCCGTGATCCCAAGACTGCAAACGATACCATCACATGGACCTCAAGCAATTCACAGAGCGCCAGCGTTACGGCGGCAGGCATTGTTACTTTCAAGAAGAAAGGTACATCCGGAAGTATCATTGCAGTAAATGAAAAAGGTAAAAAGGCAGAATGGGCGTATACTATTAAAGAGGGCGTGGCTGCATCTAAGATTGAGATCTGCGAAGTTGGTGCAGACGGTACGGAGACGGCTCTTACATCTTTGACACCTAAGAATATTGTAGGTCTGGATGTGGGTAAGAAAGATCTGCTTTCCAAAAATTTCGCGGTGAAGATGTATGCTAAGGTAGAGGCAGCCGTCGCGGCGGAGAAAGTGGGTGGCAAAGATGTCCCTGCAACAAGCATGGAAAGCGCACGGAAAACTGGAACCGGAACGAACGAAAAATATGTCACAAAGAAATTCGACATTGAAGACGGCGCAACATATTTTGCCCCGACAGATAGTACAAAGAAAACTCTTAAATCAGACACAGTAGACATAACGGATGTACTCACATGGACTTCTAACAAGCCGGCCTTTGCTGTTGTGACGAAAGAACGCAACAAACAGAGTGCTGCGAAGAAAGCTTCGGCAACGGTGGAAGCGCGTGGACTGGGCAAGGCTACCATTACCGTAAAGGCGTCTAACGGAAAGAGCGCGAAATTTACTGCTGATGTGAAAGCTACGATGGGCGGCCTTAAAATCACGGGTGCAAAGAGTCCTGCCTATTCCGGACAGAGTATGCAGCTTACGGCGAAGAAATTGGCTTTCAGTGTAAAAAATACTGAAATTCAGAATAAGGATGCCGTAAAATGGTATATTGCCAAGGGTGGCAGCGGAACCGATAAGTACAATGAAATCAAGGGTACTGATGATAATAATAAAGCTCTGTTAAAGAATGTAAAAATCAATAACAAAGGTGTCCTGACGATCAGCAACAAGCTGGATGCAGCCCACCTCGAGGATATTTATGTAGGCTTAAAGACTGTAAAGAATAAGAGTAAATTGGGCGCAACAGGTGAGGAGCCTTGGTATGCTGAACCCGTGAAAGTCAGTCTGAAGCAGAGCAGTATTGATGAAATCCGTGTTACGGATAATGATGTCACGGTTGCGTGCGTAAAGGCGGATCGTAAGCCTAATGGCGGTGTTAGCTTTATAAAAAATAAGACTACCATCGGTCTGAGTGATACTACAAAAATCAAGAAAAGCACAACGATCAGCATTCCTAAGGGCAAGACCTATAACGTAATCGCAAAAGCGAGTGACGAGAGTGATTATGAAGCAGCCTCAACGCTGAGCTGGAAAACATCCAATGCCAAGGTAGTTGATTTGGCACCCGCGGCAGACGGCAAGACAGTAAAGATTACTGCAAAAGCAAAGGGAAATGCGACGATAACTGTCAGTGGAATTTGTGTTGACAAGACGAACAGGAAAAATGCAAAGGTAATCAACACCAACTTTAAGATTACCGTGGAACAGCCTGCTACATCGCTTACGCTGAAAAAGACACAGATTGTGATGAAGCCTAAGAAGAATGCATCTGTTTCTGTTGCCGCAGTTCTTAACCCGAAGGGATTTAGAAAAACGGATGTTAGCTGGGATTATAGAAAGATAGAAGGAACAAACGCTAACCTTACTTGGCAGCCTGTCTATAAAAACAACACCACAAATCGAGTAACTGCAGCTAATGCGAGTGTTAAACTTGGTGATGTTGTGGCAGGAGATGTCTTTGAGATCAAGGCAAGCATCCCGAGCGGATATACAGCTAAGTGCAGAGTAGAGGTAGTAAAGGATACAAAGAAACTTGCATTGGTTTCCGGCTATACTAAAGGGGAAAATGGAGTAGTCACTTTTGAAACTGACAAGTGGATTACTGGAGCAAAGGATAATAAGGGAACAAAGACAATTGGCCTTGGAGAGTCAGTTACCATGAAACCGCTGATTGATTTGGGAACGGCTCAGAAGCCTGAGTACCATGTTCCCGGAACGGATGCAACCGAAAATACCATCACTTACACTGTAAACAAAAAGAATATTGTCAACATTGTAGAAAATGATGATGGTAGCGTAACCGTATATCCCGTCGGATACGGTAAAGTTACAATTACTGCCAAGACAGCTTTAAACAAGGCAAACAAGGTAATAATTGAAGTTAAAAGACCTACGGCTCAGTAATTGCAAGTAAAGTAATTGTGTAATACATGATAGAAAGGGCGATGTTCCAAACGTAACATCGCCCTTTCTTTATTACTCTTCTCTTGTTGTAACTGTCTACTGCTCAATTGTCAGTTTGCAGCTCTTACCATCCGTCGTCTTGATCGTAATGACAGCTTTGCCATTGCCTACACGATATACAGTATTGCCGACAATCTGTACAATACCCTTTTTGTTTACGGAATAGGTTACACCAGCTGCGTATTTTGTATTATTCTCGTTCTTAGTACTCGGAGTAATCCAATCGGGGTCGGGTGATTTACCCTTTCCGGTTCCGCCTACATTTACTTGAGGTACTAATTCTATGGATTTACCCAACTCAAGCTGTGTAGCATTTTGAATCTTTTTAGTTCCTTTCTGATAAGTAAAGATCTCATTAGTTTCCTTGTTCAAAACCTGAACAGCCGTGCTGGGACTTACAATCTCAATCGTTGCCGTTGCGGTAACACCTGACTGAGATTTCGCGGTTACGATATACTTATCGCCTGCTTTATATCCGGAGTCCTTACCAAAGGTTACTTTTCCCTTGTTCGTAATTTCAATCTTGGTATTCTTATCACCAGACTTCGTTCCCTCCATAGACCAAGTAATTGTCTCTTTAGCGTTCTTATTCTGCTTTACGCTGAAGGATGCGCTCAGAGCCTTACCCGTATCCTTGAGAACAACGTACGGTTTGTTCATGGTCAGGGAAGTTACCGGCTGTTTTACATCTACCTTAAACGTAGTTTTAACGACCTTGTTATTTGCAACACCACTCACCGTAATGGTTGCAGAGCCTTTTTCTATAGCCTTAACTCTCGCTGTGCCATTCTTATCATAGGTAACAGTAGCAACCTTCGGTTTATTGCTGGTTACATTCAGTGTACTTTTTGCATCATATGCTGCATCTGCCGTCGCTTCAACAGTATAATTCTTTCCTACCGGGACGGAAAGGCTTCTTGTGTTAACTTGTTTTGAAATGCCCTCATTCGCCTTAAACCCTTTTCCCTTCGGTGCTAAGGTTGCAATGATATCATTGCCATCTTTTACCGTAATGCCAGTGATATTACTTTGTTTTACTGTGATGGTTACTGAATCACTCTTAGGGGTCTCACCTTTTTTAACCTTCTGCACAAGATTCACTTTTACTTCTGTAACGGCAGCTTCCAGCTTCGGTTTGATTGTCAAAACACCTTTATTGTTGATCGTGGCATTAGGGTTATTCACGTTCTTCTTTTCTTTACCACCCGCTGCAGGTGTATAAGTCACTTTTTCAATTGACCAAGTTACCCCATCCTTATTGGCGGCAGGCGTTTTGATAGCATCCAACTGTACGGACTGACCGGAATACAGCGTATCACCAGGGTTGATATTGCCGATTTTAAGGCTTCCCAAAGTTGCCTTAACGTTAGCAACTACTTTCGCGTTCTTACCGCCAGATGCCTTTGCGGTAATCGTTGCTTTACCGATTGCCTGACCGGCTGCCGTAATTGTAGCGTTTTCTTTGTTTTCACCACTTATATCGTTGACTGTTGCGATGGTCGCTTTATTAGTTGTCCATGTGATAACATCAGTAATCCTCAGGGTTGTCGCAACTGCTTTTTTTTGAGCACTATCCCACTTATAATATGTGTCACCGTTCGTAAGATCCTTCAACGTCTCATATTTAGGATTACCCTTAGCGTCTGTATCAGGCTGACCATCCTTCATCTTGACACTCTTGACGTTAGCGTACATTTTAGCAACAACGCTCTTGCTATCAAGACCATTTGTACCTAAGTCGAGATCAAATGTTTTCAGAGGAGCAGTAGCGCTTGCACTTTCCAAAATCACAACCTTATTGGCTGCTACACCCTGCTCAACCTTAACCTGATATGTAGCAGTCTTACCTTTTTCACTAACTGCCTTAATCTCGCATTTATCATCTACACCTTTTGTCTGTGTATATGCACTACCGGTCCAATTGGCCTTCTTGAAGGTTACTACGCCCGTTGCAGTAACGGTAGCAATCTTGGTATTGGTAGAAGTCCATGTGATGTTGTCGTTTGCAGTCTCAGGAATACGCTTGAGATAATCATTATTCAAATCAAGCGTATGCTTTACGTAAGTCACCTCAGGTGCGCCCACAAAACTCAGGCTGTCACTGTACTCCTTAATGAAGACAGTAGCTTCTGCAGAGTAGCCGTCAGTCTTATTTGTTTCCAGCTCCTTTACTTCCGGGTTACCATCCGCACCAACACCAATATACCATGATCCCTCAAGATAAGCCTTGACGATCATGTCTTTTCCGATTGTTGTACCTTTTCTGGGATTCAAAATCACCGTGCTCGCATCGCCCTTATCCGGCTTTGCAACGCGAATGCTGAGAGTCTTATTCGTGTTCCCATCCACTTTGCCGTTAGAATTCTGCACTTCCCAACGAATCATGTTCGCAAGAACTTTCTGTAGTTCCTCGGTCTTCTCAACTCCATACTTATCCACTAATTCTTTGTCGTCGGCATCATAAAGGATTGTTGCCGTTAATTCTTCCTGCACGCCCTTTTCCATATCCAAATGCGTTCTGTCAAGGGCAATGCCTATGATCTTCGTCTCATTGTCCTTTAACACACCGGACTGCGTAGTCGTCGCCGTGTTTGTAACGGTACCGGTATGGCTGCTGTCATCGCCCTCATCCCACTGACCGCCCCAGTGGTCTCCGATACTATACACACTGTTAAGAGGCGCTGCCGATGCCGTCAATGGTGTTCCCACCAACATAGCTGCCGTCAGCGTAAACACCATTGCTTTTTTAAGCAACTTTTTCTTGCTTCAGGTTTTTAGAGTATTTTCAGTTTCTTTTCGATACTTCGGACCTCCTTTGCCTTTTCTTCATCCGTCACATGGACATAAAGATTCATGGTAACACCGATGTTTGAATGGCCCAAAATCATTTGCAGAGTTTTGGGGCGCATACCACCTTCAATACACCGCGTGGCAAAGGTATGCCGTAAAACGTGCATGGAAAAACGCTCGATTCCCGCTTTGTCACAATAATAAAACAGCTTGGAGTCGTAGGTACTGTTTGTGGTGGGAGTACCATTTTTGCAGAGAAAAACATGGTCCGAAAATTCTGTTGAACAGATATTTTGAGAAAGTAACTTTTCTTTTTGGTTTTTTAAGATATTTATGGCTTCCTGCGTTAAGGGAACGTCTCTGACACTGTTTTTGGTTTTGGGCTCCCCGATCGACCATCTGCCTGCGGAGTGTTGGTATTCCATAGTCCTGCGGATGTGCAGGATCCGCTTTTCAAAATCCACGTCTGTCCAGCGCAGGCCGATCATTTCTCCGGTACGAAGCCCCGTTTGCAAAAGCAGAGCGTACTGGTTGTAACTGCTTGTTCCTTTTATGGTTTTCAGGAACAGTTTTTGCTCCTCAATCGTCAATGCCCGCATTGTCTTTGCTTTTTTGCCGCCCGTACATTTCACACTTTTTGTGACCGGGTTTTTAGCGAGCAGTTCATTTTCCACTGCGCTGTCAAACATCATCCGCATGACAAGTCTGGTCTGTTCAATCACGGAATTAGAATATCTGCTTGCCATCTGATTGAGGACAGTTTGACAGTGTAACGGCTTGATTTCTCTTAACAACATATTACCGATTGACGGACTGATATTCCTTTTATATCGTTCATTATAATTTCTTTTGGTGTTGAAGCGGATATTTTTACCCTTGATGTTTTCAATCCAATAATAGTACCAGGTATCCGCCGTGTGAGCTTCGAGCGATGTGATGTTTTCCTGTTCTTGTCCTTTTAAGTCATTACCCATGGTTAAGTTCTCCTCATCTGCATAATCTACAAAATGTCTTCTGTAGCGTTTGTGAATAGTTGATTTTCCATATTGTATCATAAAAAAGGAGGCGGCTGTAGCGAAAAAGGGCTTGAGCAGCCCAATGCAAAGTGATAGGATTTTGGCCTTCAATATTTACAAGTGATGTGTAGTGTGATATTCTCACTATAAATTAAAATGTAGAGAATGGCGAATATATGATGAATAGAAGTAAAAAAATCATCCTCATCGGCCCAATATACCCGTACAAAGGCGGAATCTCCCACTACACGGGACTTATGTACCGCGAATTGGCAAAACGGCACGATGTGGAAATGATCTCCTACAAGATGCAGTACCCTAAGTTCCTTTTCCACAAGGAGCAGCGGGATTACAGCAATGACAGCTTCAAAATAGAGGGCGCGCAGTACCTGCTCCACACGGCGAATCCCTTCAACATTGTAAAGACGGCGCGCTATATTAGACGCAGAAAACCGGATTTGGTGGTGATTCAGTGGTGGCATCCCTATTTTGCGCCCTGCTATTTTCTGCTCACGCGGTTTATGGAAAGACAAAACATTGTGTTCGTCTGTCATAACGTGTTTCCTCATGAGCGGTTTCCGCTTGACAAGATGCTTACCAGGCTGGCATTAAATAACGGAAGTCATTTTATTGTACATGCGGCGGAGGAAGCGAAAGAGTTGACCGGGATTCAGCCGAATCCCGATTATATAGTGACGCCGCATCCGACTTATAATGCGTTTCGCTTCGAAGGCATGAGCAGAGAGCAGGCACGGGAGCAGCTTTCTATCGGGCAGGAGGAACGGATCCTGCTCTTTTTCGGATATGTGCGGGAGTATAAAGGCCTGAAATATCTGCTGCGCGCCATGCCCGAGATCTGCCGCGAGGATGAGAAGGTGAACCTGTGGGTCGTCGGGGAGTTCGGCGCGGACAGGGAGGAGTATTTCAAACTGATCCATGAATTGGAAATAGAGGATCGCGTGCAGGTGCGGGATGCTTACACGCCGGACCGTGAGGTCGAAAAGTATTTTGCGGCGGCGGATCTGGTGGTACTTTCCTATACATCCGCCACCCAGAGTGGGATCGTGCAAATCGCGTACGGATTTACGAAGCCTGTAGTGGTGACTGACGTGGGAGGATTGCCGGATGTGGTGAAGGACGGCGAAACCGGATATATCGTGGAAGCGGGAAATCCGCAGGCGATCGCGGGGGCAGTGGTCCGATTTTTCCGAGAAGGACAGGCGCAGAGAATGCAGGAAAATATTGAGAAAGAGGCTTACCGGTTCTCGTGGGAGAGGATGGGGGAGGTTTTGGAGGAGTTTATGCGGGAGGGGTAGAAAAGGCAGTTATCACACCCGACGCTTCATCTGCCTCTCCAGTTTTTCCGTTATTTGATGTTTTTCCACAAACAGGCGGACAATATTGATAAGTTGATTTAAAATACAAGCTGCTATTACATGCTTTTTGCGCAGCAGCCATATAATGACAGTGTTCCGCACAAATCCTTTTTTGGGAGCAACGATGGCTGCGGCTGATTGAATGTAGGAAACGCTTTCACAGTTGCGAAAATTTTTGGTTGCGGCACGAAAAGAAACGGAGCCGTCCATCCGCTTTTGCCCAAGTAATGCGGCCAGATTATCCAATTGCTGCAGCGCATTTCGACATTGCTGCACATAAAGGTATTCATTTAGGATATCACGGGAAATACCGTGATCAGCAAGCTGTTTGCTCACATAAGATGTCAGGCGGCGCTGCCTTTCCTCCAGATCGGAACGATATTTTTTCGCGCTGTGATAGGTTTCCGAATCGGAATTGGTGTTCCAGTAATATAAAATATCAGACAGAGTGGATATTTTTTCAGCACATAAAAAAAGCTGAAGGAGCATGGTGAAGTCATCTTCATGGGTGACAAAGGTACGGAATTGCATGGCATGATCGTCTATCAGACGTTTAGAAATAACGCACTTCCATATACTCATATAGATACTGATTTCGTCGTTGCCATGAGAGGCAAAGCCTTGAAAGAGCATGGGAAGGAGCAACCTTTCCGTGATGAGCCGTCCATGATACGAACAGTCTGTAAATTGTTCAAAAATAACGGTTCCGCCGTTTTTCTTCAGTCTGTAAGCACCACAGACAGCGGCTTGGCTGCCGTCAATGACAATTCTTTCTATCATTTTTTGGTACATATCAGACGCCACTTTATCATCCTGATCACAGAAACCGATATAGTCGCCGGTGACATGGGAAAGCCCAAAGTTTCGCGCATCGCCAATACCGCCGTTTTCCTTGTGGAACACATAGACACGGGAATCTGTCTTTGCCAGTTTTTGGCAGAGTGCCAGTGATCCATCGGTGGAGCCGTCGTCGATCAGAAGAAGCTCCAGATTTTGATGGGAGGAGCCTAAAAGATTTCTAACGGTATTTTCAATGTGTTTTTCCCCATTGTAGACAGGGACAATGATACTCAGCTTTAATTTTTCGATCATATGCCGACGGTAACCTCCCAAATTACGGAAACAATTCCTTTGGAGCAGATTTATCATAGCATGAAATGGCAATCTGTGCAATTTTCGAAAAGAATATTCAGAAATTATTTTAAACTGTGCGGACTTTACACTTTTTGCTCATTTTGCTATACTTATCATGTAATAATCCATATCGGCTATAATAGAAAGTAGGTGATGAAATGCCCTCGAATGGCGAGATTGTGAAAGATGTAGTTGAACAATTCCAAAAGGTGCAGGCGCACATGAAAAATGCCAGAGAAGAGAATGCTGCAAAAACCTATGAAGGATTAAAAAAGGATTATAAATCATTAAAGGCAATATTAAATTCTCTGGGCGTAAATTTGACAGATATTGATGAGATGAAGGAGTAGTAGGTGGAAGACGTAGAGTCAGGCGTATCATCAAACGCGACCCTGCGTCTTTTCGATTAGAAAGCATGGAAAGTTAGGAAATGTCAATATGAAGCAGATCTCAGAGCAGCAGAAAACACCATTGATCTCGATTATTGTGCCGGTGTATCAGGTAAAAGACTATGTCGGTGAGTGCGTGGCGTCGTTGTTAGCGCAGACTTATACGAATTTGGAGATTCTTTTGGTGGATGATGGCAGCACGGATGGGTCGGGGGAAATATGCGATCGATATGCAGAGCGTGACAGCAGGGTGCGGGTGGTGCATCAGGAGAATCAGGGGCTTTCGGCAGCCAGGAATATAGGAATCGATCTCATGAAAGGGGAGTTGGTAGCATTTGTAGATTCGGACGATGTGGTGCTTCCTGATTTTATAGATACTTTATATGGACTGGTGGATAAGTTTCGGGCTGATATTGCGGCCTGCGCTTATGTAAAGTGCCCGACGAAGGATTTGGCACGTGTTAAAAAAGAATTATTCGTGGCTAATGTCGACAGAGGCGTATGCGGCAGTGCGGATATTGGGAATGAAAGGATTCACAGGCAGGCGAAAAAACAGAGAAAAAAGAAAGAATGGTGCTTAACATCGGCGCAGATGCTTCGTCGATGGCATGGGAGGTATAAAAAGTGGGAAACGGTTGCATGGAACAAGTTGTATCGGAGGAACATTTTCACTGGGGCGGATGATAAAACGGCAATTTGTTATCCGATTGGCAGAAGGCATGAGGATGTGCTTACCAGTCATTTGTTGGTTGCTAATGCTGAGCGGGTCGTGATAACAAGTAAGGAGCTTTATCTGTATCGGATCAGACCGGAAAGCATTACTGATCGCAATATTTTAGTGAGGTTTCGAGATGAAAATCTAAGCGCACAAAGAGACCGGATGGCATTTTTTAAGGAGAAGCGGTATCTGCGGGCGTATCTGAATCTGTGGGTGGGGTATGTGTTGCATTGGCTGTGGTTTGGGTGGATGAGGGTGAAAGGATGCAAGAGAAGAACAAAAGTATATTAAAGAAAATAGCTTTTATTGTCGGAGCGTTATTTTCCTGTTTGATTATGATACAGCACAGATATGTTTTTATTTCCTTTGATGATTATGGCTATGCAAGCCTGACGTATGGCTGGACTGAGAATACGGCAGGAATGGATTATAGTATTATAGATATTTTGCATTTCCTAAAATGGCATTATTTGAATCATGGCGGTCGTGTTCTATATTTTTTCTTTGAGATTATATGCTTTAAGATTGGCGGAACGACACTGATACAGATTGTACAGGCAATTATTGTCATAATGATTGGCATATTTTCCGGTAAGATTGTTGCGGCTGCGATCAAGTGCGAGACGTGGCAGAGCATTTCAATATGTATGATGCTGTATGGTACTTTATGTTTGCGCTCCGTGCATGACAGTGTTTACTGGTATACAGCCAGTGTTTTATATGTTTGGCCATTGCTGCCACTGTTGGGTTGCATCTGGTGTGCGATATTGCTGAAAGAGAAGGAGACTTTGCTAAGAAAGTGGATGCTCATAATGTTGGCTTTTATGGCTGCATTTTCGCAGGAACAGGTGTCAGTGTTGGTGATTTCCTGGATTGTTATGTTTATTTTTTCTGTGGGCTGGGAGCAGAAAAAGAGGAACGAGAGAATACATATTCCGACCTATTTAGTGCTGGCGGGTATCAGTGCTCTTGTGGGAGGTGTCATTACCATTGCGGCGCTGGGAAATTTTGTTCGAGCTGATACATGTGAGGAATTTACAATAAAAATTTTGGGGTAAGGTCAATAGAAAATGCGGGAAAAATTGTAAATTGCAATATAGGATATTGGAATTGGATATTTGTGCTGATTATGACGGTTGTATTTGGAACGACTGCTGCAATATATTTCAGGAAGAAAAAGATAGTTGCACTAATGATTGTGTTTACAGGATATTATATTTTGGAACGCCTTTTTCCTTGGAGAATGCAGTCGGCTGTGCTCCTGCTTGGAGTGGCGGTTCGCTTTGTGTGGGCACTGTGCTTCTTTGGCATTCTTTTCATATATTATTATAAGCGGGAAAGTTATCTTCTTTTATCAATGCTGATTGCGGGAATTAGTTCGCAGGGCGCAATGATCGTATCGCCGACCATCTATACGAGGTGCCATACAATGATGGAGTTTGTGCTCCATCTTATGTTGGCGGAGTGCATTATTAGCATTGGGTGTGCGGTGCGCAAAAAGCAGGATAAACGCAGTGCAATAGGGTATTATTTTAGCGCTGGTCTGCTCTGTCTTTATGCTTTTTGCAACTTTTGCAGTATCATAGGCGGCTATAGACGGAACGGAGAAATTATTACAATAAACCATGGCAGACTGATGGAAACTGCGAGAAACATTGAGGCGGGATATACGATTACAGAGATAGAACTGTATAAACTATATGACGATAAATATGCGACAAATATGCCGTATCAGGAAGGATATGACTATATTGAGGGATGGATGAAGGATTGTTATGAAATTCCATATGAGGTGCAGTTTGTGTGGTCCGACGAGAGAGTTTGAAAATTTCTTAAATGAATATTATGTGAAAGCGAACAAAGAAAAGAGAGATGTCTTTGACTAGTATAGTGTATTGAAAGTTCTTGTGTAAATAATGTATATCTGCTATAGTGG
>ERZ777011.1693-NODE-1693-length-21527-cov-4.512388_pt1 | contig 21527 bp, 21 predicted proteins | sample MGYA00374964_ERZ777011 | MGnify/ENA primary metagenome ERZ777011 (study PRJEB29310, sample SAMD00008975) | mouse gut metagenome | study: EMG produced TPA metagenomics assembly of the Metagenome analysis of fecal microbiota from mouse which was promoted... | reverse complement strand
AGTTCCTGTCCATCTCCGGCTCCGACTTTGTGGAGCTGTACGTGGGCGTGGGCGCCAGCCGGGTGCGGGACCTCTTTGACGAGGCCAAGAAGGTGGCCCCGTCGGTGGTGTTCATCGACGAGATCGACGCCGTGGGCCGCCAGAGAGGCGCGGGCCTGGGAGGCGGCCACGACGAGCGGGAGCAGACCCTCAACCAGCTGCTGGTGGAGATGGACGGCTTCTCCAGCAACGAGGGCGTGGTGGTCCTGGCGGCCACCAACCGGGCGGACATCCTGGACCCGGCCCTGCTGCGCCCCGGCCGGTTTGACCGGCAGGTGTTCGTGGGCCGGCCGGACAGCAGGGGCCGGGAGGAGGTTCTGGCGGTCCACGCCCGGAACAAGCCCCTGGCGGAGGACGTGGATCTGAAGGTGTTGGCCCAGTCCACCGCCGGCTTCACGGGGGCGGATCTGGAGAACGTCATCAACGAGGGCGCGCTGCTCTCCGCCCGGAAGGGGCAGAAGTTCATCACCATGGACGCTCTCCAGGAGGCCATTATCAAGGTCATCGCCGGACCGGAGAAGAAGAGCCGGGTGGTGCCGCCCCACGAGCGGCGGCTCACGGCCTACCACGAGGCGGGTCATGCGGTGATGCACCACTGTCTGGCCAGCGTGGACCCGGTCCATCAGGTGACCATTGTGCCCAGAGGCCAGGCGGGGGGCATGACCATCTCCCTGCCCGGGGAGGACCGGGGGTACTACTCCAAACGGTACATGGAGGAGGAGATCGCGGCCCTGCTGGGCGGCCGGGTGGCGGAGAGCCTGTTTCTGGACGACATCTCCACCGGCGCGTCCAACGACATCCAGCGGGCCACGGCCATGGCCCGGAAGATGGTGACCTCCTACGGCATGAGCGAGAAGCTGGGGGCGGTGAGCTTTGACTCCGGCCACGACGAGGTGTTCATCGGCCGGAGCATGGCCCAGGCCAAGAGCTACTCCGAGGAGGTGGCCGCCCAGATCGACGGGGAGGTAAAGGCCATCATCGACGCGGGCTACCGCCGCTGCCAGCAGGTGCTGGAGCAGCACCGGCAGCAGATGGAGGCCGTGGCGGCCTACCTGCTGGAGCATGAGACCATGTCCGGAGAGGACTTCGCCGCCGTGATGGGCTTTGCCAAGGTGAAGGCGGAGGAGTAGGCTCCCTCCACGCACCGCCCGGGGCGGGCAGGTACTGCCCGCTGAGGGGGCGGCGTCCGGAAATATGGCCAAAAAATCGAAAAAGCCATGAAAGCGATGCTTTCATGGCTTTTTGACACACTGAAGCCCAGGGGACCGCACAGCGGCCCCCTGGGCTTACTGTTTACTCCTCGCCTTTATGGACCAGGACGAACTCCTCCCCAGTCCGGCGGTAGACCGCCTCCACATCGCTGTCCATACAGGAGAGCATGGGCTCCGCCCCCTCGTAGAAGGCGCAGGTGCCGCAGGAGGAGCTGAGCCGCCGGGGCACCGGGGCCAGCCGTGCGCCGGCGATACCCTGCTTTTTCAGGGCGTTGCAGCTGCGCAGGGCCGCCAGATGGGTGTGGAAGGTGGCCACGTACTGTTCCGACATTACTTGGTCAGGGTCAGCTTGAAGTCGCCCTCAAAGTCGGACACCGTCACCTTGTACCCGGCGTTCTGGGCAAAGCGGGTCACGTTCTCCACGGAACACTGGTTGTCCACCGCTACCTCCAGCCGCTTGGGGCTGCTTTCCTTAACCGCCTTCTGCACCATCACCACAGGGGTGGGGCAGGAATATCCGCGCGCGTCTACCATAGAGCAACTCTCCTTTATTTTTCAGATATCAGATGAAACTCAGTTCAGTTTCTGCATGTTCATCACAGAGATGACCGCCATCACCACAAAACCGATGGCCACGGCGACGGCCACAGGGCCCGTGCCGATGCCGGTGGCGGAGGAGGCCAGACCGAAGTTGTGGGACACAGCCGCGCCCACGATGAACCCGGTGACCGTGACAGCGGAGTCGGTGTTGCCCTCGCCGGCCAGGATCAGCTGGCGCAGGGGGCAGCCGCCCAGCAGCACGGAGCCCCAGCCCACCAGAACCATGCCCAGCAGGTTCCACAGGGTCTCGGAGTGGGCGATGGGCTGCTCAGCAAAGCCCGGCTTGAAGCTGCCCAGGAGCAGATTGCCCACCAGCACCGCCACGATGATGGCCGCGAAGGCGGAGATCAGCCGGAAGTCCCGGAACATCACCGCGTCCCGGATGCCGCCCACCATGCACAGGCGGGAGCGCTGGGCCAGCACGCCGATGACCAGAGCCACCGCCAGGGCCACCAGCACCGGGGCGGCCATGGACCCGGGGCCCTTGGCGCTGAAGATGATGAAATCGGGGCGCAGCACCAGCAGCGCCAGCAGCGCCAGCATCAGCGCCGGGAAGATGAGGCCCTCGGCCATGGACTGCTGATAGGCCCGGCGGAGGCTGAAGCCCCGCTTGAGGACCAGAATGCCGATGATGATACCGAGGGCAAAGCCCACCAGACCCACAACGGCGTTCAGGTCGCCGCCGCCGATGCGGATGACCATCCGCAGGGGGCAGCCCAGAAACACCAGGGCGCCGATCATCACAAACACCGCCAGAATGAACCGGATCATGGGGGAGGACCCGCCCTTGGGCCGGAACTCCTTCTTGGCCATGGCAATGGCGGTGGAGCCCAGCACCAGGCCGATGACCTCGGGACGGATGTACTGCACGATGCCCGTGCCCACCTCGGCGTCAAAGCCGGCCCGCTGGAAGTTCAGGGCGCCGGCGATGTCCCGCAGGAAGCAGGCGATGCAGAAGCCCATGTTGGCGGGGTTGCCCAGAAATGTCAGCAGCACCGCCGCCGCGCCCACGGCCAGCCCTGTTCCGATGAGCAGGCCGTAGCGCCTCACAAAGCTCTCTTTTTGCATAGATGGTTTCTCCTCTCTCACTCCTAAAAAATTCCGGCGCGGCTGGCTGCCGCCCGGCTGGATCATCTACAGGAAATTCGCATGGTTTTCCTGTATTGATAAATGGAATATATATGAACCGCGCCAAAAAAGCAAGCATATTTTCCGCCGCCCGCCCCCCGCAAAAGGCCATTGCCAGGGACGCCCTTTTGTGGTATCATACAAAAGGACGGAATTTTCAGGAAAGGGCGGGAAAACCGACACTTTTCTCCCCCTTGCGCCTCTATATTTTGTTTTGAACTATATAGTAGACAATCTATTGAAATAATCTATAGGAGATGATCTCATGCCAGCCATTTATCTGGACAACGCCGCCACATCCTTCCCCAAGCCGCCGGCTGTGGCGGAGGCCGTGGGCCGCTATCTGACGGAGGTGGGGGCCTCCATCAACCGGGGCGTCTACGCCAGCGCCCAGGACGCGGGGATGACCACATTGCTGCTGCGGGAGGGGCTGTGCCGCCTGTTCCGCCATCCGGATCCCACCCACTGCGTGCTGACGGCGGGGAACACCATGGGGCTGAACATGGCGCTGCGGGGGGCCCTGAAGCCCGGGGACCACTGTCTGGTCAGCGCCATGGAGCACAACGCGGTCATGCGGCCCCTCCAGGATCTGGCGGACCAGGGGGTAAGCTTTGACCGCATCCCCTGCGACAGCGCCGGGCGGCTGGACCCGGCGGATATTCTCCCCCTTCTCCGGCCCAACACCCGGCTTCTGGTGATGGCCCACGGCTCCAACGTCAGCGGCGCGGTCCAGGACGCCGAAGCGGTGGGGCGGATCTGCCGGGAGAGGGAGATTCCCTTTGTGCTGGACGCGGCCCAGACCGCCGGCCACTGGGACATTGACTTCACCGGCTGGGGCCTGGCCGCCCTGTCGGTACCGGGCCATAAGGGGCTTATGGGCCCCTCCGGCATCGGGGCCCTGCTGCTGGAGCCGGACTTTGCCCGGACCCTCGCGCCCATTGTCACCGGCGGCACCGGCAGCGCCTCGGACTCGGAGCGCCAGCCCGCCTACATGCCGGACCGATTTGAGTCCGGCACCCCCAACCTGCCGGGGATCTACGGCCTCCAGGCGGCGGTGGATTTCATCCTGGAGACGGGGGTGGAGGCCCTGCGGTGCCACGAGACGGAGCTGACGGCCCGGTTTCTGGAGGGGGTGCGGGATGTGCCCCGGGTCCGTCTGGCGGGCCCCTGGGAGCTGGAGAACCGGGCCGGGGTCATCTCCCTGGACTTTATGGATCAGGACAACGCGGAGGTGTCTTTCCGCCTGGAGCAGGACTATGGCATTCTCACCCGCTGCGGCCTCCACTGTGCGCCCTCGGCCCACAAAACCCTGGGCACCTTCCCCCAGGGGACGGTCCGCTTCAGCCCCGGTTGGTACTCCACGGCCTCGGACGTGGACGCCGCCCTGGCGGCGGTGCGGGCGCTGGCGTGAGGCGCGTTTGTCATCATTCTTTTTCTTGAAAGAAAAAGAATCAAAAAGAACTTTAGATGTGTTTATCCTGCCCTGATCCTTTGGACGGGGGTGGGAGAAGGAGGACGCTGTGCGGAGAAAAGACAGGGAGATCACGGATTTTGATGAGATCGTCGCGATCATGAGGAAGTGCGATGTGTGCAGGCTCGCCCTCAACGACGGGGATTTCCCCTACATCGTGCCCCTCAACTTCGGGCTGGAGGTGCGGGGGGACCGGGTGTTCCTCTACTTCCACGCCGCCAGGGAGGGGAAGAAGCTGGATTTGATCGCCAGGGACAACCGGGCCTCCTTTGAGATGGACTGTGACCACAATTTTATCCTCTACGAGGAGCGGATGAGCTGCACCATGGGCTATGCCAGCGTGATCGGCCATGGTACCATCGAGCTGCTGCCGGAGGAGGAGAAGTACGCCGCCCTGAAGATCCTCATGGGGCAGTACCACGCGGAGGACTTCCAGTTCAATACGGACATGATGAACGTCACCACGGTGATGCGGATGACCGTCCTGGACATGGTGGGAAAGAGACGGAACAATATCCATTAGGGCGCAATGGGGGACATGATGGAAAAGACGATTCTATATATCCACGGAAAGGGCGGGAGCCGCCTGGAGGCGGCGCAGTACCAGAAAAGCTGTCCGGGCTGTACGGTGGTGGGTGCGGACTATGAGGTGGATTTCCCGTGGGTCGTGGGGGACCGGCTGAGAGCCGCCTATGACGCGGCCAGTGGGGAGGGCAGAGAGGTTCTCCTCCTGGCCAACAGCATTGGGGCGTATTTTGCCATGGACGCTTTGGGGCATTGCGGCGCGGCCCGGGCGCTGTTCATATCGCCCATTCTGGACATGGAGCGGCTGATTATGGACATGATGGGCTGGGCTGGTGTGACGGAGGAGGAACTGCGGGCGCGGGGAGAGATCCCCACGGACTTCGGCGAGACACTGTCCTGGGAGTACCTGCGCTATGTGCGGGAGCATCCGGTCCGCTGGGATATTCCCACGGAAATTCTCTACGCGGACGGGGACCACCTCACCGCCCGGCAGACCGTGGACGCCTTTGCAGCCGCCCACCGCGCCGGCCTGACGGTCATGGAGGGCGGAGAGCACTGGTTCCACACCGATGAACAGCTGGCCTTTCTGGACCGCTGGATCAGAGGCGTCCTGGAGGGGCGGCGGGCCTAGAGCGCCATTTGCCGCTCCCTCCGCCTCACAGCTTACAAATCATATCGAGGAGATGCGCGAAAAATGACGGTGTTTTTCATCATACTGGCCGCAGTTCTGGTCCTGGCTCTGCTGTGGCTGGTCCTGCTGACGCCCCGGCGGGGTGCGCCGGGCTGGGAGGCCCTGGCGCATGTCCGGTACGCCCACCGGGGCCTCCACAGCCTCACAGCCGGCCGGCCGGAGAACTCCATGGCCGCCTTCCGGGCGGCGGCGGAGCTGGGCTACGGCGCGGAGCTGGACGTACACCTGATGAAGGACGGCTCTCTTGCCGTGGTCCACGACAGCAGCCTGAAGCGGGTCTGCGGCCGGGAGGCGGTCATCGAGGAGCTCACTGCGGCGGAGCTGACAGACTACCCCCTCCAGGGCACGGCGGAGACCATCCCCCTGCTGGAGGAGGTGCTGGAGGTTTTTGCGGGCAGGAGGTCTCTTATCATTGAATTAAAGGCGGAGCGGGGCAACGCCGCCGCCCTCACGGACGCGGTGATGGCCCGGCTGGAGGGCTGGCAGGGTACATACTGCATCGAGTCCTTCCACCCGGCGGTGCTGCTGCGGCTGAAGGAGCGGTATCCCCAGGTTCTGCGGGGGCAGCTGAGCCAGAACTTCCTCCGGGGCAGCGAGGCAGGCAGTCTGGGCCTGCCGGCGCGTCTGGCGCTGACCCTGCTGCTGACCACCGTTTTCACCCGGCCGGACTTCATCGCCTACAACTACCGGGACCGGGCCTGCCTCAGCCTGAGGCTGATGCGGCTGCTCTACGGGGTCCGCGAGGTAGGCTGGACCATCCGGGACCGGGGGACTATGGAGGCCCTGGAGAAGGAGGGCGTCACGCCCATCTTCGAGGGGTTTGTGCCCTGACGTACAGGCTCCCCCGCCGCCGCTTTGGGGAAAGGCGGCAGCCCCGGGAGGCGCGGCCGCGCCTCCCGGGGCTGTGTTCCTACGGATTGGGGTCCTCCTCTTCCTCCTCCGGCAGGGTCATGAGCACCATCTGGGGGCCGCCCATGCCGCCGGTGAAAAGAGGGGTCACCTTCCACTTGTCCCTGTTCTCCGTGGGCTCCTCGTCCAGCGGGAGCAGGCGTGTTCTCTCTGCCATCTTCTCTCACCTCAGCCTTAGCTTGCCCCGACGACGGCAGACTATGCGAGCAGCCGACAGTCTTGTCCAGACTGCCGGCTGCCGGTATATCGTCTCTGAGTTTCTCTTTTCATTCATGAAAAAGGAATGAAAGGGAAAGCATTAAAACAGGGGCACCACAGCGCCGTCGTAGGTGCTCTCGATGAAGGTGCGGACCTCGTCGCTCTGGAGGGCCTTCACCAGGGCCTTGACGGCCTCGCTGTTCTCATTGCCCTCCTTCACCGCCACCACGTTTACGTAGGCCTCCGCGGCCGCGCCGTCGGCGGCCTCCACCGCCAGGGCGTCGGACACCTTCAGGCCCGCGTCAATGGCGTAGTTGCCGTTGATGACCGCCGCGTCCACGTCCTGGAGCCGGGCGGGCAGCTGGCTGGCCTCCAGCTCCACGATCTCGTAGTTGTGGGGGTTTTCCGCAATGTCGCTCTTGGTGGCGTTCAGGCCCACGCCGTCATTGAGCTTGATGAGCCCCTCCTGCTCCAGCAGCAGCAGGGCCCGGGCCTCGTTGGTGGCGTCGTTGGGCACGGCAATCTGTGCGCCGTCCGCCAGCTCGGAGAGGGAAGCGGTCTTGCCGGCGTAGAGGCCGAAGGGCTCGTAGTGGATGCCCGCCGCGTTCACCAGATGGGTGCCGCTGCTCTGGTTGAAGTCGTTCATGTAGGTGATGTGCTGGAAGTAGTTGGCCAGCAGGGAGCCGTCCTCCACGGAGTTGTTGGGCTGGATGTAGTCGTTATACTCCACGATCTCCAGGGTGTAGCCGTCCTTGGCCATGAGGTCCTTGGCGATCTCCAGGATCTCCGCGTGGGGGGCCGGGGTGGCGCCCACCTTGACGGTCTTGTCGCCGCCGCCGCAGGCGGTGAGGCCCAGGGCGAGAGCCAGGGCCAGGGTCAGAGCAAGTACTTTCTTCTTCATTTCCGTTTTCTCCTTCTGCTTTCGGTTGGATTAATACGCCTGTCGGTTTTCACGGACAGGGCGGTACCGATGGACTGAATGAGCTGCACCAGCAGCACCAGCAGGATGACCGAGCCCCAGAGCATCACCGTCATCTGCCGCTGGTAGCCCTTCATCAGGGCCATGGAGCCCAGGCCCCCCGCGCCGATGGCGCCGGCCATGGCCCCGTAGCTGAGGATGGTGATGGTGGCGGTGGTGAGGCCGTTGATGAGGGAGGGGCGGCACTCGGAGAGCATCACCTTGGTGATGATCTGCCAGGGGGAGCAGCCCATGGCCTGGGCCGCCTCCACCACCCCGGCGTCCAGCTCCCGCAGGGAGCTCTCCACGATCCGGGCCACAAAGGGCGCGGCCGCAGCCACCAGGGGGACGATGCTGGCAGGGGTGCCCACGCTGGTGCCCAGCAGCAGCCGGGACAGGGGGATGACGATCACCATCAGAATAAGGAAGGGCACGCTGCGCAGCAGGTTCACCGCCACGTTCAGGGCCGTCATCAGGGGCCCGGGGACCTTGAGGATCCGTCCGTTCTCCCCGGCCACCAGCACCACCCCCAGGGGCAGGCCGATCATGTAGGCCAGGGCGGTGGCGATGAGGGTGGAGTAGACGGTCTCCCAGATGGCGAAGGGGGCCTCCTGGAGAAAGCGCAGGACCTGGGGATCAGCGAAAAAATCAGCCATGGTAGTCGGGCACCTCCTCCACAGTAATATCCTTCTGGCTTCTGATGTAGGTCATGGCCTTGTCGGCCCCCTCCCTGGGCAGGCCCAGGAGCATGGTGCCAAAGGCCCGGCCGTCGATGTTCCGGGTGTCCGCCCCCAGGATGTTGGCCTTGACGCCGCAGTCGATGGCCAGGGTGGCGATGAGGGGCTGGTAGGATGTGCCGCCGTTGAAGGCCACCCGGATGACCCGGTCCCGGTCCGCCGCGCTGTAGAAGACCTCTGCGGGCACGCCGTCCGGATACACCAGCCGCCGGCCGGCCTCGCTCCTGGGGCTGGCGAAGATCTCCTCCACCGTGCCGGTCTCCGCCAGACAGCCGTGGTCCAGGATGGCCACCCGGGCGCAGATCTCCTCGATGACCTTCATCTCGTGGGTGATGACCACCACGGTGATGCCCAGCCGCTTGTTGATGTCCTGGATGAGCCGCAGGATATCCCGGGTGGTCTTGGGGTCCAGGGCGGAGGTGGCCTCGTCGCACAGGAGGACCTTGGGGTTGGTGGCCAGGGTGCGGGCGATGGCCACCCGCTGCTTCTGGCCGCCGGAGAGCTGGGCGGGGTAGGCGCCTGCCCGGCCGGCCAGATCCACGATTTCCAGCAGCTCCTCGGCCCGGCGGACAGCCTCCCTCCGGGGGGCGCCCGCCAGCTCCATGGGAAAGCAGATGTTGTCCAGGGCCGTGCGCTGCATGAGCAGGTTGAAGCTCTGGAAGATCATGCCGATGGACTGGCGGACCTTCCGCAGCTCCCTCTCCGTCAGGCGGAGCATGTCCCTGCCGTCTACGATCACCTCACCGGCGGTGGGCCGCTCCAGGAGATTGATGCACCGCACCAGGGTGCTCTTCCCGGCCCCGCTGAGACCGATGACGCCGAAAATCTCGCCGGCGCGGACCTCGATGGACACGTCCTCCAGGGCGTGGACCTCGTTCTCGCCGCCGCCGAAGCGCTTGGTCAGATGCTTGAGCTGAATAATGGGCTCCGCCATAGAGCTCCCCTCCTTTTGGGCAAATAAAAAGCCGTCCCGATGTACGATTCCTCTTCCCAGGGAAAAGGAATCAACCATCAAGGACGACGCAGAACGCACCGTGCTACCACCTTGCTTCGCCTCCCGCCTCGCGGCCGGGGGCCTCACGGAGTACCAGCATACCCCTGCGCTGTAACGGGCGCCCCCGTCGCGGCCTGTGCAAACCTGCCTTAGCGCGGTTTTACAGTCGGTGCGCGGCTCCGAGACCATCTTCAACGGCGTCCTCCGTGCCCTTTTCCATCCTCCGGGCTCTCTGTGACGTACCCCGCCGTTTACTCTTCTCTTCGCTGCCTTTGCTGTGGTTTATGGAGTTGCGATTAGTTTACGACAAATCAGCCCCCGCGTCAATTGGCATTTTTGCTGTAATTTTTAGGCAAAATCCGTGGTAAAATGGGTAATAATCCACAACAATAGGCCCCGGCGGCTTCCACAGAGGCCGGTTGATTCGGCCCAAATTGTGTGCTATAATTCCTACCATCCTGCCCGCGCAGGGCAGAGTAAGAACCGCACAGGGGTATAGACCGGCGGCGTCCCATGATTCCGGCATTAACCTCCGGTTAATTTTTTCAACACCTATTTTAACAACGGCTCCATTGCTCCTGGCATCCCATTCTGCTATCATAGGGACAAAGGAGGTGCGCTATGAAAATCAATGAGATCATCCGTGAAAAGCGGAGAGAGTTATCGCTAACCCAGGAGCAAATCGCGGAATTTTTAGGCGTATCCACGCCGGCTGTCAACAAGTGGGAGAAGGGCAGCACCTATCCCGACATCACCCTGCTGCCGGCCTTAGCCCGTCTGCTGAAAATCGACCTGAACACGCTGATGTCCTTTAACAACGATCTGTCAGACATCGAGATCGGGAATTTTGTGAATGAGCTCGACCAGACCATTCGGGAGCGGGATTATGACGCGGCGTTCCAAAAAGCAATCCACAGGATACAGGAATATCCCACCTGTGAAAAGTTGATATATTCCGCTGTTCTCTATCTGGAGGGGGCCCTTATCCTCTACAATGTATCAGAAAGTGAGAAATACAGGGAAACCTATGATTCCTTTTACAGGCGTTTGGCTGCCAGTGAAATTCCAGAAATCAGAGATACCGCCACCGGCATGTTGATTTCCTATGCGCGGAATCGAGGAGATTTTTCCAAAGCAGAGGAATTGATCCACGCCCTGCCATTCTCCACGCTGGATCGAGAGGAGCAGCTGGCCATCCTTTATCAGCAGCAGAAACGATACGGGGACGCGGAAAAAATCTGGGAGCGCCGGGCGCTTCGGGGCGTAACGGAGATACAGACCGCCCTGATAAATATGCTGGAAACCGCTCTGCTGGAAGGGCGGGAGAGTGACGCGGCCTTTTTCGCAGACGCATATGAAGCCCTTACCCGGCAGCTTTGTTTTCCGGAGTGGATGTGCTGCAATGCCCATTTGCAGCTTGCCCTGGCAAAGAAGGACCGGGAGAGGAGTCTGTCGGTTCTCCAAAAGATGCTGCCCGCCATGAAGAAGGAATGGCGTCCGCAGGACTGCCCTCTGTATCGCAGCACAGCGGGCGGCGCATCTGTGGATTTTTCGAGCAAGCTGGCGCAAAAAATCTGTGATGAATTGATGAACAGTGAGGAATACGCGTTTCTACGCGGCGGTGCAGGACTTGAGGAGCTCATCAGACAGTGAGGGGACTGCGCGTTTCTTCCTGTCAGAGAGCGCCGCACACCCGTGAAATCAAAGGTGATACAGGAGGATTCCTATGCTTGACACAATCCCTGCGCCGGAAGAGCTGACCGCTCTGGTTGGAAAATCCCTGTACGATGTATGGAACAGGCTCTGCGCCTCCATTGATGAGAAATACGATATGGATCGCCTGTGGAACAAGGACGGCAAGGCATGGAAATATGAGTATAAATACCGCCGCTGCTGTCCGGGGGAGCCGAAACTGGTCCTTTGCAAATCGTCCCATTCTGTGCTATACTGCCACAATACACCTGAAAACGAAAGGAGCTGACGGCCGTGCCGCCCCTCTTCGGCGCTCTGGAGGCCGGCGGGACCAAGATGGTCTGCGCTGCGGCCACGCCCCAGGGCCAGATCCTGGACCGGCTGACCATCCCCACCCGCACGCCCCAAGAGACCATCCCGGAGCTCCTGGCCTTTTTCCGGGATAAGGGTCTGTCCGCCCTGGGCGTGGGCAGCTTCGGCCCCCTGGAGCTGGACCCCCGAAGCCCGGACTACGGCGTCATCCAGGCCGCGCCCAAGGTGAGCTGGCGGGGCTGTCCCATCCTGGCCCTCCTCCGGGACGGCCTTGGTCTCCCTGTGGGCCTGGACACGGACGTAAACGCCGCAGCCCTGGGGGAGACCGTCTGGGGCAGCGCCCGGGGGACCGCCTGCAGCGTCTACATCACCGTGGGCACCGGGGTGGGCCTGGGCGTTATCATCGGCGGCCGGCCCCACCACGGGATGCTCCACCCGGAGGGGGGCCACGTGCTGGTGACCCGCCAGAGCGGGGACCCCCTGGACCCCGGGGTCTGCGATTTCCATCCCAGCTGTCTGGAGGGTCTGGCCAGCGGCCCGGCCATCGCCCGCCGGTGGGGCCGGCCCGCCCAGGAGCTGGGGGACCGGCCGGAGGTCTGGGCTCTGGAGGCGAACTATCTGGCCCAGGCGATCTGCGGCTACATCATGACCCTCTCTCCGGAGAAGGTCATCCTGGGGGGCGGGGTCATGCACCAGCCCCAGCTCCTCCCCCTGGTGCGCCAGGAGACGGCCCGGCTGCTGGGGGGCTATCTGGCGGGCCGGGGCCTGGCGGATCTGGATACCTACATCGTCGCCCCCGGCCTGGGGGACGACCAGGGGATTCTGGGGTGCGTGCAACTGGCGGCGGACGCCTATCTTGCGAGCGGAGGTGCGCTTTGAAAAGAAGAGAACCGATTTTCTTAGAGCCCGTGTTCCAGGAGAAGATCTGGGGCGGGGACCGGCTGCGGACCGGCTTTGGCTATGACATCCCCAGCGGACATACCGGGGAGTGCTGGGCCATCAGCGGCCACCCCGGCGGCGACTGCCGGATCAAGGGCCGCCCCGGCCAGACCCTGGGGGGCCTGTGGCGGGATGAGCGGACGCTGTTCGGCGGCCTTGCGGGGGAGGGCTTCCCCCTGCTGGTGAAGCTGCTGGACGCCCGGGAGGATCTGAGCATCCAGGTCCACCCGGACGACAGCTACCCCCGCCTCCACGAAAACGGCGCGTCCGGCAAGACCGAGTGCTGGTACATACTGGACTGCGATCCCGACGCCACCATCATCATCGGCCACAACGCCCGCACGCCGGAGGAGCTGCGGCAGATGGTGGAGGAGAAGCGGTGGGGGGAGCTCCTCCGGCAGGTCCCCATCCGCCCGGGGGACTTCTTCCAGATTGACCCGGGCTGCGTCCACTCCATCCGGGGGGGCACCCTCCTGCTGGAGACCCAGCAGAGCAGCGACGTGACCTACCGCTTCTACGACTACGACCGCCTCTCCGGCGGCAGGCCCCGGCCTCTCCACATCGAAGAGAGTCTGGCGGTGACTCGGTCGCCCTTCCGGCCCCGGGAGATCCGGCCCTGGACCTGCCGGGAGGGGGACGCCCAGGTGACGGAGCTCATCCGCTGCCCCTGCTACACCGTGTACCGGGCCGCGCTGGAGGGGCGCTGGCAGCGGGACTGGGACGCGCCCTTTGTCAATGTAAGCGTTCTGGACGGCCAGGGGACCCTGGACGGCGCGCCGGTGAACAAGGGGGACCACCTGCTGCTGCCCGCCGGGTATGGAACCATGACCCTGGAGGGGCGGCTGGAGCTGATCTGCTCCCACCTGTGACCGGCCCCAAAAAATAGAAAAGAGGACATCATACGCGCCATGGTAGAAAAAAAGCAAGACCAAGTGGAAGAGAAACGGGAAGCCGCCCTCTCCGCCGTCCTGGAGGAGAATGTTCAGGGCCTGCCCCAGGCGGTGGAGGCGGTGGGCGCGGCCCTGGCGGAGCGGTACTACGTCCGTCTGGCGGAGCAGGCCCTTCCGGAGGACCGGCCGGCGGAGGACGAGGCCCTGGAGCAGGCGGTGGAGGCGGAGCTGGAGAGCCTGCGCCGGTCCTCCCGGACCCTGGCCCAGGCCTATCAGGCGGCGGACAACGCCGCCGACGAGCTGGGGGCCCGGCTGCGGGACATGCGCACGGCCCGGGACCGGAAGTGGTACGCTCCCAACCCGCCGGCCAACGCGGCCATTGACCTGGAGGAGGCCAAGCAGGACCACTTCGCCCAGGGGCTGGGCCTGTACAAGATTCTGCTCATCTGCATCGTCGGCAGCTTTGCCGGCGTGGTGGTGGAGATGCTCTGGTGCCTGATTACCAACGGCTACATTGAGAGCCGGGCCGGTCTGGTCTACGGGCCCTTCAACCTCCTCTACGGCGCAGGGGCGGCGCTGCTGACCCTGTGCCTGTACAAGTACCGCAACCGGGGCTATCAGCTCTCCTTTGCGGGGGGCTTTCTGGTGGGGAGCGTGCTGGAGTACGTCTGCTCCTGGGGCCAGGAGGTCCTGCTGGGCTCCCGGTCCTGGGACTACAGCCAGATGCCCCTGAACATCAACGGCCGCATCTGCTTCGTCTACTCCCTCTTCTGGGGCGCTCTGGGCATCTTCTGGATCAAGGACCTCTACCCCCGCATGGCCAAGTACATCCTCAAGATCCCCAACCGGGCGGGCAAGGTCCTCACCTGGGCCCTGACCGCGTTCCTCATCGTCAACGCCATCGTCTCCTGCGTGGCCGTGGGCCGCTGGTCCGGGCGGGTGGAGGGACAGCCCCCCGCCGGCCCCTTCTGGAACTTTGTGGATGAGCGGTTCCCGGATGAGCGGATGGAACGGATCTTCGCCAACATGGACTTTGGAAAAAAGTAACAGACCGGCCTCAGCCAGTGACAGAACGGTAACAAAAAATTTTTCGATTTTCCGAAAAATCTCACGCCCCGCCCCCCGGGAGGACCCCGGGCGGGCGGTTTTTTCGTCCGGACGCCAGGGGAGAGGCTCCCAAAAATTTTGTGTAATCGCGGCTTTTTTCTCGGGTTTTGTCACTATTTTTTCAAAAACGGGAGAAATCTGGGGCGCGGAAATTTCCTTGGAGGGAATTTCGCAGGAAGTGTTGACAGATGGAAAACAGTATGTTACAATTTGGTTACAAAAATGACAAACGGAGAAGGAAGGTTATAGCCGCATGCCTCAGAAAACGGAAGGTCTGATGTACAAGAATCATCCCCTGCGCCGTATCGACAAGATGATCTACTACGGCTCCATGGCGGATTCCCATATTATTGTGATGCAGGTGAAGGAGACCCGGCGGGAGAAGGATCTGGATATTGCCAGCAAGATCTCCGTGGAGCTCCAGCGCACGTCCCCGGATCTGAAGAGCAGGGACCGGGTTGTCAAGCGCAGCGAGAAGAGCAGCCTGTATGACGCCATGGATATCTCCGCCATCTGGCTGGAGCGGGCCCTGGCGGGCAAGTAATCGTCACTTCACCAAAGATACGACAGGGAGACAGTACACATGAGAAAGATGCTCAGCAAGGCAGTTGTCCTGGCCGCTATGGCCGCCATTTTCCTCACCGCCACCGCCGCTGCCGCAGAGACCGGCACCGTTACCGGCAGTTCCCTCCGCATCCGTCAGGAGCCCTCCACCCAGGCCCAGGCTTTGGCCCAGCTCAACGCTGGGACACAGATCCAGATTCTGGACGATCTGGGGGACTGGTACCAGATCACCTGGGGCAGCTACACCGGCTACGTCTCCGCTGACTACGTCAGCCGCTCCGCCACCTCTACCAGCACCCCCGCCGCCCCGGCCCCCTTTGCCCAGGCGGCCATCGGTCAGATGGGCGAGGTCACCGGCACGGGCGTGAACTTCCGCTCCGCCCCCTCCACGGACGCCGCTGTCTACTACATCCTCAACCAGGGCGCTCAGCTGACCGTCACGGGCGTTTCTGAGGGCTGGTGCAAGATGAGCGACGGCAGCCAGGAGGGCTACGTCAACGCCGACTACGTGTCCGTCAACGGCATCCCCCTGGTGGACCCCAAGGGCATTGTCACCGGCGACTGCGTGAACATCCGCTCCATCCCCTCCACGGACGGCGACGTGGTCTCCAAGGTCTACGGCGGCTCTCTGGTGGACCTGCTGAGCCTGGAGAACGGCTGGTACGCCGTGTCCTACGGCGGCAGGGCCGGTTACATAAGAAACGACTGTCTCTCTGTCTACACGGGCAGCAGCAGCGCCAGCGGCGTGGGCGCGGCCATCGCCGAAACCGCCCTCCAGTACCTGGGGACCCCCTACTCCTACGGCGGGGCCTCCTCCAAGGGATTTGACTGCTCCGGCTTCACCATGTACGTGCTGAGCAAGCACGGCTACAGCGCCCCCCACTCCGCCACCTCCCAGTGGAACAGCACGGGCACCTATGTGGAGCGCTCCGACCTCCAGCCCGGGGATCTGGTTCTCTTCTGCGACCCCTCCCGGAGCAATGGCAAGGCCTGCTCCCATGTGGGCATCTACATCGGCGACAACGAGTTCGTCCACGCCTCCTCCGGCTCCAGCGGCAAGTATGTACGCATCAGCAGCCTCAGCGAGGACTACTACAACGGCTACTACGTGGGCGCCAAGCGGGTGGCCTGAGAGCCGACTCTCCTTATCTGAAAATGGACATGCCGCGCCCCACGGGGCGCGGCATGTTTTCCACATTGGGAGGACAGGGCGGCCCCGGATGGGCTGTCATACGGGAAACATGCCGCCGCGCTCAGAATCCCCCTCATGGGTGCGAGTGGGATTCTGAGCGCGTTTTTCTCTTGGTTGCTTTTTCCTCTGGGCTGTGGTAAGATGGGCCAAAGGCCCCGGAGGAGCCGGGGAGATCAATTCACCGGATGCAGGAGGAATAAAAGCATATGGAGCGCATACAGGAGTTAGTGGATTTCGCCATGGAACAGGCTGTGGACCTGCTGATCGTGGACAGCCCCACGGGCTACACGAAGAACGCCGCTGAGCACGTGATGGCCGCCTACCGGCGCATGGGCTATACCCCGGAGATGACCGTAAAGGGCGGCGTGCTGGTGTGCCTCAATCCGGACGCGCCGGAGGAGAACAGTATCATGCTGGACGCCCATCTGGACACGCTGGGCGGCATGGTGCGGGAGATCTCCTCCACCGGACGGCTGCATCTGACCAATCTGGGGGGCATGAACCCCAACAACGGGGAGGCGGAGAATGTGCGCATCGTCACCCGGTCCGGGAAGACCTACACCGGCACCTTCCAGCTGAAAAACGCCTCCATCCACGTCAATACCAAATACAACGACACCCGCCGCAGCTATGACGATATGGAGGTGGTCATTGACGAGGAGGTCTACACCAAGGCGGATGTGGAAGCCCTGGGGATCATGGTGGGGGACATTGTGTGCTTCGATCCCCGGACGGTGGTGACCCCCTCCGGGTTCATCAAGAGCCGGTTCCTGGACGACAAGCTGTCCGTGGCCATCCTGCTGGCCCAGGCCAAACTGGCCGCCGCCGGGGACGGGAATCTGAGCCGCCGGGTGTGGCACCACATCACCGTGTTTGAGGAGGTGGGCCACGGCGCGTCCGCCAGCGTGCCCGCCGGGGTCACGGAGGCCCTCAGCGTGGACATGGGCTGTGTGGGCGCAGGCCTGGGGTGCAACGAGTTCAAGGTGTCCATCTGCGCCAAGGACAGCCAGGGCCCCTACCACTACGAGGTGGTCAGCGGCCTCATCGACGCGGCCCGCCGGGCTGGGGCGGACTTTGCCGTGGACGTGTACCCCTCCTACGGCTCCGACGTGGAGACCACCCTCCGCTCGGGCCACGACATCCGCCACGGCCTCATCGGCCCCGGCGTGTACGCCTCCCACGGCTATGAGCGCAGCCACCGCCGGGGTGTGGAGAACACCCTGAAGCTGCTGGACGCCTACCTTGCGTAATCTCTCCCCTGATCAAACAGACCCCGCCGTCTTCTCCAAAGACGGCGGGGTCCTTTTTGCTATTTTCCGATCCGGGCCTGGAGCTCCGCCAGGGTCACCCGGTAGGCCTCCCGCTCGTGGGGCAGCACAGGCAGCTGCTCCGGCGCGTCCCAGCCCTTCCGGGCAAAGAGGCGGCGAAGAATGAGATCCAAAAAGTCCGGGTTCTTCACCAGCGCCGGGCCGGTGATGTGGGTGGCCAGCACGTCTCCGGACACATAGCCCTCCGGCCCGTGGTCCGCCTCGTTGCCAAAGCCCAGGGGCAGCTCCCGGAAGAGGGGGGTGGCGATTCCCCGGGTGAGGCTGCACTTGTTCATAAAGCCCACCGCCGGCGCGTCCCACAGCGTGGGCAGGGCCACCACGTCCTCGGGCGCCCGCCTCTCCGTCTCCACAGTGGTGAAGTCCGCCAGGGCCAGACCCGGCCAGACCCGGCCCGCCGCGTCGGTCACGGACGCGCCCAGGGTCTCCATGGCGTTTCCGGTAAAGAGGAGCAGCGCCCCCCGTTCCACGGCCGCCAGAAGGGCGTCCCGGTGGGGGAGCAGGCCCTCCATGGCCCGCTTCTGTCCCCGCTCCGTGCCCGCGCCCATGTAGATCATGTCCGCTCCGGCGAAATCCAGGGCCTCCCCGGCTGCCGCAGCCCAGAGGGATACGGACACGCCCAGGGCCTCCAGGTGGCGGCGCAGCACCGCCAGATTGGCGTACTCGCCGTAGAGGCTCATGAACTCGGGGTACAGGTGCAGAATGGTCAGTTCCATGGTGATCTCCTCCTCACTGGTCCCGCCGGACCAGATTCAGCAGCTTGTCCCGGTCGGAGAAGCAGGTCACCACGTACAGCGGCTCCTGCCCGCCGTCCTCCGCCAGCGCGCCGGCAGCCTGGGCCACGGCGTCATAGCAGGCGATCCTCTCCGGCGGTATGCCGGTGTAGTCGAACCGCAGGGCCAGATCGTTGACGTACTTCCCGCACAGGATCACCTTCTCCACGTGGTCCCGATTGAGCAGGTCAAAGTCGATGTCCCAGAGCCAGCTGGTCTCGCCGGTGAAGTATTTCCGGCTGATAGCGTCCACGATGATGAGCACGCGGCAGGGCTCCTCCGTGCGGGCGATGTAGCCCAGGTTGGTGTCGTAGGCCACGGAGTTCTCATGCTTGCTGGTGAGGAGGGTGCCGCGGTGTCCGCCCAGGGTGAACTGGACCATGCGGCCGTTTTTCAGCACGTAGTTGTTGATGACCCTGGCCATGGTCTCCCGGTCCGCCCCGGCCAGGGAGCAGACGGACCATGCGGCCAGGATGTTGTAGACGTTGTAGATGCTCTTGAAGGCCAGGGAGATCTCCGTCTCCCCGTCCAGAGTGAGCGTCCCCGCCGAGAGGTCCAGGGCTGTGACGGCGAAATCCGGATCATGGCGGCAGTGGCCGCAGCTGCGGCAGCGGTAGTGGCCGATGTGCTCGTAGTGGTAGCAGCTGTAGTCCATGGGTCCGCCGCAGAGGGGGCAGCGGGCCCCGTCGTGGTACACGCCCCGGTGATCTTTGGCGCTGATGGAGCACTCCTCCAGGCCAAACCACTTCACCCTCCCGTGGTCCCGGGCAAAGCAAGACACCAGGGGGTCGTCAGCGTTGAGGACCAGGGTGGTATCCGGATGGATGGCGGGGAGGATGGCGTCGTAGACCCACTCCGGATGGCCGTTACGGGTGAGCTGGTCCCGGTAGAGGTTGGTGATGACGAAGTGGGTGGGGTGGAAGAAGCGGAAGGAGCGGCGGGCGTAGCGCTCGTCGCTCTCCAGCAGCAGCACGTCCCCCCGCATCCGGCCGGAGAGGGAGCTGCTGCACAGGATGAGGGTGGTCACGCCCTCGATCTGGTTGGAGCCCTCCTCGTTGTACACCACGGTCCTGCCGCTTGCGCGGAGGATGGCGGCAATCATCTCCACGGTGGAGGTCTTGCCGTTGCTGCCGGTGACGGCGATGATGCAGCCGGGCAGCTTCACCCGGCCCAGCACGTCCGGGCAGATTTTCAGGGCGTACTGGCCGGGCAGGCTGCTGCCCTTGCCCACCAGCTTGCCAATGAAGCGGAGGAGCTTACAGACGATAATTGCCAGGATCATTCTCATTGGGGTAACTCTCCCTCTGTTTTTTGTAATCATTGCTTTGTGGGCCAGGGCTTGTTTGATAATTGGCGATATGCCCAACAGCGAGGAAATTTTTTGCCAGACAAGGCAAATTTTCGCAGGCATCCATATCGTGCAATGACCCCATCGAGGGGTCATGCACGATTATTCTGCACGGGCGCTCGATGCGCCCGTTGCAGAATCTGACGGATGGCAAGAAAATTTAACGCAGTATGGCAGAAAAAGGCCCGCTGTTTGGGCGTGTTGACAATTTTCAAACATGCCCTAGGGCGAAAGCGGGGGCGATATTACCCCCATCGCTGAAGCCCAGGGCGGAGATAGGAAGGCGCCGCTCACCGCTCCAGCCAGATCATCAGCGCCGCCACGTCCGCCGGGGACACGCCGGAGATCCGGGCCGCCTGCCCCAGATTCAGCGGCCGCACGGCGGCCAGCTTCTCCCGGGCCTCCAGCCGCAGGCCCTGAATGGAGCCGTAGTCCAGCTCCGGCGGCAGGGCCCGCCGCTCCATGCGCCGCAGCTCCTCCACCTCCCCCATCTGCCGGCGGATGTACCCCTCGTACTTGACGGAGATCTCCACCTGCTCCGCCACCTCGGCGGGCAGATCCGGCATGTCCGGGTCAAACTGCCGCAGATCCCTGTAGCGGACCTGGGGCCGCCGCAGCAGGGCCGCCAGGGGCGCGCCGTCGGAGACAGGCGCGGTGCCCCGCTGGGTGAGAAAGTCGTTCAGGGCCGGGGAGGGGGCCGCGCCATGGGCGCTCAGCCTCTTGATCTCCCGGGCCACGGCGGCGTACTTGGCCTCCACCCGGGCCATCCGCTCCTCGGACACCAGCCCCAGGCGGCGGCCCACCGGGCAGAGGCGGGCGTCCGCGTTGTCCTGGCGCAGCAGCAGCCGGTACTCGCTGCGGCTGGTCATCATGCGGTAGGGTTCGTCCGTGCCCTTGGTGACCAGATCGTCGATGAGCGCGCCGATATAGCTCTGACCCCGTGAGAGGATCAGGGGCTCCCGGCGGTCCAGGGCCAGGGCGGCGTTGGCCCCGGCCACAAAGCCCTGGACCGCCGCCTCCTCGTAGCCCGAGGAGCCGCAGAACTGCCCCGCCCCGTACAGGCCCGGGATCCGCTTTGTCTCCAGGGTGGGGCGCAGCTCCAGGGGGTCCACGCAGTCGTACTCAATGGCGTAGGCCGGGCGCATCATCTCCGCCCGCTCCAGGCCGGGAATGGTGTGGAGCATCTCCAGCTGCACCTCCTCCGGCATGGCGGAGGAGAAGCCCTGGATGTACAGCTCCTCCGTGTCCAGGCCCATGGGCTCGATGAACAGCTGGTGGCGGGGCTTGTCTGCGAAGCGGGTCACCTTGGTCTCAATGGAGGGGCAGTACCGGGGCCCCACCCCCTCGATGGCCCCGCTGTGCATGGGGGAGCGGTCCAGGTTCCGCCGGATGATCCGGTGGGTGTCCTCGTTGGTGTAGGTGAGGTAGCACACGGCCCGGTTGACCGGGGCCTCCCTGGTCTCAAAGGAGAAGGGCATGGTATCCAGGTCCCCGTCCTGGCGCTCCATTTTGGAGAAATCCACGGTGCGGGCGTTGACCCGGGGCGGGGTGCCGGTCTTGAACCGGCGCAGGGAGAGGCCCAGCTCCCGCAGGCAGTCCGTCAGGGCCTGAGCGGCGAACATGCCGTCGGGCCCGCCCTCCCGGACGCACTGGCCCACAATGGTCCTGCCGTTGAGGTAGGTGCCGGAGCAGACGATGGCCGCCCCCACCGCGAACACCGCCCCGGTCTGGAGGACCACATGGCTCACCCGGCCCCCGGTGAGGCGGATGGCGGTGACCTCCCCCTGGCGGAGGGTCAGGTTCTCCTGGCGCTCCAAGGTGCGCTTCATGATCTCCTGGTACCGCCGCCGGTCCGCCTGGGCCCGGAGGCTGTGGACGGCGGGGCCCTTGCCCCGGTTGAGGAGCCGGTACTGGATGCAGGCCT
>ERZ777011.1689-NODE-1689-length-21685-cov-53.304392_pt1 | contig 21685 bp, 20 predicted proteins | sample MGYA00374964_ERZ777011 | MGnify/ENA primary metagenome ERZ777011 (study PRJEB29310, sample SAMD00008975) | mouse gut metagenome | study: EMG produced TPA metagenomics assembly of the Metagenome analysis of fecal microbiota from mouse which was promoted... | reverse complement strand
TGCGATGCTGCTAAATCGGCTCCCGAATATTAACATTCATTATTAAACACCCTCAAAGTTCCTTTCTTTCCACCTCCTTGTGGAGCCGTCAGAAGAAAGTTCTTGAAATCGTTTATCAGCTTAGTGTCAATTCTTCCGAATGGTATTATCCCGTCTTTAGAAAAGATTTTCAACAATTCGCCCATTCGTTTCCAGTTTATGAGAATTGATGCTGAGCTATTTTTATGCCGCTCGATAGTAATCTTCTTCACATAGTCAATGAAATTGGCATTGGCTTTTTCTTGTAATTCAGCCTGAGCCGCATCCTGGTCGGAATATAGTGCAGCCGTGTCATATTCCTTCTGACGGATTTGTCGTACTTTATCGGCATAGATGCACGACTCCTGATCTATCTGGGATTTGCACATGATTACGCCATTGATATCCCGTTTCGGTTGGAAGCCTCCGCGAGTAGGCCTTTTCTTATCCCATATCGGTGTCGTTATGATACGTTTGACATATTCACGCACACGTTTAGGCGTTTCAATTTCTTTCTCATAGACAGGGTATGCCTCGACATAGAGATACCATTCATTGCGAATTTCACTCTTTCGCAGTTTTACGAATACTGTTGTATGTTGGAGTTTCTTTTTCATTTCTCGGACTTGAAGATTTTGTCAATGTCAAACTTCGGTACATATACAAAACGACCGATCTGACGCATAGGAATGCTATGCCTTCGCAGATTGCTGTATACTGTCGACTCGCTTACTCTGTATTTCTTTGAAACTTCACCAATCGTATAACAATCTTCCGGTTCTAATGAGTATAGTCGTTTCTTTGGGGTCTCCTCCAAAGGATTCTTTCTTATCTCCAATATGCCTTCGATGTCTGAGATATCAATGAGAGTCATTCTGTCCCCTGGATTGTGATCTTTTATTTTCCCTTGACGAATCCACCTATAAAGAGTTGGACGAGAAATTTGATAGCGGTTGCAAACCTGTAGGACTGTGAGCAAGGCATTACCCTCTGATTCAGCTAAGAGAGCCTGCCGTTCCTTTTCTCTTTTCTCAGCTCGCTTTTTGTTACGATATGTCTCATTGGAACACTTCTTTGAGCAGTGAACCGAATCAACATTCTTAGCGAGGAATGGTTTTCCGCATACAATGCAGTGTCTCATTATTTTAGCTTTACTTTCAGGCATAGGGTATAGTTGTTATTGTATCACTTAACCTTCAAATTTGTAAAGTAAGTATACTTCGTCTTCACATTTCTGTAATGGTACAAATTTGATGCAAATATAAGCTAAAAATCCATAGAAAACAAGTATTCATAGAGAAAAGTGCAAATAAAAATAGAGTGTAACTCGTTGAGATACACTCTATTTTGTTATCGTTGATTTGTGGACTTATTTCACTTCCTCAAATTCTACGTCATCGACGTGGCCTTCTCCGGGGTTAGATGGACCTGCCTGAGGACCGGCTTGTGCGCCCGGGTTAGCTCCTGCTGCCTGCTGGGCATTGAGGATTTCCTGCTGGATAGCACCGAATGTCTGCTGGATTTCATTGATAGCAGCATCGATACCTGCGAGGTCCTGTGCCTTGTGGGCTTCTTTAAGCTTGTTGAGTGAATTCTCAATAGCAGCCTTCTTGTCAGCGGGAATCTTGTCGCCAAGTTCCTGAATCTGTTTTTCGGTCTGGAAGATTACAGTGTCAGCGTGGTTAAGCTTGTCAATCTTCTCCTTTTCCTTAGCATCTGCTGCTGCGTTGGCTTCAGCTTCTTTCTTCATACGTTCGATTTCAGCGTCAGTCAAACCGCTTGATGCTTCAATACGGATGCTCTGTTCCTTACCGGTAGCTTTATCCTTTGCAGATACATTAAGGATACCGTTGGCGTCAACTTCAAAAGTAACTTCAATCTGAGGTATGCCACGCGGAGCGGGTGCGATACCGTCGAGGTGGAATTTACCAAGAGTCTTGTCATCCTTAGCCATAGGACGTTCGCCCTGAAGCACATGGATTTCAACTGAAGGCTGATTGTCGGCAGCGGTAGAGAATGTCTCGCTCTTACGGGTAGGTATGGTAGTGTTGGCTTCAATCATCTTGGTCATCACACCGCCAAGGGTTTCGATACCGATTGACAGAGGCACAACATCAAGAAGAAGCACATCCTTAACATCGCCTGAAAGCACACCACCCTGAATTGCAGCACCTACAGCCACAACTTCATCAGGGTTAACACCCTTAGAAGGAGCCTTGCCAAAGAATTTCTCAACTACCTGCTGGATGGCCGGTATACGGGTTGAACCACCGACGAGGATTACTTCATCAATATCCTTAGGTGTCATGCCTGCATCCTTCAATGCCTGTTCGCAAGGCTTGATGGTAGCCTGAATAAGCTTGTCGGCAAGCTGCTCGAACTGAGCACGGGTCAAAGTTTTAACCAAGTGCTTAGGACCGGTAGCGGTTGCAGTGATGTAGGGGAGGTTGATTTCAGTAGAGGTAGTGGATGAAAGTTCAATCTTAGCCTTTTCAGCTGCTTCTTTAAGACGCTGAAGTGCCATTGCGTCCTGACGGAGGTCAATGCCTTCTTCTTTCTTAAATTCTTCAGCAAGCCAGTCAATGATAACATGATCGAAGTCATCACCGCCAAGGTGAGTATCACCGTTGGTTGACTTAACTTCAAATACGCCATCACCGAGTTCAAGGATAGAGATATCGAATGTACCACCACCGAGGTCGAATACAGCGATCTTCTGATCCTTGTTAGATTTGTCAAGACCGTATGCAAGCGCTGCTGCGGTAGGTTCGTTTACGATACGCTTTACAGTAAGACCTGCAATTTCGCCGGCTTCTTTTGTTGCCTGACGCTGTGAGTCGTTAAAGTATGCAGGAACAGTGATGACTGCTTCTGTTACAGATTGTCCGAGATAATCCTCTGCGGTTTTCTTCATCTTCTGAAGAATCATTGCAGAAATTTCCTGAGGAGTATATTCACGACCATCAATGTCAACACGGGGAGTGTTATTGTCGCTTCTTACGACTTTATAAGGTACACGCTCAATTTCTTTTTCAACTTGATCGTATGTCTCACCCATGAAACGTTTGATAGAGTTTATAGTACGTTTAGGGTTAGTGATTGCCTGACGTTTTGCGGGATCACCGACTTTACGCTCTCCACCATCAACGAATGCTACGATAGATGGTGTTGTATTACGACCTTCGCTGTTAGGAATTACAACGGGGTCATTTCCCTCGAGTACAGAGACGCAGGAATTAGTAGTTCCAAGGTCAATACCGATAATTTTTCCCATAATTTAATTGTTTTTTATGTTGTTTCTGAATTAATTTAAAGTTATGCAAGTTGTAAGGTCGATTGCCGTTCCGGCTCTGTGCTTTACGAACTTATTGCAGTCATTAATGAAACAAATTTTATGCCAAAAATGTTGCGAAAAATCTAAATAGTTAATGGCTAATTGTTTAAAATATCATGATAAATGACATAATGGCTGACATGACTGACAGAATTTGCATAATTTTAATTAATTTTTAGGCATTTCATGACGTAATATAAAGAATCAGGGAGCAAATGACATCTGCTCCCTGACTCGAAATCATAAATATATCTCTATGGAAAATGTTTTAGTCGAAATGTTATAAGAGGTTTATGCCTGCTTCTGCACATTGCTTAATCTGTTCTTCGGGCCATATTGACGCCTGAACCTCCCCGATATGGGCTTTTCTTAGAAGGAACATACATAAACGGCTCTGTCCGATACCACCTCCGATGGAGTAGGGCAGTTCGCCATTTAGAAGCATCTTATGGAAGTTCAATCCGGCTTTTTCGGGACAACCTCTTTCCTCTAACTGCTTGCTGAGTGATTCGGGACTTACACGTATTCCCATTGAGGAAATTTCAAATGGTATTTCCAATACCGGATTCCAAAGAATCAAATCGCCGTTCAATCCTTTATAACCTTCTTCATTTGGTGATATCCAATCGTCATAGTCAGGCGCACGTCCGTCGTGAGGTTCCCCATCTGACAATTTGTCACCTATACCTATTATAAATATTGCCCCATGTTCCTTCGCTGCTTGAGCCTCGCGTTCCTTAGGTGTGAGTCCGGGATATTTGCGGACAAGTTCCTCAGCATGTATAAATGTTATCTCTTCCGGGAGCACAGGGGTTATGTGCGGAAATTTTTCATAGACCATCTGTTCTACCTCTCTAAGGGTGCGGTAAATGGTCTTGACTGTATCTTTAAGATAAGTGAGGTTACGGTCGCTCTCATTGATGGTTTTTTCCCAGTCCCACTGGTCCACATAGAGCGAATGTAGATTGTCGAGATCTTCGAATGTGCGGATAGCATTCATGTCGGTGTATAGTCCATAACCCGGTGCTATGTCGTAGGCACCCAGTTTATAGCGTTTCCATTTTGCCAACGAATGTACTACCTCAGCTTTTCTTCCGTCCATCGCATCGATTGAGAATGAGACGGCATGTTCCACTCCGTTAAGATCGTCATTAAGACCGGTTCCTGTGAGCAAAAATAAAGGTGCTGTGACACGACGCAGTTTTAGTTCTCGTGCAAGTGTGGTTTGAAATGCGTCTTTAACCATTTTGATCGCCACTTCCGTGGTTTCCGGAAGAAGTTTCTGACGATACTTTGTAGGGATGATTAGGGGCATGATGTAATGCTTTTTTAGAAATTGTACTTATTTGCTGACAAAGGTATGGCTAAAGTTTTATATATGCAAGCAAAATGATAGAAAATTTTCGATTTTACTGTCATTTTGTTATTAAAATTTCGTATGCGCTTTCTTTTGGCTATAATTTTGATTCGTCAATCACACGGGTGGAATGGAGGTAATGCTTTGAGTAGTAACCGCCATCGGGGAAAGTTTGTATCACCACACCCTGTGTCGAGGACGCATGAATGAACTTCACGGTACCTGTTTCATTGTCAACCTCTATCACCATTCCCACATGCCCTACAGTATTCCCTCCACGACGTCCGCTAAAAAACATCAGGTCACCAACCGTCAACTCTTCAATCCCGACTCTTTTCCCTTCGTTGCCTTGCAGACGGGATGCCGGGCTGAGCGATATGTTGAAATTTCGGAAAACATAACTTGTGAAACCTGAACAGTCAAACGCATGAGGACCTTTCCCGCCACGACGGTATCTTCTGCCAAGATGAAGTTTGGCAAAATCAACAAGGTCAGACTGGAATGAGCTTACTGAGCTAAACATGTCGCCAAGACCGTCATCTTCTCCGAGCAATTCCCAAGGAGTCAATGCCAGAACATCATTCTGCTCCGGCTCGGTGGAATTAACCCCGATAGGTATCAGAATGGATACGATAAGTGATGAGATGGTTTTATTTATAAGTGTCATAGTAATCCCGTGTATCGTCGTTTTGTTACTAAGCTGCAAAATTAATTATAAAATTTAACATTTACAACCCGTGCTATTTCTCGTGTCTCCGTCAAATATTTTTATTATTATAGAACTGATTTAAACTTTTTATTTTTTAATCTTTGAAGCTATTTTCGAGATGAATTATTAGCTTGATGAGAGAGCTTAGCGAGCTAAGTGACCGAAGAGATGCTGATAATTCAGCCGAAAAGAGTTTCAAAGATTGAAAACAGGATAATTTTCAGCCTGAGTTTAACATTTTATAAAAAGTTTAAATCAGTTCGTAGGTATAAATACAAAGAAATAGCTTAAATTTGCATTTGATTAATCCATGGGCACAATTAATATGACTCTTCAAAATGATATTTTTAAGGCTGTTTCAGTCATGAAGAGGGGTGGGGTGATTCTCTATCCCACTGACACGGTGTGGGGTATAGGTTGTGATGCCACATCTTCTGATGCCGTTCGTAGAGTTTATGAGATTAAACGGCGGTCAGATTCCAAAGCCTTGATCTCGCTTGTCAGTGATATTGATATGCTGGAAAGGTTTGTCGGCAATATACCCTCATCGGTTGCTGATTTCTTGAAAAAGTCTGACCGACCCACCACTGTGGTGTACCCGTCGTGCCGTTTGCTTGCTCCTGAACTGTTGGCTGACGACGGCAGTGCCGGAATACGTGTCACATCTGAAATCTATTCCCGTGGTCTGTGCCAAGAATTAGGTGTGCCTGTGGTTTCAACATCTGCAAACATAAGTGGCGAACCGGCACCGGCATTATTTAGCGAAATATCTGAGGAGATTATTTCAGCAGTTGATTATGTGGCAGACTTCCGCAGGGATGATTCCACAGTTTCAGCCCCATCACGTGTTGTGAAACTTAATTCAGACGGTTCTTTTATCATTTTGCGTCCTTGATGAGCATTACTAAGCAGAGAATTTTGTATGTAGTAACCGATTATCTGTCCACGCTTGCGGCAGTATTGGTTTTCACGGCTTTCCGCTTTCATTTGGTGGGAGAGTTGGCGCATACCTACGAGTCAATCTCTGCTTTTTATAAGTCGGAAGGTGTCATCCTGACTATGGTATTCTTCCCGCTGTTCATGTTAGCATTATATTGCTTGTCAGGATATTACATAAGTGTGATAGATAAATCAAGAATGAAAGAATTTATCGACACTGCTGTCTGTGTATTGATAGGTGCTGTGTCATTCTTTATGATAGTGCTAATAAACGATGCGTTTCCTGAGCGTCTTTACAATTACGAGTTGATACTTGTGTTGGCTGTTGTGATGTTCGTGTTCATATATGGAGCACGTGTTTCGGTCACTACCATAAGTAAGCGTTTGCTTCGCACTGAGGCGGGTATCAGGAAAATTGTCGTGATAAGTGCCGACGAAAAGTGTCATGAAAGTAAAGCTCTCGATTCATTGCTTGAGGGTGAGGGAATGCGACCCGTCGCGTGGGTAAATATTTCGAAATCTCAGGATATTAATTCCGAAAATGAGTTACGAAAGTTGATGGATTCCATGAAAGTTGATGGATTCCTATTGAATATCCCTGCTGATGAACGTTATATGTGCTTTCGGATTTTGGATATTCTATTTCCGTATGAATTACCGATATACATTACTCCCTATGACTATGAGCTTGTGATGTCGAAGGTGAGATACGACAATGTGCTTTCCGAGCCTTTGATAGATATTTCCCGTTCCGATTTTCCTGACCACGTGCTTGCCATGAAACGTTTTTCGGACATTTTGGTCTCTTTTATAGGGCTTGCGGTTCTCACTCCTGTTATTTTTGCCCTCGGAGTTGCTGTAAAAATGCAATCTCCCGGACCTGTGATATATTCGCAGGAAAGGATAGGCTATCATAAGCGCCCTTTCAATATATATAAGCTGCGTTCCATGTATGACGGAGCGGAAGCTGACAGCCCGCTTCTTTCCGGCAAGGACGATTCTCGTGTTACTCCTATAGGAAAATTTATGAGGAAATATCGCCTTGACGAGTTGCCGAATCTCTGGAATGTGCTTTGTGGTGACATGTCGATAGTCGGACCTCGACCCGAAAGAAAATATTTTATAGATCGCATATTACAGTCAGCCCCTTATTATTCGCTCCTTCATCAGGTCCGACCGGGACTCACGTCATGGGGGATGGTGAAATATGGATATGCGTCTTCCGTCGATGAAATGATCGAACGGCTTCGGTATGATATTTTATATATTCAGAACTTAACACCTTCGCTGGACTTTAAAATAATATTTTACACGTTCCGCACCCTCGTAAGGGGAGAAGGTATATAAATAATAATCTTAATGGTTGCATTTATTCAAAAAATAGGGGATAGTTTTCAGAACGCATTCATGTCTCTCTTGGTGTGGCGTGAACATCATGTCAAGGAGAAGACATTTGTCATTGTGCTCGCACTCTTGGTCGGTGTGCTTGGTGGCGTTGCCGCACTCGTGTTGAAAACATTGATTCATCTGATTTCAAACTTTCTGACCTCTCATCTTTCTATTTCCGAGGGTAATTATCTGTTCTTGTTTTATCCTGTCGCAGGTATCTTGCTGTCAAGCCTGTATGTCAAATATGTGGTTCGTGACAATATTTCGCATGGTGTGACCCGTGTGTTATACGCCATATCGCAAAATAAATCGCGTTTGAAAAAACATAACATGTACACCTCAGTAATCGCCAGCTCTATAACTATCGGATTTGGTGGTTCTGTCGGTGCGGAGGGTCCTATAGTATATACCGGTGCGGCGATAGGAAGTAACCTTGGCAGGGTTTTCCGTATGTCACCTCGAATCCTGATGATATTGGTGGGATGTGGGGCTGCAGCAGGTATTGCCGGTATATTTAAGGCTCCGATAGCCGGGATGCTTTTCACCTTGGAGGTATTGATGATTGACTTGACCACGGTTTCGGTGATGCCGTTGCTGATAGCGTCAATTACCGCTGCTACCGTGGCATACGTCTTTACCGGTTATGATGTTGAATTCTTCTTCTTGCAAAGTGAGCCGTTTGTCACCGGGAGAATACCTTTTGTGGTTCTGTTAGGTGTGTTTTTGGGCTTTGTGTCGTTATATTTCACAAGGACTATGAATATGATGGAGAATTTTTTCCGCACTCTTGGTTCTCCATGGAAAAAGGTTGCAGTCGGCGGAAGCATACTTGCACTCTTGGTCTTCCTTTTCCCGCCTCTCTATGGCGAGGGTTACTCTTCGATAGTTGATCTGTTAAGCGGTCATACTTCATCTATTGTAAACAGCTCCATATTCTATAAAGACCGTGAGCAAGTATGGTGGATTCTTGGATTTATCGCTGCTCTGGTGCTACTTAAGGCATTTGCTACATCAGCCACAAATGGCGGTGGTGGTGTCGGCGGTACATTCGCACCTTCACTTTATGTAGGTTGTATGGCTGGTTTTTTCTTCGCATATTTCCTTGACACCATATTTGATCTCGACCTTTCCACTAAGAATTTTGCTTTGATGGGTATGGCGGGAGTAATGTCGGGTGTGATGCATGCTCCGCTAATGGGCATCTTCCTTACGGCGGAACTAACGGGAGGGTATGACCTGTTCCTTCCGTTGCTTATCTCCTCTACAATTTCATACGGCACTATAAAATTCTTTGAACCGTTCAGCATTTATACTATGCGTCTTGCCCGTGAGGGTAAATTGCTAACCCATCACAAAGATAAGGCAGTGCTTACACTCCTTAAAGTTAATAATGTGATTGAGAACGATTTTGTCGCAGTTAGACCGGAGATGAATCTTAAAGAAATGGTAAATGCTATCTCCAAATCGTCACGCAATCTGTTCCCGGTTGTTAATGCCGAAGGTGAATTGCTTGGAGTCGTCCTCCTTGATGAAATTCGTAATATTATGTTCCGTCCGGACTTATATAAACGCATGTTTGTCAATCAGTTTATGTCTATTCCACCGACACGTGTGGAAGTGGGCGAGAGTATGGATACGGTTATGAAGAAATTCGATGACACGGGTGCATGGAATCTGCCGGTGGTTGAAAATGGCAAATATGTGGGCTTCGTGTCTAAGTCGAAGATATTTAATTCCTACAGACGTGTGCTGAGACATTACTCTGAGGATTAAACCTGAATATATATGTAATACAGAATATAAAAGGAGAGAACCGGTTAATAAATCAGTTCCCTCCTTTTCTTTGATATGGAATTTATATCTGTTGCTATCGGTGATTTAATAGGTATATGTGTTGGATGATTTGTCGAGATTTCGCTCCTTGATAATTCCGTGTCGGAATGCGTAGAGAAGCTCGGTCAGTTCTTCGATTTGGTTCTGTATTATCTTACCCTTATCAGTATCTCTCACACGTACACGTTGTGAGGTCTGCTCCACCATTTTTGTAGTGCTGACAATATCTGTGCCGTTTCTGATAGCTTCTTCAACAGTGGTGAATGGCTCATGTTCCACCAACTCAAAGTTGGTGCTGTGATATATCAGAGTATATCCGGCAATTCCTGTGGTCTTATGATACGCCTTGGCAAAACCGCCGTCAATAACCATAAGCTTGCCGTTTGCCCTTATCGGACTTTCACCTTTATGTGTCCTTACGGGAACATGTCCGTTTATAATATGTCGTTGCTTACCTTCCACCCCGAACTCATCCAAAATCATGTCACATATTTTTTCATCCTGACGCAGGGTGTAATAATGACCTTTTTCCTCCTTATGTGCCTCTGGATCTTTTATAAAATACCGTTCAAAGGTAGTCATTTTGTCCTTGTCAAATAGGGGAGAGTCCGGTCCGCACCACAGATACCAGTAGTAATCACGTGCGTAAGCCTTATCCTCCGGAGTGGTGTCGTCGTTGAACGCTGAGCGCACAAGCATACCTATCTGATGCATCAATTCTTTACCCTTATATTTCACTCCATGTACTTCCACCTCTTTTAATGAACCGTCCTCATTCAACGGCATAGAAGCGTGAAACAGGAGATTGGAGTTGTAAATCCCATACATACATCCATGGCTGAATAGACATTCAACATGACGTCGCAATGCTGTGCTCACGGTGAATGAATGATGAAGCTTATGGAGCAGATGTCGTTCTTCGTGGGTGAGGGTGTATGGATCCGCAGGGTCAATTGTCGGGAAGTTAGTGTCGGAGAGCTGGTACACATTCCCGTCAAGATTTATGGTGCCGTTTTTCAAATCCATCTTATGCAGAAGGTTGCGATTGTCCATCTTCCATTCAGGGTGTCGGTTCACCATAGCGCCTTCAAGTTTGAACTGTATGACTGCGATAGCTTTGTGCATTTTCGACACAAGGCGTAAGGTCTTTTCTGAATGAGTGTGGTCATCGGCATCCACATGCGCCAAAAACTCACTGCAAGGGTCGTCACCGTATGTTTCCATCGCAAATGTGGCAAGCGGAAGCAGGTTTATTCCGTAACCGTCCTCAAGCGTGGTCATGTTTCCGTATCGCAGAGAGATTCGAAGCACGTTAGCAATGCAACATTCATTGCCTGCGGCGGCTCCCATCCATAATATGTCATGATTACCCCACTGGATATCGAATCTTCCATATTGGCATAGTGTCTCCATTATCAGGTGAGCGCCGGGACCTCTGTCATACACATCTCCCAATATATGCAGCTGGTCGATGCTCAGACGCTGTATGACTTGGCACATGGCTACAATGAAAGCATCCGCCTGTCCTGTCGATATGATAGTTTCAATAATGCGGTTGAAATATGCCTGCTTATCGTAATCTGACGGCGATTCATGAAGAAGCTCCTCTATAATATATGCGAATTCTTTTGGTAGAGCTTTTCTAACCTTCGAACGTGTATACTTCGAGGATACGCTTTGACAGACGCTTACCAACTGATGTAAGGTGATATTGTAAAAATTCTCCAGATTCTCTTCGGATGCCTTTATGAGTTGAAGCTTCTCCTCCGGGTAATATATCAGTGCGCATAGACCCCTTATCTCATTTTCTCTTAAAGAGGTGCCGAATAAGTCTGTGACTTTTCGTTTGATGTTGCCTGAGGCATTTTTCAATATATGACGGAATGCTTCGTGTTCTCCGTGAAGGTCTGCCACAAAGTGTTCGGTGCCTTTGGGAAGATTAAGTATTGCTTCAAGATTTATTATCTCAGTGCTTGCTACACTGACGTTTGGGAATGTCTGCGCTAAAAGTTCAAGTATTCTGCGGTCACTCTCCACTTTTTGTGTCAAACTTTGATTGCCTGTTTGCGTCATGATATAACGATATAGTCTTTCAGTTGATTTTCGGGTAACGTGGTGTTGTCATGTATGGCAACAACAGGCAAATTTACAAAGATTTTTAATAGGAGCAGCAATTATTTCGGGTAAAATGTTAAATAAATTTAGATATGCTCTTACTTTAGTTCTTGTACATTTACTTTTCACAAGATTTAAGTCGTTAAATTTGTATGGTAGTGTTAAAAGTCGTAATTTTACAACCGAATTTTGCTCTCTATCGATTTATAACCATCAATTAGTAAAATATTAATTGAAATCCGAACTGTTAAACGAAAGATAATTCTATACCTGAAAATATTCAATAATAACTTAGCAAAATATGGTTAATTTCTCACTTGAAGGTAAAGTTGCCCTTGTAACAGGCGCAGCTTACGGTATCGGTCTTGCAATCGCTCAGGCATACGCTGAGGCAGGTGCTAAAATTGTATTTAACTGCTCGCGCCAGGAAACTGTTGACCGTGGCATGAATGCTTACAAAGAGCTTGGCATCGACGCTAAAGGCTATCTCTGTGATGTTACAGACGAAGAAGCTGTGAAAGCTATGGTGGCTGATATCGAAGCTACTGTCGGTACTATTGATATTCTTGTAAACAACGCCGGTATCATCAAGCGTATCCCGATGACAGAAATGGCTGTTGAGGATTTCCGTCGTGTTATCGATGTTGACCTTGTGGCTCCATATATCTGCGCTAAAGCTGTGATCCCCGGAATGATTAAGAAAGGTCACGGTAAGATCATCAATATCTGCTCTATGATGAGCGAGCTTGGTAGAGAGACCGTTTCTGCTTACGCTGCAGCAAAGGGCGGTCTGAAAATGCTTACCCGCAACATCTGCTCTGAATTCGGCGAATACAACATCCAGTGTAACGGCATCGGTCCGGGTTATATAGCTACCGAACAAACAGCTCCTCTTCGTGAGATTCAGCCCGACGGCTCTCGTCATCCTTTCGATCAGTTCATCATTTCTAAGACTCCGGCAGCTCGTTGGGGCACTCCCGAAGATCTTATGGGACCCGCAGTGTTCCTCGCATCAGATGCTTCTGATTTCGTAAACGGCCATGTGCTGTATGTTGACGGCGGTATCCTTGCTTATATCGGTAAGCAGCCTAAATGATAAAGTATAGTTAAGGTTTAAGGTTTGGGTGTTATATCACTAAACCTTAAACCTTTACCATAACTTGTGCAAACATTTCAATTTTAACATGGAACAAGTATTTTCTTACATTATAGGCTTGGGTGCGGCTGTGATGATGCCTATCATCTTTACCATTCTTGGGCTTTGCATAGGCATCAAGTTCGGAAAAGCTCTGATGTGTGGTCTGAAAGTCGGTGTCGGTTTCATCGGACTTTCAGTTGTTACCGCCCTCCTTACTTCGAGCCTCGGACCCGCACTTAACAGCGTCGTTGGTATCTATGACTTACAGCTTCAGGTGTTTGACATGGGATGGCCCGCTGCGGCAGCTGTGGCATACAACACTGCGGTAGGTGCGTTTATAATCCCTGTGTGCCTTGGCGTTAACCTTCTGTTGCTTCTCATCAAGGGCACACGCACAGTCAACATTGACTTGTGGAACTACTGGCATTTCGCATTCATTGGCGCAGTGGTTTACTTTGCCTCAAATTCAATCTTATGGGGATTCTTTGCAGCAATCATCTGCTACATCGTGACCCTTGTTATCGCCGACCTTACCGCTCATAAATTCCAGCATTTTTATAAGGATATGGAAGGCATCTCTATCCCTCAGCCATTCTGCGCCGGTTTTGTACCTTTCGCATGGGGTATCAACAAGATTCTTGACAAAATACCTGGCATGGCAAAATTGGAGATCGATGCTGAAGGTTTGAAGCGTAAATTTGGTATCCTTGGTGAGCCTCTTTTCCTCGGTGTTATTGTAGGTGTTGCTATCGGTTGCCTTACATGTACTTCCGGCGGTGAAATAGTTGATAAGATACCTTATATACTCGGTTTGGGTATTAAGATGGGTGCCGTGATGGAGTTGATCCCTCGTGTAACAGTACTGTTTATCGAAGGTTTAAAGCCTATCTCTGACGCTACCCGTGAGCTTATTGCTCGCAAATTCAAAGGCGCCAAGGGTCTTTCTATCGGCATGAGCCCCGCTCTTGTCATTGGTCACCCGACCACACTTGTGGTGTCACTTCTCCTTATCCCTGTGACTCTTCTTTTGGCTGTTGCTCTTCCAGGAAACCAGTTCCTCCCGCTTGCGTCACTTGCCGGCATGTTCTACATATTCCCGCTTGTGCTCCCTTACACAAAGGGTAATGTCATCAAGACCTTCATCGTGGGTCTTGTTGTGATTGTGCTTGCATTGTTCGCAGTAACAAATCTCGCTACATTCTTCACAGAGGCAGCTCGCGACGTATATGCCAACACCGGTGATGCGGCTGTTGCAATACCCGAAGGTTTCTCCGGCGGCAGTCTCGACTTTGCCGGCAGCCCTCTTGCTTGGATTATTTTCCAGTGCTGTCATAACCTCGCATACGTTGGCGCAGGTATATTGACTATCTGCACCGCAGTGCTTGTTGCGTGGAATCGTCGTAAAATTTCAATCGAGGATCGTCCTTAAGAGGTTATTAAACAACCTCTAATAGTTGAACAATAAAACATCAGTATAAAAATGAAAAAATTCTTTATTTCAGCATCTCTTGTATTAGCTTCTTTAACTGCTATGGCTCAGACAGATTATACAGTAATGCGTGCATGTCACCCCGACGACGTTAAGCATTATGATACCAAACAGCTTCGTGAACGTTTCACAATGCCTAAGGTCATGGAGCAAAATAAAATCAACCTTACTTACTCTATGTACGATCGCTTGATTTTCGGTGGTGTTGTGCCTGTCGGTAAGGTGGTCGAACTTGAAACTATCGACCCGTTGAAGGCTGAATATTTCCTTGAACGCCGCGAGCTTGGTGTGATCAACATCGGCGGTGCAGGTATCGTTTCGGTTGACGGCAAGGATTATGAGCTTAACTTTAAAGACGCTCTCTATGTGGGTCGTGGCAACAAGAACGTGACTTTCCGCAGCAAGGATGACAGCAATCCCGCTAAATTCTATATCAACTCTACTCCCGCCCACAAGGCATACAAGACTCAGCTTATCACCATCGACGGCCGCAAGGGTAGCCTTAAGGCTAATTCATTTGCCGCTGGTTCTATGGAAGAAAGCAACGACCGTGTTATCAACCAGCTTATCGTGAACAATGTCCTTGAAGAAGGTCCCTGCCAGCTCCAGATGGGTCTTACCGAGCTTAAACCCGGTAGCGTTTGGAACACAATGCCGGCTCACACTCACGATCGCCGTGTGGAAGCTTATTTCTATTTCAACGTTCCTGAAGGAAACGCTATCTGCCACCTCATGGGTGAGCCTCAGGAAAACCGTGTTATCTGGCTCCATAACGAGCAGGCTGTGATGTCTCCCGAATGGTCAATCCATGCTGCTGCCGGAACATCTAACTACATGTTCATTTGGGGCATGGGTGGTGAGAACCTTAACTATGGCGACATGGATAAGGTTACTTACCTTGAAATGAAGTAATTATAATATTCTTAACTCTCTCCTCGATTCACAATGAATCAGATCAAGGATATAATCCGACATTCCGAACACACTGCCGAAGTTGTGATTGAGTCAGAATCAATCGCAACTTCGGCTCGTGCCGGACATTTTGTCATTATTCGTTTCGACGAGGAGTGCCCCCGTATCCCGTTCACTATAGTGGATACAGACCCTGAAAACGGTACCTTTACCATAATAATCCATAAAGGTGCCCGTTTGAGCAAGCTCATAAACTCACTTGAGGTAGGATATGAGATTCTTGATCTTTTAGGTCCGTTGGGTCAGGCTTTGGAGATTAAAAACTACGGTACTGTGATATGCAGTGGCGATGGCGCCGGATTTGTGCCGTTGCTCCCGATTATAAGGGCTTTAAAGAAAGCCGGCAACAAGGTGATAGCCATACTGTCAGAGTTTACCGAAAAGACCTCTTGTCTGCGCAGCAACGCTGAAAAGTATGCTGATGAAATCATCCTTTCGGAAGACGAGGACGAGACCATAGCTCATATCAACAGGCTCTCTTCCGAAATGCCTGTCAATCTCGTCGTTATGACCGGTCCCACTCACATGATGAAAAAGATTTCTGAATGTACCCGTAAAGTCAACATTCCGACTTTGTGTGTTTTGAATATGGTTATGCTCGACGGAGTAGGGCTTTGTGGTATCTGCCGTGTAATGGTGGACGGTCAGCGCAAACTGACATGTATCGACGGTCCTATCTTCGATGCTCACCATGTGGATTTTGACCAATTACAGAACCGTCAACGTTATTTTGTATGATGAACAAGGATATTATATCAAGAGATAGCGAGTGGCGTGAAGAGTTGCGAAAGCTCCACACTACAAAGGAACGCACTGCGCTCCCACGTGTCGTGATGCCCGAAATACCTGCTGCATACCGTGTGACTTGCAATGATGAAGTCAATCAGGGACTTTCTATCGAACAGGCTGTGCTTGAAGCTCGCCGGTGTCTCGATTGTCCTGATCCGGGATGTATGAAGGGGTGTCCGGTGTCTAACAATATACCGTCGTTCATAAAGAACATCGAACGTCGCAATTTCACCGAAGCCCTTGAGGTGCTTAACCTCACCACAGTGCTTCCTGCGGTGTGCGGCCGTGTGTGTCCTCAGGAAAAGCAATGTGAGGCTGGATGTATCTACAATAAGATGAAGAAGCCACCGGTGGCAATCGGCAACCTAGAACGTTTCGTCGCTGATTTTAACAGGGAAATGGAACGAAACACACCCGCTGCCGAACGCCGTGACTCTATTCATACATTGGCATCCCCGTTTTTTGCCGGTATAAAGATTGCAGTTGTCGGTTCAGGTCCCTCAGGACTCGCATTTGCGGGCGATATGGCTAAGCGTGGGTATGATGTTACCATATTTGAAGCTCTTGACCGTTTTGGGGGCGTGCTGAAATATGGTATTCCCGAATTTTGCCTACCTAACGATGTGGTCGATGCCGAAATTGCGAAGCTAGACACTCTCGGTGTCAAGTTTGTCAAAAACGCATTTGTCGGCAAGACAATCTCTTACAAGCAGCTTCAGGAACAAGGCTTTAAAGGCATTTATGTGGCTACAGGTGCCGGAAAACCTCGTTTCATGGGTATCCCCGGTGAAAACCTCCCCGGTGTGATGACTGCTAACGAATACCTCATACGCCTTAACCTTATGGGCGACAGCGAGATTTACGGTCAGAGCAATACTTCTCTTCGCCGTAAACGTGTGGCTGTCATAGGTGCCGGTAATACTGCTATGGATGCCGTGCGTGCTGCGCGACGAATGGGTGCCGAGAGAGCCATGATAGTCTATCGCCGTGGCGAGGATGAAATCCCTGCCCGTGCTGAGGAAGTGCGTCATGCTCGTGAAGAGGGCGTCGAATTTTTGACGTTGCATAACCCGGTGGAATATCTGGAAGATGAAAATGGCATACTTCGTGCTATGCGTGTGCAGCGCATGGAGCTTGGCGAACCAGACGAATCCGGTCGTCGTAAGCCTGTCGAGATTCCGGGTGCTATTGAGGAGATCGAAGTGGATCTCGTGGTGATATGCGTCGGGTATCTTCCAAATCCTCCTGCGCTTCTTGCCGATGTTGACAAGTCACGCCAAGGCAATATCGTTGTCGATGGTGCTTCCATGAAGTCATCCTCCCCCGATATATATGCCGGAGGTGATATAGTCAGAGGTGCTGCCACTGTCATCCTTGCGATGGGCGACGGACGCAAAGCTGCAAAGTCAATGTCAGAGGCGTTCGAAAATATAATCCGCAACACATCCCTCCTCTAATTCAGGTTCCGGTCGCTATATCCAAATATAGTCATGCCGGTTCTTCAATTTTAACTAATGAAATCTAAACCAATTTAATTACCATAAAAATTATGAAAGTCGTAACTTTAGGCGAAATTATGCTCCGCCTTTCCCCCGAAGGGAACCATCGTTTTGTGCAAGTAGATAACTTTGACGTCATCTGGGGTGGCGGTGAAGCTAACGTTGCTGTTAGCTGTGCCAACTACGGACTTGACGCTTATTTCGTGTCAAAACTCCCCAAGCATGAGATTGGTCAGGCAGCTGTAAACGCTCTTCGCCGTTATGGTGTTCACACTGACCATATCGCTCGTGGCGGTAATCGTGTGGGTATTTACTATTGTGAAACCGGTGCTTCTATGCGTCCTTCAAAGGTTATCTACGACCGTGCCAATTCAGCTATCGCTGAGGCAGATCCCGAAGATTTTGACTTTGACAAGATCATGGAAGGTGCTGACTGGTTCCACTGGAGCGGTATCACTCCCGCTATCTCTGACAAGGCTGCCGAACTTACCCGTCTTGCTTGCGAAGCTGCAAAACGTCACGGTGTCACTGTTTCTGTTGACCTCAATTTCCGCAAGAAACTCTGGACAAAGGAAAAAGCACAGTCTATCATGCGTCCTCTCATGCAGTATGTTGATGTCTGCATAGGTAATGAAGAAGACGCTGAACTCTGCCTTGGCTTCAAACCCGATGCTGACGTTGAAGGTGGCGAAACCAATGCTGAAGGCTACAAGGGCATATTCAAAGCTATGGCTAAGGAATTTGACTTCAAGTATGTCATCTCTACACTCCGTGAATCATTCTCTGCTACCCACAACGGTTGGAAGGCTATGATCTACAACGGTGAGGAATTCTATGAGTCAAAGCGTTATGACATCAACCCCATCATTGACCGTGTAGGTGGTGGCGACTCATTCTCAGGTGGTGTCATCTATGGTCTTTTGACTATGGACAATCAGGCTGACGCTCTCGAATTTGCTGTTGCAGCTTCTGCCCTCAAGCACACTATCCCCGGTGACTTCAACCTCGTTACTGTTGACGAAGTTAAATCGCTTGCCGGTGGTAACGCTAACGGACGTGTTCAGCGTTAATACATCTTTGTGAGATAAAAAATAAGATGGGTGTCGGATTGCTCCGATACCCATCTTTTATATATAAGTCAGGTTACTTATACTGTTAACTTATACTATAAGTTTAGCGTTTCCGCCGGCATTTATGCGATAGCGGTGACATACACCACTGTTGCGGTCGGTGACACTATACACATAGTCATCCGCTGACCCGAGCAGCGACTCATTGGCGTTATAGGCAGTCATGATCGCATCGCCTACCTTTGAAAACCCTGAGCCTTTATATGCGCTCACCACATCCCCGTTGATGTTCTCTATCTCCACTCTGACATTATCTTCCGGATGCAGGCGGTCAATTTCTGTGGGTTTAAATCTCTCGTTACTCATCTTTTTTACCTTAAATCAATTCTATAATAATAAACAAATATTCACCTTAAAAAGTTAAGGCGACTCCTGTTTTTGAAGCGCAAATATCCGATGCTATCCCTTAATTATACCGTTCGGCACGTATGTCACACCCTCCTTCAACGCCTTTAGCATAATCTTTCTGTTGACCGACTTGTTTTCCCTGCTATTTTCAACATGATATACATGAAATGCCACTGCCGAGAATTTAAGCCATAGCTTCTTTAATCCCATGTTCGACAGTCTGATCGAAAATTCGCAGTCCTCACATCCCCAGCCTATGAAATCTTCATTATAACCGTTGATTTTCAACGCATCATCCCTCCAATATGCCATATTGCAGCCACGTATGGTGGTCTTGTTGCGCAGTCGGCGGTATTTAAACAGTGGTGTGAGCATAGGTACTCTGTAGGCGTTGGTCAGATGCTCGCAATTTTTTGCAATCTCCTTATAGTCGATATTCTCTATTTTTAATATCCTGTTAGAATATTCCTCGGTGATAAATGTGCGTATCCCTGCCACGAAATATCCTCTTTTGGCACTCCGGGCATGGTCAGATATGAATTTCGGGTGCATGATTATATCACCATCTATCTGCACGATATAATCGCCTGTGGCTTTTTCAATAGCTTTATTACGGATGGCACATAATCGGAACCCATCGTCCGGCTGCCACACATGTATTAGGGGCACGGGGTACTCCTTTTTTAATCTCTCTATAAGTTCTCTTGTCTCATCACCTGAACCGTCATCGGCTACGATAACCTCGTCAGGCAATCGCTCCTGAAGCATTACCGACTTCAACGTCAGCGCAAGATATTTTGGAGAGTTATAGGTGGTGACAATTAATGAAACCGTCATGATAAAGTTTTAAATTAGAATTAGCTGATAGGATTCATTTCTATGAAGTTGAGATGAGTCCAATGATTATAATAAGATTGCAGAAGTTTTTGTTATAATTTCGCCACAAAGGTAATAAAAATATCCAACAAACATCGGCAAACCACCCCGATTTATCGATAAAATCCCCGAATTTATCGGAAATATTCATTTCTCAGCCTAAAATTTATTTTTAACCCTCATATTCTCATAGTGATAGCGCCATTATTGATTAAGTAAAATCAACCTGTCGCCGTTATTTCTTTATTCCATTAGGCACATAAGTGGATTTTGTATTTAGTGCATCATACATAATCTCGTTGTTCTTTTTATGACTTGCTCTTGAAGCCTTTTCATGCCAAATATGATATGCTATTGCCGAGAATTTAAGATAGTTTTTCTTTAAGCCTGAATTAGATAGTCTTATGGCAAACTCGCTATCTTCGCTTCCCCAACCTTGAATATCTTCATTGTAGCCATTTATCCGAATAGCATCTTTCCTCCAATATGCCATATTGCATCCTTGTATACGTACTAAATTATGGGATTTGGATTTTAGAAACAATGGTGTTAGCAATGGTATTCGTTTTGAGTTAAATTTGATTCGACAGTATTCCTTTATCTCCCTAAAATTAATATATTGTTCCTTTAATATCAATTTGGAATATACCTCTTTAATATAGCAGCGAGATGCACCAATATATGTGTTAGGCTTTGCATACTTAATATGGTCAGCTATGAAATGTGGATTTAAGATGACATCCCCGTCAATCTGTATGATGTATTCGTGTTTAGCCGCTAATATGGCTTTATTACGTATAGCTGAAACACGGAATCCACTGTCCGGTTGCCAAACATGTTTTATAGTAATTGGAGAAGATTTGCTATAATTTTCTATCAATAAGCGAGTCGCTTCCCCGGAACCATCATCAGCTATTAATATTTCATTAGGCAGTTGAGTTTGGGTTAAAACAGATTTTATACATAATGATAAGTAATCTGGAGCATTATATGTAGTTATAATTAAAGAGACTGATAATGGTTTCATGGATTAATTATTTGTCAAAGAATTTATTAGTTTTGATTGCAGTAATGATAAGTCGCCAAAATAAATCTTTACGAACATTCCCTTTCATTAATATTTTAGGTGTTTCATCTGATTTTTTCGAGCTGAATGATTTTACAAATCTTGTTATAGCCGATTGCTTTTCGTATGGTTTTACATCCTCGCAATTATAAAGGTTATAGAAACAACCACTGTCGGTTATAAACCCATGCAATAATGCATCTCGTATATGTTTAAGAAAATCGTATGCAATATCATTGTCTGTATGTGTGAAATATATCGTATTGTCTGCAATTGAATTTTCAGGCTTATCCGCAAGAGTTATGTGATTGGAACCTAAAAAATTTTGCAGCTTCTTATCTTCCCAATTAAAATCCCCACACCTGTATGCGATTTGCGACTCAAATAATGAGATATAAGCTAAGGCTTCCAATGTGCATGAGATATTTTCAGGTATATATTTCATGAAAAAATCGTAGGTGGTACTGTCACTTTCCGATTTGCAATATACAAGCATCATAATGTTAGGAATTTATATATGTAATAATGGCATCACCAATTTTAAAATAACATGGTGATGCCATTTTATTTTGAAGGTTTATTTTTTGCGGAATTTAGCTACATGTGTTTCGAACTCTTTATCCATTTCCTCTAAGTACATGACAAAAATTTGAAGACATCGAATTTCGGCTTGTAGAGCGGTCT
>ERZ777011.1686-NODE-1686-length-21739-cov-15.997187_pt1 | contig 21739 bp, 23 predicted proteins | sample MGYA00374964_ERZ777011 | MGnify/ENA primary metagenome ERZ777011 (study PRJEB29310, sample SAMD00008975) | mouse gut metagenome | study: EMG produced TPA metagenomics assembly of the Metagenome analysis of fecal microbiota from mouse which was promoted... | reverse complement strand
TCCCCCCTTTCCCCCTTCCGGGGCGGATAAGGCCTGTAAAGGCCATTCAAGGCGGCACGGGGGCTGGCCAAGGCAATCAAGGGCGGGACAGGGCGGCCTGACTTAAGGCCAGGCAAGGCAATTCAGCGGATGAAGGGTAGGGCTGATTAGGGAGGCAGGACAAAGCCAACTGGTCTAGGCCAGAAGGCAATTTAGGTCGATAAAGGAATGGTAATCAAGAGCTGGAGTGCGGATAATGGTTGTGTTGGATGAGAACTAAGATTGCCGTAAGTTGTTATAATTGTGATTTGTGTGGTGTTTTTTTGTTGATGCGGGACTTTTTGGCTAACTTTGTGTTGTTTATAAGTTTTCGTGTCCATCGTGTAATTCAGTTGCTGTGGATGCCACCAAATCTGTAAACCAATATGACATATAATTCAAAATATAGACTATGACTATGATTAAAGATTACAATTTCGCCGGCAAGAAAGCTATTGTCAGGGTGGACTTTAATGTCCCTCTTGATGAGAACGGTAACATCACTGATGATACGCGTATACGTGGTGCGTTGCCAACTTTGAGAAAAATTCTTGAGGACGGCGGAAGCCTGATCCTTATGTCCCATATGGGGAAGCCCAAGGGGAAATTTAACGAAAATCTCTCTCTTTCCCAGATTAAAGATGCTGTGGCCAAAGCTCTCGGCCGTGACGTTAAGTTCGCTCCGGACTGTATGAAGGCTCAGGAGGCAGCAAGGGATCTGAAGCCTGGAGAAGTTCTTCTTCTCGAGAATCTGCGGTTCTATCCTGAAGAGGAGGGCAAGCCAATCGGCATCGATAAAAACAGTCAGGGCTATGCCGATGCTGCCAAAGAGATGAAGGATCGACAAAAGGAATTTGCAAAGGTGCTTGCCTCGTATGCCGATGTGTATGTAAATGATGCTTTCGGAACAGCTCACCGCAAGCATGGCTCTACAGCCGTTATTGCTGACTATTTCGACAATCAAGACAAGATGCTCGGTTTCCTTATGGAGAAGGAGGTGAAGGCGGTGGACAATATATTAAAGGACATCAAGCGTCCGTTCACTGCCATAATGGGCGGCTCGAAGGTCTCTACCAAGATAGGAATCATCGAGAACCTTATGGAGAAGGTAGACAATCTGATTCTCTGCGGAGGAATGACCTATACTTTTGCGAAGGCTCGGGGCGGCAAAATAGGCAATTCAATTTGTGAAGACGACAAGCTTGACCTTGCGCTTGAAATAATGCAGAAGGCCAAAGAGAAAGGTGTAAACCTTGTTTTGGGTACGGACTGTGTTGCGGGAGACTCTTTTTCCAATGATGCAAAGACCCAGGCATGCTCTGCTATGGAAATACCAGACGGATGGATGGGGCTTGATGCGGGTCCGGATTCGGTGGAACAGTTCCGTGATGTGATTCTTCCAGCAAAGACTATTCTTTGGAACGGCCCGGCCGGCGTATTCGAGTTCGAGAATTTCGCGACTGGATCCAAAGCCATCGCGGAGGCCATCGCGGAGGCCACTGCAAACGGTGCTTTTTCGCTTGTAGGAGGCGGAGACAGCGTTGCATGTGTCAACAAGTTCGGTCTTGCAGACAGTGTCTCGTACGTCAGCACCGGTGGCGGTGCATTGCTTGAGGCAATAGAGGGCAAGACGCTTCCTGGAGTTGCCGCCGTAGAACAGTAGCAGGCAAAAGGATGCATCCAAAGTAACACGGGAGAATCTTGGTTTAAAATCAGGATTCTTCCGTTTTTTTATATGTTGAGTGCATTAAAAGAATGATTGTTAACAAAAAAATGACTGTCTGATGTAGATTATTTCAAAATAAATTGTAATTTTGCATGGTCAAAGAAGATATTCGGGCAGTTTAGGGCTTGTATAGTGTTATGGACAAAGTTCAGAGACTTATGTAAGCTTGTGAAATGCGGAATTTTACGATACTCTGATGCGGCCAAAGACTTGCTGTATTCAAGTTCTTGGGCGTAGAGGATGATTGTGTAGACCGGAAGTTAAGTATAGTTAACCCAACAAGAAAAAGAAAAACTCACCGTTATATGTAGCAAAGGCGGAAGCGCCCTCTTCATATCCGATGAGGAAGAAAGAAGGAAAATAACTCTAAAAAAATAATTTTAAACCAACAAAACACAAACAGACACATTATGGAGACTCAGAATCCTAAGCCTCAGGCACCGAAGCCTGCTGCTGCAAGAATCAAGAAGGAGGAAAAAATCAGCAACGTCCGCGGCATCCGCAACGCGTTCGCCGTGATCATTGCCTGCGCCATCGCCGGCGTCTGCATCTACCTCTTCGGAATGGGATATTCCGGCAACTTCGAAGGCGGCGACACTGCCAACCATCCTCTGAACCTCGCCGGTACGGTCTATAAGGGCGGTTTCATCGTACCTATTCTGATGACTCTTCTTCTCACAGTGATTGTGCTTTCAATCGAGCGTTGGATTGCCATCAGCTCTGCTTCGGGCAAGGGCAACACCACCAAGTTCGTTGCCGACATCAAGGCTGACCTTGCTGCCAACAAGATTGACGCTGCCATGGAACGCTGCCGCAAGCAGAAAGGCTCAGTAGCATCTGTGGTTTACAACACTTTGGTGAAGTACAAAGAGATGGACCAGAACACGGTTCTCAGCAAGGAGCAGAAGCTCACCACGCTCCGCAATGAAGTGGAAGAGGCTACGGCTCTTGAGATGCCTTCTCTTTCGCAGAACCTTCCTATCGTGGCAACTCTCACCACTCTCGGTACTCTCGTAGGTCTTCTCGGTACTGTGATGGGTATGATCAAGTCGTTCCAGGCTCTCGCAGCATCCGGCTCGCCTGACTCAACTGAGCTTTCTACCGGTATTTCCGAGGCACTCGTGAACACTGCGTTCGGTATCGCAACAGGTGCATTCGCAGTTATCTCCTACAACTTCTTCACCAACAAAATCGACAACCTCACCTACGCTATCGACGAAATCGGTTTCTCAATCGTAGCGACTTTCGCTGCCACTCACTAATTGCCGTGTGCAATCACAGTGAAGAAGCAACAACAATCACACAAACCGAATTAAGTTAATAGCTAATATGGGAAGAGTAAAAATTGCAAGAAAATCTACATTCATCGACATGACGGCGATGAGTGATGTGACTGTGCTTTTGCTTACCTTCTTCATGTTGACATCGACCTTCCTCGCCAAAGAACCTGCCACGGTGGTCACGCCTCCTTCCGTTTCGGAAGAGAAGGTGCAGGAGACCAACTATGTTCAGGTGCTTGTGAGTCCGCAAGGTCAAGTATGGCTTACTATGAACAATGACACCAGTGCCAACTGGTCTAATGAGAAGATGCGTATGGCGCTTCTCGACAAAGTAAGCGAGATATACAACGAGTCGCATAAGAACAAGGTGTCGTTCACACCTCAGCAGAAGCTTACCTTCAGCAAGATGGGCTCTTTCGGAGTGCCTCTTGCCCAGATGGGCAAATTCCTCGATCTGGCAGGCAACAACCTGACGTCCACGCAGGCCGACAAATGGCTTCAGGGACAGGGCGAGCCGGGACAGATCACCGGAATTCCAATCGACGACAACAAGGACGAAAGCCGTCCCAACGAATTTCAGATGTGGATGAAAGCATTGCGCCAGACTGACAATGAGAACCTCGCCAACGCCATCAAAGACGGCACAGGCGTGGCCATCAAGGCAGACATCAACACCAATTACGGCACGATGCACAGGGTGATGGACAATCTCCAGACCATCCATATGAACAAGTTCACTTTATTGACAGCACTTAAGAGCGGAGAATAACAGTTATGGCAGAAGTTCAGCAAGACAATGGTGGGGGCAAAGGCAAAAACCACCAGAAAAAAATGACGATTCGCGTGGATTTCACGCCTATGGTCGACATGAACATGTTGCTTATCACGTTCTTCATGCTCTGTACGACTATGATCAAGTCTCAGACTCTCAACATTGCGCTTCCTTCAAACGAGAAAGTGGACAATGTGGAGAACATGAGCCAGGCGTCGGCCGACGATGCCGTTACGATCATCCTTGACGCCAAGCGCAAGGTCGGTTCGATGGCTGTCGATACGGTGAACGGCAAGGTTGTCAATGAGGTTTACTATTTCTTCGGAAAGCCTCTTGACGGTGAGAATCCTTCCGATCCTGCCACGCTCCAGCAGCACAATAACCTCCAAAAGTCGGAATTCCTGGCTGATGAGGTGAATTCTGCGGGCGTTCCTTCGGCACGCGGCATCCGCAAGATCATTCAGGAGCGCAACAAAGACGTGCTCAAGAAGATTGAAGAGCTGAAGAAGCAGTTCCGTGAAGGAAAGATAGACCAGGCCAAATATGACGAACTCGCCAAGCAGGTACGCAAGGACGAGAACCTCAAGAAGCCGGTGGTCATCATCAAGTCCACTCCGGAGGCCTCATACGGTGCGCTTGTGGAAGTGCTCGATGAGATGCAGATCAACTCCATCTCCAAATATCAGATTGACAATATGGAGAAAGTTGACTCGCTCATGCTTATCGATTACCAGAACAAGCACCGCGGAAAGTGATGCAGATTTATTAACCCTTAAAGCAGAAACAGAACATCATGGCTAAAAGAAATGTAGATCTGACATCAAAGGAATGGCGCGACATAGTTTTCTCGAATAAGAACAAGGAGTTCGGCGCATATCAGCTTCGTGCCAAGAGCGACAAGCGTCATAATATGGCCGTCCTCTATACTCTTATCGGTCTCGTAATCGTTTTATTCCTGATTTTCGGGTATTCAAAATATTCCGACTACCAGGCTGAGAAGGCTGCCCTCGAGGCTAAGGAAAAGGCCGAGAAGATGAGCCAGGCCATTCTTGAACAAGTGGAGGAGACTCCTGAAGAGGATGAAGAAATCGAAGAGCAGAAGTTTGAGCAACCTGAGGTTGTGGTGCCTGAAGAGGTGCTCGCTACCGTGCAGGTTACTCAGATTGCCATCGTCGATGCCGACAAGGTGAAGAATGAGGTGATGGATATGGAGACCCAGCAGGAAGACAACACCGCTCGCGGAGTTGTCAACCAGGAGGGTTCTGACGATGCCGACAAGTTCAAGGCAGTCCAGGAGCAGGTTGTGGTGAAAGAGCCGGAACCCGAGGTACAGAAGCCCAAAGAGGAACAAATCTTCGTTGCCGTAGAGCAGCCGGCAGAGTTCCCCGGTGGTATGGCAGCCTTAATGAGATGGCTCAACAACAATATGCGTTATCCTGAAGCCGCTCAGCAGAACGACATACAAGGTCGCGTAATCGTGAACTTCGTGGTCGAGAAAGACGGAAGCATCGCCAACGTGAAGATTGCCAAAGGTGTGGACAAGGATCTTGACCGTGAGGCATTGCGCGTGGTGAAAAAGATGCCGAAGTGGCAGCCCGGTAAGAACAACGGTGTTGCGGTTCGCTCTTACTTCAACCTTCCTGTAACTTTCCGATTGCAGAATCAGTAAGACTTTCGCGCGATCTAAGACCGTAATAAAAACAGGCTGTGTCAGAATGAACCGATACAGCCTGTTTTTATTTAAGTCGTTGTTAGAGAGTGTTGAGTTTTAACTGAAATTATCCATGCTAAATTTGCAGTCGGAAAGGTTACGATCGATCCACGACATTTTGGTAAATAAAATCTCTCATTCTATATATGAAGAAAATATTATAATCGGCAAAACGAAAAGTGCATTTTTGCAAAATCAAAAGTACCGTTTTAGTACCGCCCGAAAATTTGCGTAATCATTTGATATAGTTTTGATTGCAGATGATTTTTCTAAATTCCGTTAAATAATTAACGGTACAACTCTAAAAAGTTAGTACCGCAAAACAAATATTGATTTTCAGACACTTACAAATGCGGTACAGACCCCTAAAAAACGAAAAGTACATTTTTTAAGTTGGAGCGCAGAACGGTCTAAAAATGCCGTTTTATGTGGTTAAGCCTTGTTTAATCAGCGTTTTAGAAATAGTCCCCTCCTCGGTTTTGCTATTCAGGCAATAATTGCGCCGCGAAATTGTTCCACGGCCAAAATTGCCCGGTTTCGGGGCTGAAAAAGCGCGGCGGCATCGGGTATGATTGCCGCCGCGCTCCGCTGTGGTTGCCGCGTTTGTCGTAGGTAAGAGTGTTTGTATGTGGTTGGCGTCCTATTCGGTTTTAAGATAGCTCAGATAGGTTCTATAACCTATGCCGTAGACCGGGAGAATGAACCTGCGCCAAACGCTTTTGTGGCACTTGGACAGATTGCCCTCCTCATAATGCTTTGCGGCCAGTTTCTTGACCGCATGTATCCTGCGTTTGGTGTTCTCGTGCATTGTGTCTGTATTTTATTCGGTTAATGCGCTTACGATTGCGCCAATACCCTTGCCACGGATAGGCAGCGCGACAAAACGCTTGTCAAAGCCCACGATTGTGGCGCGTTCGCCTGGGTCATCCTCTTTGGAATACATATAGATTTCGCCGTCCGCTTTCATCACCTCCCCGGCATAGAACGCCACGGACGCGAACTGCGCGTTTGCAGGCTTTACGGCGTTGAACGCCACTTTTGTAAGTGCGCCGTCCTTGACAGAATAGACGGGCATCTGCGCGAATGAATAAAAACCGAATCCGGCGAACTGAAACGGCTTGCCGTCCTTGATGTTGGTGAGGTTCTTGAACAGTTCCGTGTCCTGCAAAAGCAGGTCGGTGACATGTTTCGGGTGCAACACAATGTAGCGGTCGGTCAGCGGTATGTCTGCGTCATCGAAACGCTCTTTAAGGGCGAGAATGTCGGCGAATGTCAGACGCTTGCGCCCGGCGGTGGCGAGTCCGCTCGTTTGAATTACCGGGGTGTCGGTCGTGTTAGCGGTCGGTGCAAAGGCGTGTATCGCTTTCATCGCCACGCTTTTGCGTAGTGTGGCGCGGTGCTGACTGATTACGCTTTCGAGCTTGTCATAGCTGTACTCGATAGCCTCTGGGCGGCGTACAAGCGTGTTTTCGGTCTCGAACTTGTCAAGCACGATTTCATTGTCATCGTCCTCGCGCTCGACCGTCTTAATAGGATATGTCGTGTTGTTAATCAACACTTTGGGGTCTATTCCCGCGCTTGCAATGTGCAGACGGTCATTTTCCACAAAGCCGGAAAAATCCTTTGCTTTCTGCAAAAAGCTGTCATCGGGATAAAAGCCCTCCATTATCTGGTTAATCCAGACTTCTTTGTTAAGTGCCATTCAGCGGTTTGGGGATTATTGGTTTGTTATTTGTTTCGTTTCTCTCGCTCCTTTTCAAGCAGTTCCCGGTATATGTCGGGGTTGTCTTTCAGATAGTCCGGGTTGTTGCGCCTGTACCATTCAAGGGAATGGGATTCAACGCTGCGCCCTGTCTCCTCATTTACAAGTCGGGCGTATAGGTCGGGGTTGGCCTGCAACTCTTTGGGAGCAAACTTGCGGTATTCTCTAAGCCCCCATCCCTCGCGACCTTTGCCCCGGTTGATAAGGTCGAGCGGCTTAACCGCGCCGGGCAATGTAAGAAGCAGCTCACGCAACACTTTCGCACCCATCTGTTCGCCGATACGGCGATACAGATCAGTTTCGTATGTCAGTATCTTGGACGTTCCGACGGCTGTTCTGAGCATTGTTTCTATCTCCTTTACCTCGGTCTGTCTTTGCGTGTCTATGTACGCCATGAGGGCACGGCGGTTGCCGTTTGCCATTGTTCTGAGGTTGTCGCGTTGTGCCGGGTCTATGTAGCCGCGTGCAACGGCGTTGTTCAGCAGTTCCTCGGCGTTTTCCGTGCCGTTCACGGCCTTTTCTATCGCCCGGAGTATCTCGGTATCACTCGCGCCCGATTCAAGCCCTAACGCCGCAATTACAGCGGTTCTGAACGCCTCCGGGTCGTTGTCGTTGAGGTCGGCGAGCCGATAAGTGAAAGAGCCGGAGCGGCGGAAAAGTTTGACGGCGTTCGCATTGCTCGGTATGTCTACAATCGAAGCCTCGATTAAACGGCATTTGACAACCGTCTGAACGTTGTTTAAATCCTCCTGCGTCACATTGTCGATACCGATTGAGACACAACGCAGAAAACCGTTGTCAACCTGCTTTTTAATCTTTGCGCCCAACTCGGTGCTTTCATCAAAAACCGCGTCTGCGATTAGCTTGGTGCCGTCCTTGCGGATATTCTCCCAGCGGCCAACAACGCCGCTTTCGCGGTCGTGCATGTAGAGCATAACCGGGTTACGTTCAAACTGAGCCGTGTCGATTCCGGCTGTCTGAACCACAAAGCCGTAAGAGTTCAGTGACTCGTCCGAAAGTATGAAAGTTGTTGTTTTTGTGTCGTTTGCCATTGTCATAATGTTTGGCGCAAAATTGGCCGTTAATGCCATAACGGCAAAAAAGAGTGTAAAAACTTTACACTCTTTTTGTGTAAAATCCCGACACTCCCCAATTTTGCACAAGAAATATTTTGTCAAACCAAATTTTAGGGCTAAATTTGCGCATCCTAAAAATTACGTGTATGAACTTCACAAACAACACCCCAAAGATATTTAGCGGCTTATGGTGCGGGCAGCGGAAACGCCCCGGCGCTTACACACGTAATAGCGTAGGACACCTAAAAGCCGCTTTTTTATTTAACTTCCTAAAAATTACGTGTTATGAACAAGCAGACGCAAACCGCTGACGCGCAGACTATCGCTTTTTACAAGCGATACACCAAAGAACTACTGGAACGCCTCACGGAGGCGCATGAGCAAATCGGAGGTCTCCAATACTATTTGGAGAAAAACGGCATTGATTTGCCCCGACATCTCGCCGAAAAAAAAAGCCACAACACCGCAATGGCCGTGGCTCTCGCAAAGATAAACCCTAAAATCTTGCTTGGCGATTTTTCGCTAAACTGATACACAACACGGCGGCAGACGCTTTCGGGCGGTTGCCGCCGCTTAACACTCAAACGTAATTATATTATGCTGAATGTCAAATAAAAAACAATCAAAGCGCGAAAATATCATTGCATTGATTTCGTGTGGTTTCACTGACACCGAGATTGCCGACACGTTGCATATAAGCGCACAAAGCGGTTATATCCGGAAAGTGCGCCGCTCACTTGCTGAATCCGTGCCTGAAGAATCCTCGCAGGATTCGGGCAAACCGAAACTGACCCCGGAACGCTATTACAACGCTATTATGAAACCTCACGCCACAAAAGAGGAATTGGCGGCAGAATTGGGGGTAAGCAAACGAACCTTGCATTATTTTGAAGCAGACAGCGAGATAAAAAAACGTGTGGCGGAATTTATGTATATGGACGGAATGAGTATTGATGAAATCTCCGCTCGATTAGTAACAAGAAAATCCGCGCTTGAAGAAATGGGGATAATCTCTTTGCCTACTTTGCCGGAGATAAAGAAACAACTGGAGCAAATTTTAGATAGGTATCAAGACGCGGCAGAATGGGACAGCAGAGCTGCTGCCAAATACTATCACTTGAAAAACATATTTGACCGCTTAAAATAGATTGTTCCACGCTCTTTGTTGGATGGCAAATGTAACCCCAACACTATATCCATTGCACTAAGTCCCCTAAAAACGAAAAGTACAAATTTTTAAGTCGTTGTTATTCTGAATATTATAATAATAATGCCGTTGCACTAACGCGGTTTAAACGTTATGCGGTTTTGCACTATGTCTAACAACGGCGCGCAATTGCGGTACAATTTACATAAAATGACACCTCGCAACGAGGATAAAACGCAGCCGAAAACACGTCTCAGCTACCACATACCTCAGTAAATCCAACTAAAATCCAACATAACAAAGTCTTAACCCAAGCAAAAATCACACTTTCGGCCGCGAAAATCCAAGCAAAATCCAAGTAAATCCAACTAAAATCACGTTTTCAGAGTGTAAAAAACAGCCCTCAAAACACTCTGCAAGACACTGAAAATAACGCCATTTACCGTTGCACCGCCTTTTGTAGATTTCGTTTTACCGCCCATAATATTTTTAATTTCCTTGATTATAGTTCATTCGTGCATTGCGTTTGCACAGAATTACTGCGTGAACGACACCATTGTCCGCGAAATTCAGTTCCCTCTTACTCTGGACGACAAAACCGAATTCTTCTATTTCAATGATGAATGGATTCCAGGGGCACACCATGGTCTGGTATCGGTCGACTCCATTCAGAAGGCAGAGGTAAAAAATGACGAGTATGGAAATCGTGCCATCTTTTTGACAGTATCGCCCGAAACTCTTACACAAATAAAAATGGAAGCGAGAAAAGTCAGAGTAGACCTTGACGCTCGCTTTGAGTTTCCCGGAGGTAACGGAAAACTCAAAGAATGGATTGATGAAAACATCCGTATTCCCGAAGGATTCAAGGGTAGCGAAAGAGTTTTGGTCAGATTTACCGTTCATCCTGACGGTTCAATCAGCAACCCGACAATTTTTCGTCGCCCGAGCAAAAACGAAGCTGTCAATCAAGAGGCACTAAGGCTTGTGAGTGAGTTGCCCAAATTCCGCGTTAAATACTATATTCCCCACTTAAAGAAAAGCTTCACCTGTTATCTTCCAATCACTTTCAAAGAGCCGGGCGTGATGTTTATAAGAGGAGGAGAACGCTCTTTTATAAATCAGTTTTCCGAAATTGAACCCAAAATCAAGCAATTATATGATAATTTGGTATTTGCCACAACCAAAGATCCGGATTTCAATATTGCTGACATTTGTACTGCAGATTTTATTGAGCGTCTGGAGAAAGCCAATGACTCCGACTCCAAAGGTTGTGCAACGTGGCTTTTAAGGTCGGGTATGCAAGATGGCGACGACACCCCTTCTCGTGTTATATCGATAGTTCCCGGTGTCGACAACACAGCAATAGTTAATTGGTCGGACATGGGACACAAAGGCTCTACAACCTTTACGTTGGTTAAGTCCGATGGAGTGTGGAAAATCAACAGTGCCACTGTTCCTGAGGGATATAATCCATTATAAATTTATTCTAAACTACTTACAGTATGTAAGGGAGCCACAAGTGATTATCCTGTGGCTCCCTTTTTATCATCATGGTAGTTGCGGGGATCAGATCATAGCTATGGCAGAGATGTATTTGGCCATCGAGGAGGCTTTCTTTATGGCTTTCCATGGCTTGCGTCCTATTTCTGTTTCGGCATATTCCCAAAAAGGCTTTATTTTGGATATTACCTGCATATCACCGCAGAGAGTGTTCTGATAGTGCGTGAACAGTCGGTTGTGGAAATCCTTCATAAGAGCCAGCCGTTGTTCCGGCGGAAGCTCTGTCCCTTCGAGGCTTTCTTTGATCAATGAAGGACGGGCAAGAAGGCCGCGGCCTGTCATTACGCCTGAAATGCCAGGGAACTGTCGGCGTATGCTCTCTATGTCTTCCGGTGTTTTGATGTCTCCGTTGTAAATCACAGGTATGTCGGTAGAGTCGAGAATTGCCTTGAAAGCGTCAAGGTCAACTTCTCCGGAATACTGTTGCTTTGCAAACCGGGGATGCACTGTCAGGTGTTCCAGCGGCATCTTGTTTATCAAATCGAAGGCAGTCTTCCATTCGTCGGGCGAAACCATTCCGAGCCGCATCTTCAGAGAGAATTTAATATCGGTGTATTCAGAGATGGTTTCGGCAATGGCGGACACGAGTTCCCGGCTGCATATGGCCGCTGCTCCTCTGCCGCGGGCGGTCTGAAGAGGGAACGGACATCCCATATTCAAGTCTATCTCTTTTGCTCCAGCGGATTTCAGGGCATCGAGCAGACAGCGGAGTTCTGCGGCATCGCGGAATATCACTTGGGGCACTGTCCGGTGTCCGTCGTTCAACGGGCCGAAGGCATCATTGAGGTCGCGGTTGCGCGGTGCGCCTTTTTCCGCACGGATGAAAGGTGTGAAGTAAGCATCTGCATCGCCGTACACTTGGGCATGGAAAGCTCTGTAGGCGGCATCTGTATGGCCTTGTATCGGAGCGGCCATCAAAGAAAAGTCGGAATTGGTCATATATAAGATTCATTTTGAGGGCATGAACACGAAATAGACTGCTGCCACGAGGCAAACGAATGCGGCTATGTGGTTCCAATGCAGCTTTTCTCCTGAAAAGAAGAACATCGCGAGCACTGTGAAAACGGTCAGCGTAATCACTTCCTGCAGCACTTTAAGCTGCATAAGAGAGAACGGGCCTCCGTTGCCAATGAACCCCATCTTGTTGGCGGGAACCATAAAGCAGTATTCCATCAGCGCGATTCCCCAAGAGAAAAGGATCACAACGAAAAGAGGCCAATCCTTGCCGATTCCCATAGACTGCATCTTCAGATGGCCATACCAAGCTATGGTCATGAAGACGTTGGAAATCACGAGGAGCAGAATTGTAATTGCAGTCGCGTTCATATGTAAGTGTTCAATTAAGAAGCTGTAAAAAAACTAAACGGCATAAGCGGATTTTGCTTATCGGTGTGTTTGTAATGCAAAATTAGCGAAAAACGGCGATGCTTCCAAATGCCGCCTAAAAAGGACGTGTCCGAAAGGCATAAAGCATTTCCGGACACGTTGGAGTTAAGTTCAATGAAACGGATTCAACGTCATTGTATCTGTCGGCGCAGCTTGGAGAGGTATTGAGGGGTTATGCCGAGGTATGACGCTATTATCCTCAATGATACGTTGTGTATTATCTCCGGCCTTTTCTTCAGGATGGTTTCGTACCGTTCTTTTGCAGGCCCCTGCACGGTCCGTCCCTTCATTTCAAAGAAATACAATTGGTATTGCACGTTGCCGAGACACCAACGGGCGAATTCCGCCGATGAGTCTATCAGAGAAGAGAAGTCTTCTTTCCTGACTTTCATCAAAGTCGAGGGACAGCATACCTCGTATGTGTTAGGCGACGGTTGTCCGCGCAGATAAGAATGATAGGATATGCAGACCGTGCCGGGTAGGCCGAAATAAGATGTTCGCTCCGTCTCCGCTTCTCCTTCCACATGGTAACACCGCATGATGCCGTCAATCAATATGTAGAAATCAGGATCGATGTCTCCTGCACGTGTTATCGCTTCTCCGGAACGCAGACGGATTATGGACCCCATATTGATAAGCCTTTCGACAAGCTCTTCAGGAATTTCGTATGTGGATTCTTTCCTGATGAGCTCTCTCAGCTTTTCGCGTTGGGACGGTGTGGCTTTACCCTTGATTTGCATTTCCGGCTTGTTGGGGATTTCAGAAGGGGAGGTCGTCGCTCTCCGAGGAGCCGAAGTTTGAACTGTCGTGGCCGGAAGCTATTCCTGATGCAGGCTGTCCGTATCCGGGAGCCGGTTCGCCTCCGAAAGCCGGGGCGGCCTGTTGGGCGGCGCCTTGGTCGAGCGGGCGTGAGGCGAATGCACGGATGTCCGTGTACCAGCGGCCGTTGTATTCGCGGCTTTCGATGTCGTAGGATATTGCGTATGACTCGCCGATTCTCAGAGGGTTGGAGTCCACTCGGTCTCCGAAAAAGTGGAAACACACCTGTCGGGGATACTGTCCGAAAGTCTCGAGCACCCATTCCTTCTTTTTCCAAGGATTGCCGGCACGCGACACGCCTTCCTGAAGGGGAAGGTCTCTTATGATTTTGCCTTCTATTTCCATAGTGGAGTCTGTTTTTTTGTTTTTCAATTGAAATGCAAAGGTAGCTCTTTTTCGTGGCACGACAAAATAAATTTTGTTGAGGCCAGGAATTATTAGTAATTTTGCAGTCATGATTTCGACCATAAAGAAATACTTTCCGCATCTGACAGAGGTGCAGGAAAATCAGATGGAGGCTATGATGCGTCTGTATCCTGAATGGAACGCCAAGATAAACGTGGTTTCGCGTAAGGACATAGACAATCTTGAGGTGAATCATCTGCTTCATTCGCTGGCAATTGCCAAGTTCATCGGCTTCAAGTCCGGGTCGAGGGTGCTTGACCTTGGCACAGGCGGCGGCCTTCCGGGGCTTCCTCTTGCCGCAATGTTTCCGGAAGTGCATTTCCATCTCATCGACCGAATCGGGAAGAAGGTGATGGTGGCCCGTGAGATTGCAGAAGGAGCCGGATTGACCAACGTGAGCTTCCAGCACGGCGACATAGGCGAATGCCACGAGAAGTTCGACTTCGTGGTGAGCCGGGCGGTCATGTCCCAGCCGGAGCTTGTAAAGCTCGTGAGAAGGAACATCGCGCGAGAGGGGCGCAACGCCGTCCCAAACGGACTCATAACCCTGAAAGGGGGTGATCTTAATGCCGAATTGCGCACGCTGGCTTCACGGAGCGAGGTGCTGGACCTTACCCAATATTTTTCCGAGCCGTTTTTCCAGACAAAGAAATTAATATACACTTCGATATGAGTCTGCATACCGCACGCTTTGAGTTTTCGCTTTTCGGGATAAACACTTACGTGGTCTATGACCCGGAAACCCGTGAATGCGCCATCATAGACCCCGGAATGATGGGCATCGAGGAGGAAAACGCGATGAAAAACTTCATCAACCGGGAACACCTCGACGTGAAGCATCTTGTCAACACTCATCTTCATATCGACCATGCTGTGGGCAACAGGTTCGTGGCAGACAGCTACGGTGTGCCCGTTTCAGCCCATAAGCTCGATGAGCCTCTTATGGAACGCATCAAGCAGCAGGCCGAGATGTTCGGCATAAAGGAGAAGGTCCATGTCGCCGAAGTGGAGCGGTTTCTTGCCGAGGGCGATGTGATAAAAATCGGCAGCGGAGAGCTTGAAATACTCCACGTTCCCGGACATAGCCCCGGCAGCATAGTGCTCTATGACCGTAATGGCGGAGTCCTGTATGGCGGCGACGTGCTTTTCGAGAGAAGCATCGGACGCACAGACCTTCCAGGCGGAAGCCATGCGCAGCTCGTGCGTGGAATAAAGGAGAAATTGTTCACGCTTCCTGATGAGACCGTTGTATATCCGGGACATGGACCGGCCACCACGATAGGACGCGAAAAACAATACAACCCGTTTGTTCATTGACTGAGGTGAGTTTGGCACGCCAATTGCAATTCTGTAAAAACCAGAACAAACAAACTCACCCTTAAATACTTCAAACTCACTACTCGTAAAATTTATGGGATTTTTCAAAAAGATATTTTCACGCGAGAAAAAAGAGAAACTTGACACCGGCCTTCAGAAGACCAAAACAGGTGTGTGGGACAAGATATCGCGTGCTGTAGCCGGCAAGAGCAAGGTAGATGACGAGGTTCTTGACAACCTGGAGGAGGCATTCATAACAAGCGATGTAGGCGTGGACACTACGCTTAAGATCATAGAGCGTCTTGAAGCCCGTGTGGCCCGCGACAAGTATCTCGGTTCGGAAGAGCTTAACAATCTTCTTTGCGAAGAGGTTACAGACCTTCTTGCCGAGGACATAAGTCGTGCCGAGAATCAGGAACTCGGAGATTTCGAGGTGCCAAAGACCGGTGAGCCTTACGTGATTATGGTGGTGGGTGTCAACGGAGTGGGCAAGACCACCACCATAGGAAAGCTCGCATGTCAGTATGTGCGTGCCGGAAACAAGGTGGTGCTCGGTGCGGCAGACACATTCCGTGCAGCCTCCATCGAGCAGCTTGAGGTATGGGGCGAACGCGCCGGAGTGCCTGTCATAAAGCAAAAGATGGGCAGCGATCCTGCAGCGGTGGCTTTCGACACGGTGCAGAGCGCGAAGGCGCATGGCGCGGATGTGGTGATCATAGATACCGCAGGCCGTCTTCACAACAAGGTCGGGCTTATGAACGAGCTCACCAAAATCAAGAACACTATGAAGAAAGTGGTTCCGGACGCGCCTCATGAGATACTCCTTGTGCTTGACGGCTCCACCGGACAGAATGCTTTTGAGCAGGCGCGGCAGTTTGCCGCCGCTACCGACGTGAATGCCATGGCAATCACTAAGCTTGACGGTACAGCCAAGGGAGGAGTGGTGATAGGCATCAGCGACCAGATGAAGATTCCTGTGAAATACATCGGGATAGGCGAGGGCATAGAAGACCTCCAGGTGTTCAATCCGCGCGAATTTGTGCGCTCGTTGTTTGCGAAAGACTGATTCGGAAGTGTTCAGACTCGGCCATATAGATGTAATTTCGATGGGGTGTTCCAAGAACCTCGTCGATTCTCAGCGTCTGATGAAGATGCTTGAAAGCAAAGGCTATACGCTCAGCCATGATCCGGCGGTGCCTTCAGGAGAATATGTGGTGGTAAACACCTGCGGCTTCATCGGGGATGCCAAGGAAGAGTCGATAGAGCTGCTTCTCGGCCTCGCCCGCCTCAAAGAGGAGGGGGTGATAGGCCGGATAGCCGTGATGGGATGTCTTTCTCAGCGGTATATGGAAGAGCTTGAGGCAGAGATTCCGGAAGTTGACTGTTGGTACGGCAAGTTTGACTGGCGCGGTTTCGCCGATTCGCTCCCTGACCGGAACGGAGCCTTTGAAGACCGTCCAAAGCCGTGGGAACGTGTGCTTACCGGCAATCCGTGGAGCGCGTACATAAAGATTTCTGAGGGATGCAACAGGTTCTGCGCTTTCTGCGCCATCCCCCTAATCACGGGCAGGCACACTTCGCGCCCCATAGGCGAGATAATCGAGGAGACGCGACAGCTCGTCGGAAAGGGGGTCAAGGAGTTCAACATAATAGCGCAAGACCTGTCTTATTACGGCATGGACATATACGGGCGGCACGCGTTGGCGGAGCTTGTAGACCGTATGGCCGATATAAAGGGAGTGGAATGGATACGTCTGCATTATGCCTATCCGACAGATTTCCCTTATGACATACTTCCTGTGATGGCCCGGCGCGACAACGTTTGCAAATATCTTGACATCGCGCTCCAGCACATTTCCGATCCGGTGCTCGACCGTATGCGCCGCAACTTCAACGCTTCTCAGACGCGTGAGCTTATAGAGCGGATAAGACGCGAGGTTCCCGGCATACGCTTGCGCACTACGCTTATGGTGGGCTTTCCCGGCGAAACCGAGGATGATTTCCGTAAGCTTGTGGATTTCGTAGGGGAAGCCCGATTCGACCGGATGGGTGCATTCGCCTACAGTGAGGAGGAAGGCACACACGCCGCGCTCCACCTCAAGGACGATGTGGATGATTCCACCAAGCAACGCCGTCTTGACGAGCTTATGGCTGCGCAGGAGGCAATCGCATCCGAGCTTAACGAAGCGATGGCCGGTATGAGGCTTAAAGTGCTTGTAGAACGGACGGAAGACGGAATGATCGTAGGGCGTACGCAGTATGACAGTCCGGAGGTGGATCCCGAGATTCTTGTCAGTCCTGCGGAAATCGGCAATTTGCCTGTTCCCGGAGAAATGATTGATGTGGAGGTTTCCGGGAGCGATGCTTACGATCTCAGAGGAATACAGGTTTAGCGGGCATATGCACAAGGATTTTTTATCGATGTCCCTTAGGAAGGGGGTGAGTTTCTACGCTTTCCGTGAGCCGGGAAGCGTAGAAGTCATATACGGGGCATCGCAGTATCCGCGTCGAGGCCTGCATGTCGGCGGATTTGTTGTGGCTCCTTTTGATGTGGAATCCCACGGTATGTCCACTATATTGCCAGATATGGATTATGACGGAATCAAATCCCTGAAGGACTTGGCTTTCCCGTTTGACGATGCCGCTTTCCCTTTTCCGGAAAGCTCTACACCAAGGACGTCGCATTCGGAGGCCGTCGGGAAGATTTCCGCTCATCATCGGGAACACGGAGGAAAGACGGTGCTCAGCCGAGTCATAGTGGCTGAGGACTGCCTCATTGACATAGATGCGCTTTTCCGTTCGCTGTGTGGACTTTATCCTGATGCAGCCGTATTCTGTTTCTGTACGCCGGAAAGCGGACTATGGATGGGGGCAAGTCCTGAAATGCTTCTTTCGTCTTCTGACGGAAGTCTTCATACTGTGGCTCTTGCCGGTACACGACTTGCAGGCACGGAAGAAGCATGGGATGTAAAGAATATTGAGGAACAGGAACTTGTCGTTGACTTCATAATGTCTGCGATGGAGGGCCTTGCTCCGGAAAAAGGGTCAACGTTTACCCGGGTGGCAGGGCCGGTGGAGCATTTATGCACGGAAATCAATGCCGATGCTGCAATGGTTTCGGATGTTTCTTCATTGTTGCGGCGGTTGTCTCCGACTCCGGCTTTGTGCGGTTCCGACCGTGGTGAGTCTATGCGTCTTATCTCGGAGTGCGAGGGATATGCAAGGGGACATTACGGAGGTTTTGTTGGTCTTTACGGCGAAGAAAACAGCTTTGGGTTTTATGTGAATCTTAGGTCTTTAAGGATTGAAGGTCGGCGTGCTGCCGTTTTCATAGGCGGAGGCATAACTGCTCTTTCCGAGCCAAACGACGAATGGGAAGAAACATGCCGTAAATCACAATCTGTATTGCGGGCAATAGCCGACTCACAACCGGAGATTTTATCGAAATTCGATAATTAATTTGGATAATTCGGAAAAACAATCTAATTTTGCACTGCGAAAATATGGAAGCGTTTAAAAGAAATACGACCATAAACGTTCTTTGCGGCCTTATCATTCTGATATTGGCCGCATCTGTGTGTCTGCCCGTCTACCGGTTTTCTGTAGCGTTCGGTTACGGTCTTTCGGCCGGTTTTGAGGAAGACGGCAACAGGAATGAAGAGGAAATATCCATACCTGTCAATGTCGTTTTCGAACCGACGCTTAAGAGCTATGCCGCTCCTTCCGACTCAATAGAGGTGTCTGGGAAGGAACGTTATCCTATGTTGCTTACCCAAGGCGTGGTTATGGCTCCGTCAGACAGGATGCCCGTAGGAGCATACGCTGTCTCACTTATGTGTTCGCTTTGTGCAATCGGGATAACATTTGCGCTTATCATAGCGTTCATACGGTTCATAGTCAGCGTAAACCGTGGCCAGATATTCGATTCCACCAACGTGGTCAGGCTTGCCAGGATAGGATGGATGCTTATAGCAGCCGGTCTGCTGGAGGTGTGTTCGGGCATTTCACAGACTTTTCTGGTAGGGGCTATCGGCTTTGTTTCCGATGGCTATATGCTCAAGGCGTCGTGGCTGCCGCCTTTTTCTGAAATGCTGCTCGGACTTTTCGCCCTTATGCTCGCGGCCATATGGAAACGCGGCCTCGCGATGCAGAAAGAACAGGAACTCACGATATGACTATGCCTATAATAGTGAATCTTGACGTCATGATGGCGAAGCGGAAGATTTCACTCGGCGAACTTGCCGAGCGGATGAACATCACTCCGTCCAATCTTTCTATACTTAAGACAGGCAAGGCCAAGGCCATACGGTTTTCGACCCTTGTCAGTATCTGCCGTGAGCTTGGATGCCAGCCTGGCGACATATTGGAGTATTGTCCCGGGCCTGACGATATGGAGACAGAAAAACAACAATAAACAATAAATTAATAGTAAAACACCATGAAACTAAGTTATGCGCTCTGTCTGGCCGCCGCCGGTGCCTTCGCACTTTCCGCTCAGGCCGAAGAGCATCTCAAAAGCCTTAATCCCCAAGGGATAAGCAAGGAGATTCCGGCAGGGACTGACTTCTACCACCATGTCAACAAGAAATGGATGGAAGCCAACCCACTCACTGATGAATATTCCCGCTACGGGATGTTCAACATCCTCAACGATTCGAGCAACAACCGCGTGCGCCGTATCGTGACGGGACTTGCTGCCACGAATCCCAAGCCCGGCACCAATGCCTACAAAATCGCGTCTCTTTATGAAGCTGCGATGGACTCGACACGTCGCAACAAGCTTGGCGCACAGCCTATACAGGCTCATCTCAAAAAGATCGAAAACGCCAAGCCTGAAGAGATGACCGACCTCTTCCTTTGGATGCACAAGGAATACGGGTCGCCGCTGATCGGTGCCGGTCCGTCGGAAGACCTTGGCAACTCCAAGGTATATTCAATGTATGTCTCCGGCCCGGGTCTCGGCCTCGGCGACCGCGACTATTACCTAAAGAACGACAAGCGCAACAAGTCTGTACGTGAGGCTTACCAGAAGCTCATCAATCGCATGATGGTGCTTGCGGGCTATAAGAAAGGTGATGCCGCACGTATCGCGAAGAATGTGATGAAGATTGAGAAGCTCATCGCCGATTCGACGTGGACCCGTGAGGAGAGCCGCAACCTTCCTGCTATGTACAATGTGCGCACCATTGATCAGGTGAAGGATATGTATCCCCATTTCCCTTGGGACCGCTTCTTCATCGAGACCATGGGCATCCAGACTCCGGAGACTGTAATCGTTACCAATATCAATACTGCCAAGCAGGGCGACAATCTTATGGCGTCTCTTTCCGACCGTGAGAAGAAAGACCTCTATCTCTGGGAATACGTCAGCCAGGCAGCTCCTTATCTTAGCGACGACTTCTCCGACGCTTCGTTTGAATTCAACAAGGTGATGAGCGGCGTGAAGCAGCAGCGTCCCCGTTGGAAACGCGCTCTTGGAGTTACGGAAGGCTATCTCGGCGAGGCCATCGGCGAGCTTTATGTTGAGAAGTATTTCCCTGAGTCTTCCAAGAAATATATGGAGGATCTGATTGAGAATCTCCGCAACGCACTTGGCAAGCATATCATGCATCTTCCCTGGATGAGCGACGACACAAAGCTTCAGGCTTTGAAGAAGCTCAATGCCATCACCGTGAAGATAGGTTATCCTGACAAATGGAAAGACTATTCTGAACTTATAATCGACCCCGAGCTCTCGTATTATGAGAACGCTCACAATGCAGGTATGTGGGCTGTCAAGAAACAGCTTGAAAAATGGGGCAAGCCTGTTGACCGTACGGAGTGGGGCATGACACCTCAGACCATCAACGCTTATTATAATCCCATCAACAACGAAATCGTGTTCCCTGCCGGAATCCTGCAGGCTCCTTTCTTTGACGCTGAGTCTTCCGATGCCGAAAACTACGGCGGAATCGGCGTGGTGATAGGCCATGAGCTTACCCATGGCTTTGACGACCAAGGCTGCAACTTCGACGCTGACGGAAATATGGTCAACTGGTGGAAGCCGGAAGACGCGGAGGCGTTCAAGAACCTCACGCAGGGACTTGTGGCACAGTTCGACGAGGTGGAGGTGCTTCCTGGTCTTCACGCCAATGGCCAGTACACACTCGGCGAGAACATAGCCGACCAGGGCGGTCTGCGTGTGGCTATGACTGCGTTCAAGGACTCACAGGTGAAGAAAGGCGTTGACATCAATTCCGAGGCGGCCAAGATTGACGGCTTTACGCCTTCCCAGGTGTTCTATATGAACTTTGCAAACCTTTGGGCACAGAACACACGTCCGGAGGAGATTCGTTCGCTCACTACTGGCGACGTGCATTCTCTCGGAGAGAATCGCGTGAACGTTTCGCTCCGCAATATCGAGCCGTTCTTCGAGGCATTCGGAATAACTGAAGGTCAGCCTCTTTTCCGTCCGGCCAGCGAACGTGTGATTATTTGGTAAATCCGTATATGGCAATCTTGCCATATAGCTTGAAAATAGAAAACGGTGGATTCCAAGCGGAATTCACCGTTTTTCGTAAACAGTTGTAATTCAAAGTGAAATGATTTGTTGTATTAAATGTTGGAAAAATAATTGCTGAAAAATTTGGCCAGACGGGATAAAGGTTGTAACTTTGCACTCGCAAACGGGAATCAACACTTATGTGAGTATTCTTCGGCAAAAGGTTCCTTAGCTCAACTGAATAGAGCATCTGACTACGGATCAGAAGGTTACAGGTTT
>ERZ777011.1684-NODE-1684-length-21745-cov-13.718811_pt1 | contig 21745 bp, 25 predicted proteins | sample MGYA00374964_ERZ777011 | MGnify/ENA primary metagenome ERZ777011 (study PRJEB29310, sample SAMD00008975) | mouse gut metagenome | study: EMG produced TPA metagenomics assembly of the Metagenome analysis of fecal microbiota from mouse which was promoted... | reverse complement strand
AGGGAAGAGGATAAATTATAATCTGCCAACAGAAAAAACTTCTTCTGCATGAACATAGTATTTTCGCCAAATTATGTTTTTGGCAAAATGTACTATGCTAAAAGTGTCCTAAATATGCTGAAAACAGGTTTCAGGGAGTCAAAAACAGGCTGAAAAATGCCAAAAATAAAATTTTTGGCGGGTTAAAAATTGTTTTTGGCGAGATTTTTGGCATTTTTGGCAAAACATTTTATGGAAAGGAAGGCTGCTATGAAAAAGAAATCGTATAAAGGTTCCCGATGCGAGAAACGGAGCATGAGTAAATGTGCAGATGGTGTTGTACGGACTTACAATGCCATAGAATCCAGATATGCAGAGAAGCTGGAAGAAAACCCTGATGTGAAGGAGTTCCGAACACAGGTGATTCTGGATGGACTGGAGCTTGGGGAATACTGTTCTGATTTTGTGGCTGTAAAGACAGATGGTGACCTGATGGTAAGGGAGTGTGTATTCAGGAAACACCTGACAAAACCCATGACAGCAAAGATGCTGGATGCCTCAAGGGATTACTGGAGAAGGAGAGGGGTAACGGATTGGGGGATCGTCATAGATAAGAAGGAGGGGGTTGATGGAGAAGAACCGACTGATCAAGACTGAGGGAACCATATACAGAGTCCTTGCAGTGGAAGAGAATGATATACTGCTGATAGACTGCATCAGGGGGACAATGCCTAAATGGTATGAGGCTGAACGGATAAAGGATTATGAAGATTGTACGGAAGAAGAGATGTTAGATGCTGTCGGTATTTCTTTGGCTGATGAACAGGAATTGGGGTCAAAAGCCAGAAGTGCTGCCCATGAAAGGTTTACAGCCATTGCGGGAATTCTTCCTTTTATTGGCGATGACAGGATCAGGACAGAAGCTGTTAAGAGGGTATCAAAAGAAAAAGGGATATGTGTGCAGACAGTCAGAAATTATTTATGCCGCTATCTTGTATGCCAGTCCATATCTGCCCTTGTCCCAAAAGAAAGGACAGTCCCGGACAGGGTGCTGACTGAAGATGAGAAGAATTTCAGATGGGCTTTGAACAGGTTCTATTTTACGAGACATAAGAACAGTTTAAAGACAGCTTATACTTATATGCTCAAAGAAAGATATTGTGATGGCGAAGGGAATCTGCTTGAGGAATATCCATCATTTAATCAGTTCAGATACTTTCACAGCAAATATAAGACACAGCAGAATACGATCATATCGAGGCATGGTATCAAGGAGTACCAGAGAAATTACCGGCCTCTTCTGGGAGATGGGGTGCAGGAGTTCGCACCAAATGTCGGGACCGGCATGATCGATGCGACTGTATGCGACATCTATCTGGTGGATGGCGGCGGAAACATTATCGGCAGACCGGTGCTCACGATCGTCACTGATTCCTTCAGCAATGGTTTTGTGATGGGGTATTCCCTCACATGGGAGGGCGGGACTTATTCGTTAAGGGACCTGATGCTCAATGTGATCGCCGACAAGGTGGAATGGTGTAAGAAGTTTGGCATCCTGATAGAGAGAAAGCAGTGGGATTCCGATAAGCTGCCGGGGGTCATCGTATCTGACATGGGGAGCGAGTACCAGTCTTCCACTTTCGCCCAGATCACAGAACTTGGGGTTACTCTGGTAAATCTTCCGCCATTGCGGCCAGAATTGAAATCCATTGTTGAAAAGAGTTTCCATCTGATTCAGGAATCAACAAAGCCATATCTGATGGATCATGGATATGTGGATAAGGATGCAGGGGAGCGGCTTGCCCCGGATTACCGGAAGGGAGCCTGTCTGACTATGGAGGACTATGAGAAAGTGGTCATCCGTGCGATCCTTTATAACAATACCCAAAGGATACTGGAAGATTACCCTTATCCGGAGGGGATGCTGGAGGCAAAGGTGAAGCCCCATCCAAACTGTGTTTTTGAGTGGGGGAAGAACCAGCAGGAATGCAACCTGATAGAGATTTCGGCAAAACAATTGATTCTGACATTGCTGCCAAGAACAAAAGCAAAGTTTACAAGGCGGGGGCTGCTCGTATCTGGCCTCCGGTATGATTCCAAAGTGGGGAACTTTACAGAGAACTACTTGAGAGGTGGTGAAGTAGTAGCAGCATATAATCCTGAATCTGCTGATACAGTGTATCTGTTGAGGGAGGGTGAATTTATTGAGTTTGGTCTGATAGAATCCCGTTTCTCAGGTAAAAGTTTTGCAGAGATCAAAAAAATGCTGTCCGAACAGAAGAACCTTGAGAATGATGCTGTCCATGATAACCTTCAGGGCAGGGTTGAGCTGGCATCGCATGTGGAGAGGATCATCAGCGGCACAGCGCAGGACAGGGATGTCAACCTAAAAGGCATCAGGAGTACCAAGAGCAGGGCAAAAAGAGAAAGGCATAAAGATTTTGTGGAAGAGGTGGATAAAGGTGAATGACTTAACAGTACAGATGCCAAAGATGATGATGGGTAGGGAACTGGAGGAGGCGATGCTTTCGCTGCCCCTGTATGATCCTGCCATCTGTCAGGCGGATGCCGCGGCAAGGCTTGTGGCGCTTAATGACATCATGGGGATGTATGTCCCGTCAGCAATGAGTTATGAGATATACAGCAAAATATATCTGGCGATGCTTCATTCGCTCAAAAAGAAGCAGACTGTGGATGCAGTCAGGCAGGGGAACCAGAATTTCAGGAGGATTCAGGGGCTGGGTTATAACTCTGTTCTGGGCGGGGCAGACAGCTTCTCCATTATCGGTCCAAGCGGGATCGGAAAATCAACAGCGCTGGCGAGATCCATCGCTTTGTCAGGGGGAGAGCAGGTCATTATGACAAAAGAACCTTATGCACAGATCATCCCCTGTATCAATGTGCAGTGTCCCCATGACTGTTCTGTGAAAGGGCTACTTTTAGCCATCTTGTCACAGGTTGATGTGATGATAGGCAGTGGATACCAACATAATGCAGTGAAAAACAGGGCATCCATCGACAGCCTGATCGGGACGGTATCGCAGGTGGCTCTTAATAATATCCTGCTCATTGTGATCGATGAGTGCCAGAATATCTGCCGGAATAAAGGCGGTGTAAATCTTGTGGCCTCCATGACACAGCTTATCAACTCCAGCGGGGTTTCGATCTGCATGGTGGGACTGCCGGAAACAGAAATGTTCTTCAGTCAGGAGATGCAGCTTGCAAGAAGAAGCGTGGGGCTTTCCTATAAGGCACTTCCATATGACAGTTATTTTATCAGATTTTGTGAAATTCTTTTTTCATACCAATATACAGAAAAAAGGACAAAATGTACACCGGAACTGACAGAGCTGCTTTATGAATGCTCGGGCGGGGTCATTGCCATTCTTGTTTCGCTCATCATGGAGGCACAGCAGACCGCAATCCTGTCAGGAAAAGAGGAATTGAATAAAGAAACGATCTTGCTCGCATATCAGGAGAGGCTTAAAAATGTACAGGATTTTGTGCATGTCAATAAAAAGAAGAAAAGCCAGACTTCTTCTGTTACAGACAAAAAGGCAGTGGGTGCTGCCGACAGGCCGATAATCCAAAAAGAAGATGCGGATGAAGCATCTTTTGCGGGACTGGCAGCCAAGATGGGAGAAATGGATACAGATATTATATCCTTCCTAAATGGATATGGGATACATGCAGAAGAGGTGGCTGTATGATCGGTTTTATGCCTTCCATATACCCGGATGAACTGGTGTATAGCTGGTTCTGCCGGTATTTTGTCCACTCCGGGTATGCCACCAATAAAATGGCCCTGAATGACCTTCTTTATAACAGGCACTGCAATCCGAGCAAGGAGTTTATCGGGCACCTGAACCCGGATATGGAGCAGCAGATCAGGGGGATATATCCGATGAGAAAGCTGATCTTGGAGCATACAATGTTCCCACAGTATGCAAGATTTATTGAATGCCTCAAAAAGAAAAATGCCATATACCATCTGGAACATGATTTCTGTGATGCACACCATCTGTTTGCCATCCTGCCAAGAAGCGGAGGGGACTGCTTTTTAAAATACTGTCCTTTGTGTGCGGCAGAAGAAAGAAACCTATATGGCGAGGCATACTGGCACAGAAAGCACCAGATAAGGAATATGAATGTATGCCCTAAACATGGGGCAAGGCTTGTAAATTCATCAGTATCAGCGAAAAGCGAACATACATTTACCCTTGACCCGGCTGAAACTGCCATACAGGACATACAGGCAGAATTTGCAGCAGATTCTTCAGAACTGGAATATGCAGCATATATGGAGAAAATTTTTGATGCCCCTGTGGATTTTGAAAACAACATCCCGATCGGTGCAGTCCTTTATTTTGGCATGGAGGGGACAAAATATATGTCAAAGACATGCAGGATCAGGAATACGAAGTTGCTCGCAGATGATATGCAGGGTTTCTTTTCTAAGATTGGGCTGGCAGATATAGCCAGTTATTACCAGATACAGAGGACTTTATTAGGGAGCAGGTCTGATTTTTTTGTGGTCAGCCAGATGGCATTTTTTCTTGGGATGCCAGTAGACAGTCTGGTCAGCCCGAAATTGACAGAAGAACAGCTTGTTCAGGAACAGAATGCCCGGAATCCCAAAAAGGAGGACCGCCCTGAAGACTGGAACATATACGATGAAGAGATGGTCCCGGTAGTAGAACAGGCTGCTTATGATATTTATCATGGTAATATGAATGATGCCGGCAGACCTGATAAAGTGACGGAGCGGCTGGTCAAAAAGTACACAGGGCTGTCACTCCACAGGCTTGAAAATATGCCTAAGTGCTGTGAAATACTCCGCAGCTATCAGGAAACCTATGACGAGAACTGGGCCAGAAGGATGGTGTGGGCATATAAAAGACTCAAAAATGAAAAACAGGATCAATCTGTATTCTGGACTGACATCCGAAAGCTGGCAGGTGTTAAAAAGCATAAAATCCATGGCAGTTACCAATATCTGGAAAGATATTCCAATAGAAACATAGCAGATGAGATCATGGCATTGGCTTTAAATGAAGCAGATGAATAATGGATTTATATTTTTTGGAATTTTATGACTGTATTGCAGCTGTTTTAAAATATCCGGCGATAAGTGTTATAGATAAGGCTGGGTGGTTATCTGTTTTGTTGACGGAATACAGGATGTTTCAGCAGATAGAAAGATAACCAAAAAAAGAAAAATATGATCTACAGTGGCAGTATTTTCTTTTTTGGGATTTTGCCGTATTTGGATACTGTCAAAAGAAGTGCATTATCAGCCAGTCATCTGAATCTGTTTTTCTTTTTTGAGATAAAGGGAGCGGAGCGACCAGAACAGTATAAATTCTAAACCTTCCCAATTTTTAATGCTTCCCAACAGGAACAAATGTTTTGGCATAACTAATTAATTCCAATAGATAGCATTTGCACAAGGCATTATCTGCATAAAAAGTGGGGCATCATCCCCAACTCAGGGTTATGGAAGTATTCCAGTTCTAAGGGGGAGGGGTGCGGCCCCCTCCCCCGCTCTGCAAGCAGAGCTCCCCCACCACGCCAATATAATCTCGGCAAAGCCGAGCTTATATTATATGAGAGGATAGGAAGATATCTTTATCATAGTTTCTAAAGAACGAAAGGAAATGAAACCCGAATAATTTTATATATAATGGTTGTCTGAATAAGACAGACTTTTCCCTATAACAGAAAAAAGAAAAGTCATTTTATTTGTATCTTCAGACTGTCTGCATTCCTGCTGTGTAGATCTGCAATCGAAAAGTTTATTCACTGCAATCTACACAGTCAGGGTTTTGCAGACCAGACATTAATCATCGTACCCATTCCCTGATGACATATCGTTTCCAATATCTGCCTGTCTCCGCCTGTACAGTTTTGAAAATGTACAGGCAATGGTTCTTCAACCCCCGGATCCTACTTTTAACCAGACCACATAAAAAGTCTACTTTTATGCAGTCCCTGCCGAGCCCTTTCACAGAGGAGCAATCTCCAGCCCCAAAGGATACTCACCGGCATGTGCCGGAACATCATTTGTATGAAATAACGCTCCGGTTTAGGCGATGGCCATGTAATCCACCTTAGCCATTGTCCCGACATTCCCGGCGAAGATACTGCCGGGAATTCCGTACTGATTCATTGAATGGGCTCAGTCAGACCACCGTTGTTTGAAAGCCGGCCTTTGCCAGTCTCGCCGGGTACGTCATCCCGGCAGGCATTTCTTCCATCCGGAGCCCATCCCGGATGCCTCTTTATTCAGATTTCAAAGCCAGATGCCGTAGACTGCATACAAGCCCCGTTATAGCAATTCCTAACTGGAATAAATACCAAATAAAAAAGAAGATGTGTACCCGATACTATACACATCTTCTTCGTGCGGCTGGCCGCACAGGACTCTGGCAGGAGTCCCTTATATATCAGAAACCCCAAAAGCAGGGTTTTCTGCTAATGAAAGATTTTGTACCGGATATATCCTGCTATTACTGCCATTGCACAGCAGGAATTACTTCATTACTAATATGATATTTTTTGATCAATAAAGAAAATTCCTGCATAAGTTTTTAAGCTTGATGTCATGTACTTTGGGGTGCCCCATTGGGCACTGTTTGGAGAAATTGAATCAGGAACCATATATTTGTGGTAATCAATTGAAGATCAGACTGGGCTGCTTTCCCATAAAGCAGAGAGTATCTGGTCTGTTTGAATGGAATGGCACATTGGGGCTGGCCAATCTGCCTATTGTTATCATGCCGCGAATGGGCAAAAAAAGCAACGCTTTTCCGTAAAAAAATCAAATTATTGGAATGATTTTTAAAATGTGTAATAAGTTATACACATTTTGATCCAGTGAAATAAGGTAAGTATTTTCTCCTGACATCAATACTAACAAAAGGCTGATTGTCAGGAATAGTTGATGGTATGGACACATCATTTTTATCGAATATTTCAGAGAATCCTCCTTTTTCCCCTTGTCTTCCTCTCCATTTTCTTTTTTTTCAAAACATTGAATCCTTGAAGTACTATACAATCCATGAAAATCAGAAAAAAGGAAAAATGGGGCTTCTAGGACGGTTGAAGAGATGTAGATTGACAGCGTAGCCAAGGAAGAAATGCTGAAAAATAAAGGGAAAGAGGAGAACTGAGCATCATATGGCACAGAATGTTTGAAACAGCATTATGTAAAGGGAAAATGCTTCGATGTAGGGAGAAGAGTGCTATGAATGCAGTATCAGTCTTTATAACCATGTATCTGAGCAGTCATCAGATATAGTAGATGCATTAAATTCAGCAGGATGGTAATGAAAGTAGCGCCTATACCTGATGTCTGTTTTATGAATCATAAATTATTGGATATCATGTATAGGTGATGCTGAAAATGATACTTCTTAAAATGGATAGTATCAGCTATAGGTGATACTATCCATTTTCTCGAATTAGGGTGTCAGAGAATCCGCGCTATGATTAATACATAGAAAAAATGAAAAAGGAGGTACTTATATTGGAGTTAAACGAATATCTGACACAGGAGGAACAGGAACAACTTGATACCATTATGAAAAAGGCGAGGGAACGAAAAGAAGAGGCGGAAACGAGACAATTCATGCTGTTGGAATGTCAGTGCCGATGTCTAAAACAGATGGAGCGGGGAGAACAGCAGAAATCCTGTGTCCATGAAGAGATTCAGGAATTGCTAGGTCTTATCTGTGAATTTTGCAGACAGCATGGATATTGTTGCCCTAGAGATAGCGAGGGTAAAATCGGAAACGATGAGCTGCCTTTTGGATAGCGCTGGATCAGGAGAGGAAGAAAAAGGAAACGAAGCAGAATGTCAGAGGTTTTATCAAGCGGGACGAATGGATGTTTTGTTTAACCTCGTGAGTATTGGAAAGGTTTCGATTGAGGATGCTGCGGTATTCGCTAAACTAAGTCTGGAAGAGGCTATGGATTTTTTGCAGGGGTGGAAAGAGGCACAGGAGAGATAGGGGGCTGAATTTAGGGAAAAACCTGCCTGTATGCTTAGATATATAGGCAGGATATAAAATTTTGGAAGGAGAAGAAAACCATGTACATGAGGAATTTTACCGATTTTACCAAATTGGAGAGGAACATATTGTCTTTCATTGTCAAAAGAGCAGAAAAGAGATGGAAAAAAAGATGGAAGGATGAGGGGGAAAAGGAATCGGCTCCGATGTTCCGATGCCAGCTTAGTTCCTGTGACTCGTGTGTGATGGATATGGAGTGTTGGGAAAATGTGGAAAAAATGATGAATAATCTGAAGCTCAACTGTATTTTGCGAGGCTGTGTCTATGGTGGTGATCAGGGGCTCAAAGATGTGGATGAGGAACTTCCTGATGGATGGGAGTAAAATGGATATAGGCAGTGTGGATTTGGCGGAGAGGAGGAAGAAAGATAGGGAGAATCGTGGAAGCACTGGCAAGTGACCAGCTTGTAGTTAATGATATTAACCAGAAAAAAACGCCTGAACATCAAAAGTTGAGCGATAAGTGCTGTGAGTTGCAAGAAAAACTGGAAGAAAATTTGGATGAAAATAAGAAGGCTCTCTTAACTGAGTTAGTAGATGCAATCTACGATGAGGAGTATTTGGAGGCATTAAGAAGATTTAAAAGAGGATACAGTTTGGGGGTGTTGATGACGCTGGAGGTGTTTGAGGATTATAATAGCTTTTTAGGGAAAGGGGGAGCGGATTGAGCATCATAGAGGAATTGTATAATGGAGAATTATGTCCGGCGGAACATATGGCTTCTTCTGCTCCTGATTACCGGCAGATATGCAGGCAGATCGGGGAGGACAGGGAATATTTTGAAAGCATATTATCGGAGAATGATAGGGAGCGGTTTGAGAAGTGGAATGCTCTCATTATTGAATATGAAAAAATAACCGAATTTGAAAACTTCTCAAAGGGGTTTAAGATAGGCATGAAGCTGGGGTGTGAAGTATTCGGGCGGGAAGATGCGGGAGAAGGTTTTGAGGATAAGAAAAAGGAAATAGAAGCAATGATCTTTGCTGAAAGGTAAAAAGCGGAAATCTGATATACTTACATTATAGAAGAAAGGGCAGAAATGCCAATCTGCCGTGCCATATTTTTTCTCTCTTTTTATTTATAAGATTAGGAGCTGTCCAAGCAGGATGGCTCTTTTTCGTTCGGTCAGAAATACCATATTATTAATATAAACTGATACAACGGAAAGAAGGAAAATGTATGGAAAAAGGAAATGATATCTTTCAAAATATAAAAATATCGGTCGAAGAAAATAAGCTGTCCGTACATGAACAATACATGCTATATAAGCTGCTTGGGAAAAAACTGGATGGGCAGGATAAATGCCTTGCGATTGTTATAGATGAAGAAATCAGAAAAAACGAAGCAACTAAGAAGTACATGGAACTCTATTCCCATATATTAAATCTGTGCTTCTGGGAAACGGAGACGGGCTGTACAAAAGCTGAAAAGCTGTCGGCGAAAGCAGTCAGGGCATTTATCTCTAAGGTCAGGGATTCGTTTGGGCTAAAAGAAATTGAAGAGCTGGTGTTTATGCAGCTTTTGGCTCTTGGTTTAAAAAAGATGGAAGATGACGGACTGTTGAAATTTGTGCCCGATGGGATAATGTTCAGAAGGTACATTGCATCCAAGAAGGATATATCTTATATACAGAATCCGTATACGGAGGAAGAAACGGAAAAGATCATGGAATGGTCGAAGACCCATCCGGCAGATGTGAGGGCACATGCAGTGAGCCTGTGGTTCACAAAAGGACTGACATTGACGGATATTACCACATTAACCAAAAAGGATTGCTGGGGTGACAAAAGGCAGGAGGGGCGCATCGAGAGAGCAGGGATAGCATTGTTTCAGCATACTGTCAGAGCGCAGATCGTATGGAGGGCACTGAATACCCATCCCAAAGATGTGCAGTATGTCTTCGCAATTCCAAATGCTGATTACAGCGGCTGGGAAAAGCTGACCGAAAGGGGACTGCAGGTAAAACTCAAAGCAATCTGTGAAAAGATAGGCATTCCTTATAAACCAATACTGACCAATGAAGCAATAAAATTGAAATGAAACGAAAAGCCAAGATCCGGGCAGATTTATCCCGCATTTTGGCTTTTATATGTGGAGAGTCAGGTATTGGAATGATTTTCTTCATATTGGCGGGCAAGTTTATAAAAAGTATTTGTTTTTAGACCGGTAAGTTGTCTGGCTGCTACGCCGGTTATCTGCCCTGATTTCCATTGGGGATAAATTTCTTCCCAGTTTTCGGGGAAAGAAATTTCGGGTCTTCCGGTAGGCCTGCCTGTCTTTGAGGATATCCGCTTTCCGTCTACAATCTTCATCGCATCAATTCCCTGCCTTTGCCGGATCAGGATATTTTCCCGCTCTTTTTGTGCGCAATATGAGAGGATCTGTAGAACAAGGTCGGCAATGAAGGTCCGTTCCAGATCCCTGCCATTAGTACTTCTGGTATCCAGAAGTGGCATATCAATGACCCTGATGTCTGCTTTGAGGGTCTGGGTGATATGTTTCCACTGTTCATGGATTTCGGCATAGTTCCGGCCAAGTCGGTCTATGGAATAGATCACGAGCAGGTCGCCTTCGCGGAGCAGGGGGACTGTATTTTCGGTGCCTACAAGAGCATTATAGGCTTTTCGGTTGAAGTCCTTGCCGCTCGCCTTGTCTTCAAAGATATATTTGGGCGGGATACCCTCCTGTTCGGTCATTACTTTCCGCTGCCTTTGCAGATTTTGATTTTTTTCGGATACCCGGATATATCCGTATCGTTCTCCCAATAAGAATGCCTCCTTTCTTTTGAAAAAGTCCTGATAATTTACAAAATATTTGAAAATCCAGATCAGACCTTGATAAATGGACTTTTGCTGCTGTTTGGATGTCATAATGAGTTTTTACAAAGATATACCTTTACAAAATAGTATAGCAGTAGTTTCATGGAAAGCATTCTGGCAGAAATGATAACAAAATCATAAAAAGTCTTAATCTTACCCACAAAATCTCCCATATTAGATATACAGAGTGTCTTTGATTATATCGGAATGATCATAGGCAGTAATGTCGAACTGTTAAGCAGATAGTTAGAGACCATCTTTGCGAATCAAAGGATTAAAACCAAATCTGGTATATTCAGGGTGGGAGACTAATTATTGGTTTTTTTGTAAGGCAATAACTGCTAGGAGGTAAGGTAAATATGTCAAAAAGAAAAAACAATTTTTACGCAGTTAAAAAAGGACGAACAACAGGTATCTATAGGACGTGGGAGGCGTGTCGAAGATCGGTGGATGGATATTCGGGAGCTGAGTATAAAGGATTCGCCGCCGAATGGGAGGCTGAGGAGTACATGGGCGGCATAAAGCTGCCGGACAGAAATGATGTGGAAGAAGTACGGACAGAAGTGCAACCGCTTTTCTTTGCAGTGAGAAAAGGCAATAAAGTCGGCATTTTCAATACTCTGGATGAATGCTGGCAGGCGATTGACGGATACGACGGGGCGGAAGCAAAGCAGTTTACAGCAAAGGACGATGCAGAACAGTATTTATCCATGAAAGAAGATATCAGCGTTAAAGATGCGTATATGGATGATGAGCTCTGGGAGAAAGATGATTGGGAAAAGGAAGAAGAATATTATTTAAATCATCCTGAAGAAGACGATTGCGAATTTCTATTTAACAATTAATTTGTACATATTTAATATATGCTGAGAAAGCAGTCTCTTCTTTTCCCTTTCCTTTTCATCAGGCTTCCTTTTTCGGAAAGGCATTCTGTTTCCGATACTTTTATAGAGAAGCTGTAATATTGTGCAATTTAGTGCAGGTTAGTGAGTGTTTTCGCCAGACAGTGATAAGAAGACATTGCCAAGGGAAGGATAAGGAAAAGGAAGAGGGAAACCCGAAAAATTCAATCTTTAAAATATCACATATTTTAAATGTAAAAAAATAAAAAGAGGAGGTCAGATGAGAAAAGAAAGTGAAATGAGAAAAAAATACTGTTATGTGGGATTAGGAATGAAGCTGGATGCGGACAGATTATATGTCAGGAGAAGTGATGAGTCTGCAAATGTAAGGGGTCCCACTTGATCAGAACTGGAGTATCAATCTTATGACCAATGTAGCACTTTAATTGTTATGATCATATCGCCACAGCATCTAACCCATGCTGTGGCCTCCTTTTTTATTTGATTCCTCTAAAAATTTCATCTTCTTAATGAAAATAAATTATGAAGAAAGGAAGAGGATTCGTTTTCTTTTATATCCAAAAGTGGTGCGACGTCGCACTATTTTGAGAATCGGGATTGATTGTTTGAAACCTTGAAGCGCTATGTCGCAGCTTCAGCTTTCTTCCTTGGCTTTTTCTTGGTGAGCGTGGGCTTTTTGGTTGAAATACAGTTCTTATCAATAATGCATTTGGAGATATCCTGCTGATCAGGAATCTCATACATGCTATCCAACATAACGTCCTCCAAGATGCTCCTCAATCCTCTGGCGCCTGTTTTTTGGGTAATAGCTGTTTTGGCAATTTCTTTTAGCGCATCTTCTTCAAAGACAAGATTGATGCCATCCTTTTTAAAGAGCAGCTGATATTCTTTCGTGATGGCATCCTCTGGTTCAGTGAGAACACGAAGCAGGTCATCTTCATTAAGTGCATCCAAAGCACATCGGACAGGGAGACGCCCAATCAGCTCCGGGATCAGTCCATAGTTGATAAGGGCTTCCTGTGTCAGTTTTGATGTTTTTTCATCTGTTACAAGAGCATCTGACTGAAACCCTATTGGCGGCTTTTTATCGGGATTGTCGAAGACCCCTTCGAAGGCTCCACCGCAGATGAAAAGCACGTTAGTTGTATCGAACATTACAGTGTTGTCTTCATCTGGATATTTTGCCCTGCCCGAAGGAGTCACAGAAACTTCACACCCCTCGATCAGCTTCAAAAGTGCCTGTTGGACTCCTTCCCCAGAGACATCCCGTGTGATGCTCCGCCCGGCACTTCTCCGTGCAATCTTGTCGATCTCATCAATATAGATAATGCCCTTCTGTGCCAGTTTGAGGTTCCCGTCTGCGACATCAAGCAGTCTTTGTAAACAGTAATCTACATCTTTTCCGACATATCCGGCTTCCGTCAGAGTTGTGGCATCGACTATGACGAATGGGACATGCAGTATCTGGGCAAGAGTCTTTGCCAAGAGGGTCTTGCCGCATCCGCTGGGGCCTGCGAGAAGAATGTTGGATTTCTTGACCAGTCCTGTCTTATCGTTCAGCCTTTTATGGTGGTTGTAAACAGCGACAGACAGGATCTTCTTTGTTTGATCCTGCCCGATGACAAATTGGTTAAGATATTGATGTATCATGCTTGGTGTAAGCACAAATGGCTGGTCAGTGACCGGACTTTTCTTCTTTTCAGCGATATTTGGATTCCAAAGCTGCTTCAGGGATTCCCTTTGTTTCTGGCTTGCCCTTTTATTGATCGTACCGTGGATGACGCTGTGTGCCAGATCTGAACAGAGGTCGCACAGATATATATTCTCCGAGATCGGACTTCGTACCATCCGGTGTACCATATTGAGATTTCTGCCGCAGAACGAGCAAGTTTGCATGTTTAAACACCTCCTTGTATTATATAGTCATAGCTTCGTATGAATTGATATTCATATTGTACAACCTGTTTTCAGACGGGGATTCCTGCAAAAATGTTGGCAGGAGATGATGGCGTATAATGAAAGTGTCAAATATAGAAAAAATGCATTCATTATAGAAGGGAGGCAGATTATTATGGAAAAAGGCATAGGATCAATGATAAAGAGGACCGGAAAACAGGATAACTTTAAAAAGCAGTTTACCAGAGCTGTAGTCATATATCTGGTACTGATCGCAGTGGTCATTATCGGGTTTCAATATATCTGGATGCTAAATTTTGTCCCAACAGGGAGCATGGAACCCACGATCAAAAAGGGGGATGTCGTTCTTGGGACGCGGTATGATACAGGGAAAGGGGAAATAGAGAGGTACGATATTCTGGTATTCTACCCGCCTGATGAGCCGGATACTACCTATATAAAAAGAGTGATCGGTCTGCCCGGAGAAACCATAGTGGTTAGCAGTGGCAAGGTATGTGCCAATAACGTAGAACTTGATAATTCTTTCGTACGCAACCCTATGAACAGAAGAGGCGATGGTATTTATGTAGTTCCAGAGGGGTGTTATTTCTTTTTGGGTGATAACCGCAACAACTCAAATGACAGCAGATTTTGGCAGGAAAAGTATGTACCGCAGGAAAATATCGTGGCGAAATCAAGATGTATAATCCATCTGTCGGACTTGATAGGTGATAATTAATTGTCAACGTCAATAAAATGTGTATAAAAGTGGATGTTTAGGGAAGTGCCGGGTAAAAGGTGGTTCCCTTTTCTTATGCATTTACTATAGAAGAGACAGCTCCACTTTTAGGGCTGGGGATGATGAAAATATGAGGGAAAGGAAGAGGGCGGTGGTCTCCGCCAAACTGATGAAGAATGCTGACGGGCTATAATGGCAGTACAAAAGACGAGGGAGGTGGGATATGGACAGAAGCAGACATCTGGATTCTCTGGCAGAACTGCTGGACGGGGCGGAAAAGGACATACGACAGGAGGCTGACAGGCAGGTGGAGGTCGAACACTGCATCAATATTAAGACGCTGCGTGATTTTAAGGTTTCCTGTTCGTATGGAGATATGGTATTTATCATCTGTATTCTGAAAGATTATCTGAAGATCATTGCAGAAAAGGAAGGCCATATCTGGGATTACTACCGGGACAGGTTTGCGAAACTCGCGGATAAGCTGGCAGAGCAGATCGGGTATGATTATGAAAAGCAGTTGGAAAAATGCAGGAAGAAGATGGAGGGGAAGGAGAGCCGGAGCAATATCGGGGAAGATGCGATGGCACTGGCGGTAAATGGCGGCGTGAAATAGAAAAACAGGGAGGTGGGAATGGAGAATAGGGAAGATATCCTGAAAAAGATTGAAAAACTTTTGGCGCTGGCGGGGAATAACCCAAACGAGAACGAAGCGATCGCGGCAGCATTGAAAGCGCAGGAGATGATGGCAAAGTACAATATCGAGTTCGCGGACGTTCAGGGGTCGGAAGTAAAAACTGAGATCGTAAGGGAACGGTATACGCCCAAAAAGAGTAGCCACTATGTCAGTAAGTGGAAGTATTCGCTGGCGCAGATCATTGCCAAGAACTTCTGCTGCAAGACCTATTCGCTTGGCAGGGATGCGATCGTATTTTATGGATATGAGAAGGATGCGAAGGTCGCTTTACAGGTGTTTGGATTTCTTTTTGAGACAGGGAACAGGCTTGCGGATAAATATTACCGCAGGTGTAAGAAAGAGGGCAGAGAAACAAAAGGGATTCTGAATACCTACCTGACGGGTTTCTGTGCGGGGATCAAGGAAGTATTAGACAAGCAGTGTGTCGCACTGATGGTGATCGTGCCCAAAGAAGTGGAAGAGAGTTTTAACGATTACAGCAAAGGATTTCGACAGATATCGAACAAACTGAATACTGCCAACGATAGCAGAGCTTACAGGGATGGGAAACAGGAGGGGAGAGAAGCGGCGACAGCAAGAGGGATCGAAGGATAGAATGCGAAGATGCAGGGATTGTCCAAAGTAGATTGGGTTTGGAGCACTGCATTTTCTCAAATATCTGGATATCTATAATTCCGCTATTATGAATCCGGGAAAGGAGGTTATAGAAAAATGGATAAAAGAACACGGGATATCATGGAAGATTTTGAAAAACGGAAGATAGGGGTAGATGAGCCTTTCAATTTCAGGTGTACCATGTGCGGCAAGTGTTGCATACACCGGGAGGATATCCTTCTCAATCCGCGTGATGTCTTTAACATGGCGAAAGAATTGCAGATTTCGATAAGGGAGTTGCTACAGCAGTACTGCGAAATTTATATCGGTCCGGATTCCAGAGTGCCGCTCATAAGGCTTTTGCCAAGGGGAAATGTGCAGAGATGCCCATTGCTAAAGGACAGGAAGTGCATGGTTCACAATGCCAAGCCCACTATATGCGCATTGTATCCGCTTGGAAGAGGTGTTAAGTATGATAAGGATGCTGAAAAGAAAAATACGGAGGAGGAAAATGCCGGGATCACGGAAGACGATATACAGTACTTCTTTATGGCCCCGGACTGTGGAGCAAGGGATGAAACGCACACAGTAAGGGAGTGGCTTTCTGAATTCGGACTGTCAGTAACGGATGAATTTGTGATCAGGTGGCAGGCTGTGATGTTCAAACTCAGCAATCTTATGATTAAGAGTGAACAGATAGTCGATGTGGAAACCATGAAGCAGTTCTGGAGCGAGGCGCTCGATGACATGTATCTTGAGTTTGACTTGGAGAAGGATTTCCTGCTGCAGTTTGATGAAAATGTGGCAAAGATGTTCCTAACGATCTATAAGATCGTGGCTGATCTTGAAAAAGAAGAATAGGGAACGTGAAAAGGGAAATGAGAGGAGGTGGGACACTGAATATTGAAACAATTTCTCCCCAATACGGGGAGCTTATGCGGAAGGATGCGCTCTGCGCATTGCGGCAGATGACGGAACTGGACAGGAAGAAGGCTTCGCTTGCAATATCAGCAGTATGCTTTGTGGCTGAATTTGTAAAAAAAGAAGGCTTTGTGGCGCTGTCATCAGACCCGGATTTCAGACGCGGTGGGGCATATGTACTGGATGCTTTTGAAAAAAGGCATTGCAGACCACCGCTTCGGGAGTATCTGGGAAATGGTCTGGAGGTCATCTCTGATGGGCAGGAGACAGCAAAGATTGAATATCTTATGGGGACTGAATATTTAATAAGCGGATATGCAGGGGGAGATTCGCTGGCAGCATATGTTTATTTTCAAGGCATTATAATGATAGCACAGGGGATTTCCCCGGAAGAAATATCCGGTTCGCTGAAAGCATTTGTGAAAGGAGATCCAAATGGACAGTGACCTTAGCCAGTAGTGTATGGAGCAGGCGCTGTTAAATCAAATCTTATATACAACTGTACAGAGGGGAGGAGCATATAAAAGTAACAGCAGGAACATCTTGCTGTTATTTTTGCTTTTGCAGTAAAGAGTCTTAAGGAATCCATAAATATCTTATATTGTTGACACAAATCAACAAAATGATATACTGATATTGACAGTATAAATAAACTATAAAGAAAGCAGAGGAAGATGGAAATGAAGAAATTGTTGAAGGCTGCGGTATCAGGTGCTATGTTATTATTGATAGCGGGTGTGCTGACCGCATGTGGGAAGACAGAGATCGATGTCATGGAAGGGCTGGAACTAAGCTATGATGGTGTTGACGGATATGGGACCGCCAGTATTGCAGATTCCTATGTATGGGAAGATGCTGCGATGGAAGCGGCAGGCTTTGATGAGGATAAGATGACTGATGATAATATCGGTGACATGTTTAAGGGCATGGCAGCGATAGAAGAGGCAGTGTCCTATGAGGTGTATCCGAATGAAAACCTTTCCAATGGCGATGAAGTGACGGTAAAAGCCACAGTGGATAATGAATCGGTGGAGGAGTATAAGATCCAGTTTACAGGTTCGGAAAAGAAATTTATTGTTGAGGGATTGCAGGAACTGGAGGAGATTGACATCTTTGATGGACTGACGGTAGAGTTCGAGGGTTTCGCGCCATATGTGACAGCAACCGTCAACAAACAGAACGTAAGAAGCGACATCTCTGTATCCTATTCCCTTGATAAGCAGGAGAACCTTACAGTAGGAGACACAGTGACCGTAATGGCAGAATATGACGAGGACATCCTGCTGCAGAAGGGATACATCGTCAAGGAAAGCACAAAGGAATTTACTGTCGATGCATGTGACAGGTATGTAACACAGATGTCAGAAATACCGGCTGAAATAATCGAAAAAATGAATAAGCAGTTTGAGGATGCAATGCGTGCGCATGTTGCGAGCAGCTGGTCGGATGAAGAAGGATTGAAGTCTATCGAATACATAGGGAATTACCTGCTCACACCGAAGGAAGGGATAGATACAAACGAAAAAAATATTTGTTATGGAATATATAAGATAACCGCTGTTAATGCAGAAAATGCTGAGGAAAATATCACGTATTATTCCTACTGCCGGTTTAGAAATATCGTCATCCTAAAAGACGGAACGTGCAGTGTAGACCTTACAGATTATAAAGTGCCTGAAGGGTCGGCATTCTCCCAAAAAATATACAGTGGGGAAATATTCTGGGTAGGAAATTACTATTACATGGGTTATGAAGAACTGGATTCCCTGTTTAATAACTGCGTCACGAAAAATATCGAGCAGTACGAATATGAATCCACAGTTAAAGAGTGAGGGACAGACACTCACAACTGATAAAAACAGGGCGGGACATCATATGGACAGTCATAAAAAGACGGGGCTCATTGTAGCTGATAAATGAAGCGGAACTCTTCCTTTCCCTCTTCTCTCCATCATTCTTCCATGATCATACAGTGCTGAAAAATGGCATTGTGTGGGAAAGGGAAGGGAAAGAAGAGAAACTGCGGAAGATACAGGGATTTGGAATGGTTGTACAGGGTACTGCTCCATATATTATTATAGAAGAAAGAAGGAATTTGATGAAAAAGAAATCATTGGGATTCTTAGCAGCAGGCATGGCGCTTCTTATGTCGGTTACGGGCTGCGGCGATACAGGCAGCGAAGAAACGATGGCTCCTGTGCAGGAACAGGCGGAAGATGCTGCAGAACCGGAAGCAGAAAGTGAAGATGAGGGAAATGAAGAGGAAGTGGAACCCGAATCCGAGCCGGAAGAAGCAGAGGCTCTGGCTTATGTGGAAAAAAACGGGCTGAAATTCAGTGACGGGATATCGGTGACGCTTGATGGTGTCAGGATTAACCCGGATGACAGGGAAGATTTTGATGTCATTGACTCTGACTGGAGGATCGAAAGCATCACGATGGAAGATTCGGAAGATGGGAAGGTCATTACTGTTAAGCAGAGGGTGTCGGGATATATTTGGGGGAATGAAGACGGAACTGTACTGAAGACCGACATCACCATGCCGGGCGGCCTGTTCTGCGACACATACACTGGCACTGTCATCCCCACTGCCAACATGACTGAGGATATGGAGACTGCATATGAGACTGAAATTGAGTGGGATGGAAAGACCTATTCCATTAAAAGAGAAGAATCTGCCAAGTGGGAAGATGGGGAATGGGAACCTGATCCAGAAGGAGAGGGAAATGTGCTGCATTCTACCCTCTGCATTACCGATATCCTGACTGTAAGCGAAGGGTATGACGGGCTGGCACTTATCCTTACACCGATTACCGAACCGCCCACTGATGAAGTGCTGGCGAAAGCCGGAGTAATCGAGGAAAAAGAGACACTTATTCTTGATGTGCTGAAGGATGATGGTTATCTGTTCAGTATCGCAAAGGCTTATGAATCCCTGAATATGGCTGATAAAGGCGCTGATACGCCTGAACAGAGTGCTTCCACACACACTGAGGAACCGAAACAGAATACTCCTGCTCCCGTGCATAAGCATGATTATGCAGGCACAGTGACGAAGGAACCCTGCTGTGGTGAAACAGGGGTTAAGACTTTTACCTGTTCCTGCGGGGATTCCTACACGGAAAGCATTCCAGCCCTCGGCCATCAGTGGGTGGCTCAGACTGAAACGATCGAGCATCCTTCACAGGGGCATATGGAAAGTCAGGAGGTCAAACGATCCATACTTGGGTGTTGGGGGTGCGATGCCACATTTGAAACTGTTGATGAAATGATGGATCATGAGTATTCCTATGTAAATTGGGATGCTATAGATAATGCTGATTCGATAGATGGAATTTTTGCTGCTATGACCGCTACCCCAAATGAACATGGACATTTAATTACAGAGTATTATGAAACAGTCAACAATTGGGTAGTCGATTCGGAAGCATGGACTGAAACAGTGACTTATAATGTCTGCTCTGTCTGCGGGGCGAAACAGTAGTTCTGACAGTTCCGACTATTTGATAACTTGTATGAAAAGTCTGCACTCTGAAAAGGGTGCAGATTTTTGAGGCAATACTGTTTCATTGTCCAGTCTATTATATGATTGCTCCGCCCTTACGATTGAAGGATTGTCGGCAGATGAAGAAAGTCTTTCTTCATATCTTGAAGCATTAAAGGAACTTACAACAGTGAAAAAGGACCGGTTTTATGTGATTTCAGGAAAACTTATGAATGAATCATATCATCTTACTGATAATAATGCTTATCCTGATGATATAACCATTGTTTCTATGAAGAATGGTGAAGATATTGAAGTTAATTCAGCATTATGCATACAGAGATTCGAGTTTGGTGGGCGTTGGTTTGATGATGTTGTAGATAACAATACAAGGAGAGAACTTGAAAAGAGATAGTCTGTCTAACAATTTGTGAGTAGCATCAATTCATAAACAAAATGGGAATGCAGATGCATTCCCATATTTGTTTGGTTCTTAATAAGTGTAGTATGCTGTCCCACACATATTAGTTTCAGTGGCAATTCTACCCTGCTTGTCATAGGTATAAGTGTAATCGTAACCAGTCCGCAAATCTCCTGTCTTCTTAGTCATCCGCCCATTCTTATCGTAGGTGTAGGTGCATGTTCCAGTAGACTGTCCATTCCAAGTTTCGTTCTGCTTGCTGAGTCTTCCATTAGCATCGTAAACATAGTCTACTCTACTTGAACCATCATAACGAACCGAAATTCTCCCCTGACTGTCGTATTCGTAAGAATAAGAGATATTACCATAGACCTTACCAGTGTTAGCATCAGTTATCGTCTCCTGTATCATATCACCATTCTCATTATAAGAATAAGTGTAAATGAGTGATGCTGCACTAGGGGTTCCATAAAGATACTGCCAAACAGTTTTCTTGGAAATCCGCCCATTCGCATCATGATCACAGTAAATCTTTTCAGCGACAGTTCCATCAGTTTCATAGAGTTCGATATAAGTCGGCTGTGGTTCTACAGTCTTAGCGACTGTTTCAGTTGTCGCTGTTGCTGTGGTTGCTGTTGCTCCTGTGTCACCATTGTATGCTTTTCTTCCTTCTGCTCGGCCATACTGTACATAATGCTGTAACATCGCATCTGCGTTGTTGCCAAGTGCTGCTACTACGTCAGGATTGTTCTGCGCATAATACTCTGCGTCAAAGGTGAACTTCTCGCCACCAGACTGCACCTCCGAGGGCATTGCAAATGCAGTGATGCTAGTTTCCATAATCATTGCTACTACTAATAATAAAGTTGAAAATCTTTTCATGGTAATCCTCCTTCGTTCAAAATATTTGGTATTGTAAAATGTTCTTGTTAGGAACTAAAATTTATCATTCTTCTTTTCCTTATCTTCCTAAATGGATTAGATGCTTTTGACTGATGATGGAAGAGTGAGGGAAAGGAGAGGACATCTGTATGCCTATGGCTGGTGTCCTATTTATAAATCATTTTTATGTGATGTAATTTTATATATGCTGTAACCTATATCAGCTATGGGAATAAGCACAAACACGATAACAAAGTTACCAATTTTATCAAACAACCAAGTGTAAATCCCAAAATATATAATTGTAAAAATAATTGTAAAAAGCGAGGCTTCTGGCATGATGGTGGGTACTTGACCATGCCCAATTAACAACTGCATA
>ERZ777011.1683-NODE-1683-length-21746-cov-7.371076_pt1 | contig 21746 bp, 17 predicted proteins | sample MGYA00374964_ERZ777011 | MGnify/ENA primary metagenome ERZ777011 (study PRJEB29310, sample SAMD00008975) | mouse gut metagenome | study: EMG produced TPA metagenomics assembly of the Metagenome analysis of fecal microbiota from mouse which was promoted... | reverse complement strand
GGGCAAATGTTAAAAACGAGGCGGCTAAACCAACTTAAAAATGTCATGTGCTATGATTTGTATGCAAAAGATGGGAGCAAAGTAGATGATCGTGTAATCCTCTCAACTATTCATTCTGCTAAAGGATTGGAAGCCGAGAATGTGTTCTTAGTAAACGCTTCGTCAAAATCTTATCCAACTCCCAAAGCCGTACTAAATGGAGAAGACGCCATTGAGGAAGAACGTAGGTGTTTATATGTGGCTCTGACACGCGCAAAAAATAAGTTAAGAGTATATAGGGATATGCAGTCTATCCATGTATCAAACTCGGATGAACAGTTTTATTTCCTAAACGAGGTGCCATTAGAGCTATTTGAACCCAAAGATATATCTGCTCATTCCTATATGAGAAATAATGTAATGCTCCAATCAACAATCAACCAAGAGGATATATATTCTGATTTTGACTTAAACTAAATACTATGAAATTTGGATTCAGAACACCATCATTCAAAAGAAGCCTTTCCGCTGCCACAAAAGGAGCGGCTAAACGCGCCTTAATGCGTGAGATTGTGCCTTATTATGGCAAACGAGGTATGGGATGGTCTAATCCGAAGAAAGCGGCTTATAACCACCTATACAATATGACAACCGCCAATCCAATTGATATTGTATTGGATAGACCTAAGTCAAGCCGTATATCAAGTTCCCAAAAAGGAATTACACAAGTTGATTATGAAAACAAGGCTAATGCTTTGGCAATATATAAAAGAGGATTGAAACAATGCGAGATACCACTGGCCTTAATGGATTATATAAAGGATGATATTTCCAATGCCAATCCAATACATAAGGCTATTTGCAGGTTGCATACCTATGCCTCAGGATATATGAATAAGCCAATGTCTTGCGGTTTTGATTATTGTGAAATGTGTGATGAGCGATTGGATAACTTGCAACGCATAAATCCTAATGTTAAAGAGATATGCTTGCGTATAGTGGAGTGTATAAAACTTGGTATCTCTGCCGATGATATTTTCAAAACTTTGTCAAGCGAAAGACCTTTAACAATTCTGATAGCCGAACGACAGATAACAAATAACAGCATAAGACAAAAGCCACTGTCAATACCCAATATCCCTCCAAAACAGCAGAATAAACAATCATCGAAAAAGGATTTACAAACGTGGGAGGTCGTTTTGCGCTGTATTGGTGCAGTCGTAGGCTTTGTGCTTCTCGCTTGTTTGGTCTTATGGTTAATCGCTGAGTTTGTGTTTCCTGCAATCTTATTAGGCTTAATATTCCTTTCTTTTCTTTTCGCCAAGAAATAAACTTTATAAAGCAGAAAAATTTTCTGATTCGCACCCCTGCGCCACAGAGAGGTCAAGGTTATACCCCCGGCACCCCTTATGGGGCTGACCTCAACAATCATTCAGAACTGACAAGGCAAGTCTTTCGATCCGTGGATGCTTCGCTTCTTTTACTGAAAATCGAAATATGTTATAAACACATCGACGCATATAATACTGATAATCATAATGATGTGCGATAAGGCGTATGCGTATAATTGTTAAATCTTTCAGTGAAATTTGGTTCAATGAACGAAAATGATTAAATTTGCGTTGTCTAATAAAGACAGTATCCCCCTTAGATGGAAAAAGCTAAGGCCCGCCCTCAGTAATGGGGGCTTATTTTTTATTATGAAACAGAGCTATCCTACGCAGCGCGTAATCGTCTATGTTGACGGTTTTAATTTTTACTACGGAATCAAGAAGAAGCCGTGGAATAAATATTACTGGCTTGATATTGTTAAGCTGTTTGAGCAGTTTATGTTACCGCATCAAGAGTTAGTTGCCGTAAAGTATTTTTCGGCACGTCCTTTGGGTGACCCCGACAAGAGTTTGCGCCAAAATGCGTTTTTTCAAGCCAATCTTGAAAACCGGAAGTTCAAGTTGATTCTTGGCAAATATCTCAAAAAGAGGTTAGAGTGCTTCAAGTGTCATAATATTATCAACACCTACGAGGAAAAAGAATCGGATGTTAACCTTGCTACACAGATTGTGGCAGATGCGTATCAAGATAATTGCGATATAGTTATTATCGTATCTGCGGATAGTGATATGATACCTGCGATTGACCTTGCGCGTGAAGCAGGTAAAAAAGTGTTCATCTATTTTCCTCCTAATCATAAATCTTCAAATCTGCGCATATTAGCAGGTATGAGACCCACATGGCTTGAACGATACGAGGGGCGTTTCAAAAATGCAATGCTTCCCGACCGAATAACCCTAAAGAACGGATTTGAACTAAAAATCCCAGAACCGTGGAGGATTGTGCGTGATGGCAAGTAACGATTCATGCAAATCTCCATTGCCTCATCAATAAGAATTATTAACTTTGTACTGCCAGCAGAATCATGTTGGTTTATAATGCTACGAAGCGCATTGGTAAAGAGTTGCCGATGCGCTTTTCTATTGATAGACTTTTGAAATTAAAAAAGCAGATATGGGGCGGTTGCCTCTGCAATGCCCATATCCTGTTGCAAAGTTACAATATAATTCACGATATTCCCATCGTTATACTCATTTGTTACGGCATTTTATGCCTCATAGCACCCTCGTCACGTTGGCTAAAAACACTGCGGTGTGCCAAATCATTGAATTTTGGCACACCGCAGTGCTTTTAGGTTTAACCGGGTATCAGATGATACCGCGTATAGAGGCTATGTCGGGCAGGTTGTGGCGGTCGAGATACTCGGCTATCCCGTCGACGATTTTCACCGTCACAGCCGGGTCGATGAAGTTGGCTGTGCCGACCTCGATGGCTGTTGCACCGGCCATGATGAATTCCAATGCATCGCGTGCGTTCATTATTCCCCCGAGGCCGACAACGGGGATGTTGACGGCTTTTGCTACCTGCCACACCATGCGCACGGCCACAGGGCGTACAGCCGGGCCTGACAGTCCGCCGGTTATAGTTGACAGGCAGGGGCGTCGGCGTTCAACATCGATTGCCATGCCGAGAAGGGTGTTGATGAGCGACACCGAATCGGCTCCTTCCGCTTCGACTGCCCTGGCTATATCGGTTATTGATGTCACGTTGGGAGATAGTTTGACTATAAGTGTCCGGGGCCATGCACGGCGCACAGCCCTGGTCACTTCGGCTGCTCCTTCACATGTGGTGCCGAAGGCCATTCCACCCTGTTTCACATTCGGGCAGGAGATGTTTACCTCTATGGCATTGATTCGTTCGCATTGAGTCAGGCGCTCGCACACTGCCACATAGTCGGCAACCGATGCTCCCGACACGTTTACCATCACTTCGGTGTCGAGATTCCTCAGGCGGGGATAGATGTTTTCGATGAAATAATCCACCCCTTTGTTTTGCAGGCCCACTGCGTTGAGCATGCCTGAAGGGGTTTCCGCCATTCGCGGATATGGATTGCCTTCCCGGTGGTTTAGGGTGGTGCCTTTTACGATGAATCCGCCAAGGCGTTCGAGGTCGATGAAGTCGGCGAATTCTTCGCCATAGCCGAATGTACCCGATGCGGTAAGCACAGGGTTCTTAAGCTCGAGGGAGCCGATATTTACGCGGAGGTCTGCCATTGCCTGAAAATGTTTGAAGAATATGTGAAACGGTATCTGTGTGCAAAAATACGAAATTTGTGCCGAATTCCACAATTTCCCGGCAGATGGACGGAGGATGGCGCCATCCGGGTAAAATCAAGGCTGTGTGCCGAAATCTTAATTTTGACACACAGCCGGTAAAACCTGTTTTTTCTGCAGTTATTGCATCAGTCTTCGAGATAGTAGACTATGGTGGTTACCACGCGCACTTTTTTGAGGAACGGGGTTGCCGACTGGTCTTCGATTGAGAACTGTCCCTGTGAGGCCGTTTTCATTTTGCCTACCTTGGAGCCTGAATCTTCGGCGAAACGGGCTGCGGCATCGCGGGCATTCTTTGTGGCTTCGGCTATCATGGTGGGTTTTATGTCGTTGAGCGCGGTGTATTCGTAGTTTATATATGAGTTGGAATAGGGGATGCCCTCTTTGAGCAATTCGGCCTGGCGGTCGAGCAGTTCGCGCACTTTGGCAACCTTGGAGGTGGTCACGGTGACATTGCAGGTGAGCGAGTAGTTGTATTTGAAATTGCCGGACGAGTATTGGTTTGTGGTTGCGTTATAGGTGTCGGGCGGGTTTATTGATATTTCGTTTTTGTCGATTCCGTTTGTGGTTAGGAACGTGACGATTTTTTCGTTATAGCGTGTCACCTGGTCGTAGAGCGACAGCAGGTCGTTACCGGCTACACTGAATTGTATCGGCCACGTCACACGGTTTGCCTCGACTTCGCGTTCGGCCAATCCTTTGACTGTTACCTGGCGGTCGCGGAAGGCCATATTGTCGATTCCTGATTTGATAAACACCCCCAGAAAGAAAATCCCGGCTGCCACCAGCGCTGCCGAAATGAGGATTAGATAGCTGCGTTTCATTTGTGAACTGTTTTATAAAAGTTGGATATGTGATATATCGGGATGTAAATGCGAGCCGGGCCGTTTGCCGCGCATATGTGTCAGCATTATTATGCTTCATTGCGGGCATGTCATAGCGGCTTCGCTAAATAGATGGCGCATAATATCGATGACATCAAAAAGGTTTGAAACACACTCCAAACAACTTAAGCTGCCATTATGTTCGTGTAAACAAAATTATATAAAATTATTGTAATGTTTATAAATATATCCTATCTTTATCGCCAAACAAATTTGTTGTTGTTGGATTTCAGCTGTTTGATTCAAGTTAATCCACTTATTAATAAAGTAGTATGATGAAGTCATCAAATTTTTTGCGGGTGTCGTTGATCGGGCTTTGCATCTTCGCATCTGTGCCATTGTCGTATTCGGATCCGGTTAAAGTAGGAAATCTCTATTATGAGATTGACGGGGGGGCACAGACGGCGGTATTGGCCTATAGTGAGACTTACCAGTCGCTGACAACTCTCTATGTACCTGGTACGGTAGAGGTTGGGAATGTAAGCTATACAGTCACTGCCGTGGCACAGCAGGCATTTCATGATTGTGTGTCGCTATCCGAAGTGAAATTTGCAGATGGTGTAAAAGAAATCGGCAACTGGGCTTTCTACAGATGTTACGGTCTTGAAAAATTGGAGCTTCCGTCTACTTTGGTTTCCATAGGTCAAAGTGCGTTTTCAAAATGTTCGGCCCTTCCGGAGCTTGTATTGCCAGATAATGTCACCACCATTGGCAGTTTCGGATTCGGCACTTGCACATCTCTCACACAGGTTGTGTTGCCGAAATCGTTGAAGGTGCTTTCAGGCAATGTGTTCGACGGTTGTACAAATCTGTCGTCTGTGGATTTCGGCACCGGTATAGAGGTCATCGAGGAAAATGCGTTCTATAACTGTGGATTCACAGAAATTTCAGGGATGCCGTCAAATGTCAGGCGTATTGATTCCGGGGCATTCAGTAACTGCATGAAACTGAAAAAAGTGTCATTTCCCGCCACGCTGACTGATATCGGTGATTTCTCATTTTATAAATGTAAGGCTTTGACTGATGTAGAGTTCCCGGAATCGTTGCAGCATGTAGGCTCTGCCGCATTTTATGAATGCGAACTTTTGCGGGCTATCGACTTGCCGGCTTCCATTGCTTCGGTAAGCTCAAACGCATTTTATGGTTGTGCAAGTGTGAAATCAGTGAAATGGCCTGATTCACTTACGGAAATAGAAGCAGGCATGTTCCATAACTGCTCCGGGCTTGAATCTATCGAGGTGCCTGCAACGGTCACTTCTATTGGCGCTGAAGCTTTTTCGGGATGTACGTCGCTCGGTGCCATAGAGCTGCCTAAAGGGCTTGCCATCCTTAGTAAAGCCGTGTTCAATAACTGCTCGTCGCTCAAATCCATCGAGATTCCCTCAGGAGTGACATCCATCGAGGACAATGCCTTTTACAAATCCGGGCTGACACGTCTCGACATCTCGGCCTCTGTTACGGCTATTGGCGATGCCGTGGTGCTCGGATGCCCTTCGCTTCAAGGGATATATGTGGCTGACGGGAATCCTGCCTATACAGATGTCGACGGTGTGCTTATGACCATCGACGGATCTGTTTTGCTGGCATATCCCGGCGGAGTCCGGGGCGAATATGTGATGTCTGATGCCGTTACAGCGATTGCCGGATGGTCGTGTCAGCAAAATGACAACATTACCGGCATAAAGTTTTCGAAAAATCTCAAATCGATAGGGCCTGCCGCGTTTTATATGTGCAATGGCCTGACAGAACTGGATTTCCCGCAGGGTATGGAGTCGATTGGCGATAATGCGTTTTTCTTCTCATCGAACATAAAAAGCATAAAGTTGCCTAACAACGACATATTTATTGGCAGCAACGCGTTTTCCGCAACGGGTGTTGAGAATCTGGTTTTTCCCGAGGGGATAAGGGCGATTGGGATTAATGGCGATCAGACCTATTCGGTGGCCACGATGAATTCGGGGCTTAAGTGGGTCAGCCTCCCGTCGTCGCTTACGGCAATGAGCCCCTTTGGCATGTCGAGTGCCAATCTGAAAGTTATTTATTGTTTTGCGGTGGAACCTCCTGTGCTCCGGGGTGAGTATGTGGCCGATATCAGTGCCGTTGTCAAAGTTCCAAAAGGTTCGGCCGATGCCTATTCCAAGGCATGGAAAGAGCTTTATCCAAATCTTACGTTTGAGGATGTGCTCCCGACCGGGGTGTCTGTAACCATTGAGGCCGCAGGTGTCGCCTCACTTGGATGGGAAGTGTATAAGGATGATGTTTACACCGGCGTCCCGGTGCGTTACACTGTTGCCCTTGCCCGCGACGGCAAAACTGTCAGTGAAGATGAAATTTCAGGCGAAGCGGCTGTAGGCGATAAACTCAGCTATAAGTTTGCTGGATTGGAAAAGGGGGGATACAGCTATGAACTCAAAGGCTATTCAGCGCTTGGCCAGCTTACGTTGAATCATGCCGGCAAATTCGAAATCGAACAGGCAGGCATACCGGGCATTTCGACGGGAAATGCAGTAGTTGCTGTTGCGTATTATGATTTGTTTGGACGGAGGATAGATTCTCCTGTTGCAGGAACGCTCTGCATAGCCAAGCGCACATATGCTGACGGGACTGTTTCCGTAACTAAAGAACTTATTCCTTGATGCACATCACGTCTCATTCTCCTCTCTTCGTTATTAATCCATTATTCTTCCAGCGTTCTTTACGTTTATAACGTTGTTACATATTCCCATTCCTGATTCGGAAGTCCCTATTGTCGGAGTGTGGATTTGTTAAAGCTGACTGAAAACGAATTGCGCGGCGTGCCGAAATCGGAACAATAAGTTCCATTGGCACGCCGCGCAATTCGCTTGATGTAATATCCTTATTCCTGAATCTGCGGATTTAGACAATCATCTTAATCAGATGATTTTGGAGGTGGGTTCAGGACGTGTGGGCAGGTGGTTTTCGTGTTTGTTGCCCTGTGCGTGGGGTTTGCTCATGCGTAGCTTGATTTCATCGAATCCACGGCCATAAACCCCGTTTACCTGAGCCTGTGTTATGAAGGCGTCTTTGTCGATTGACTTTATAATCCGGAATATTGTCACGGATTCGATTTTCCGGCACATCACCAACAACACTTTCACATCTTTTTTAGAATACCACCCCATGCCGTTGAGCACTGTGCAGCCTCGTTGTGCCTCGTTGTTGATGGCGGTTGCTATCTCCTGCCAGTAGGGGGAGAAGATTGTGAACTGAACGGCCATGCGGTTTGTGTTGATCATCATGTCGGCCATGAACGGGATTACGAACAGGGTGATAAGGCCGTAGACCATCGGTGGAACTGCATCCTGGAAGCTGAAATCAGGCATAAGGATGAATTTCAGTAGCATCGACGAGCTGATAATCGACAGGTCGAAATACATCATGGCACGCCCTATCGACACGTTGCTTTTCTTTGATGCCACGGCAGCCACGATATCTGTGCCGCCGGTGGAACCGTTATGGATAAACACCAGCCCGATACCGAGCCCGCATAGCACTGCACCTATTATAATATCCATAAACGTCTGCCCCTCAACCGGCGGTTTGGTGAACATAGGTTGGAATAGCGCAAACATCGTGGTAATGACCATAACGCCGAAAAGTGTCCGTATAACGAATGTCCGTCCGACTATTTTCCAGGCCATAATCAGCATAAGGATGTTTACGGTGAAGATGGTGACCGAGTAGGGGATGTGGAATCCGAACAAGCCGAAGCTCAGCATGTCGACAACCTGGCTCAGTCCGGCCATACCTCCGATTACGACTTTGTCGGGAGCTGTGGCAATGAACGCGCAGAACCCTATACCGTAGAGCGCGATACCGAATATGATTATAAGGTAATCCTTCGCCTGTAGCCAAAGTTTTGGGTGTTGTAATGTCATGGTGGTGTCAGAGTAGGTTTTAACGGGTGTTGAAGTCGATATGACCTCGTTTGTTATGTCGCTGCAAATTTACATCTTTTTTCAAATATTTCATCTTTTTCGGGAAAAATCGTGGACTGTCAAACCGGCATATTCCGAGGCGGCATCGAAGCTTGGGCATTCTTTGCGGGCAAAATCGCGGTGGCCGTGTACGCGGACGTTCGGGAAAGCCTGTTTGATTATGAGTATCAATCTTGTCAAAGCTTCTTTTTGCGAAATTGTGCGGGTGTCGGAGGCATTGCCTTTATGGTCGACACCACCGATGTAACATATGCCTATTGATTTACGGTTATGACCGACGCAGTGGGCACCGGGTTGTGAAAGCGGCCGGCCTGTTTCCACTGTCCCGTCCAAATCGATTACGAAGTGATAGCCTATGTCGGAAAATCCACGGTCGGCCATATGCCATCGTCTGATTTCGGAGCATCGGACGTTACGTCCCGCAGGGGTTGCGGAGCAATGCACTATGATTTCGCTGATTTGCCTTGATGCGGATTTTGCGAATGATTTGATTTCATTCCCGGCCCTTGAAAGCCCGGGCACCGGCATCCCTGCCGCCGTTTGAGTGATTGTTTCCATAAGTTTCCAGTTTTTTAAGACTATTGAAGCCGTGAGGGCTTCCTCGTGTCGTTATTTGCTGCAAAATTACGGATGGCGTAAGGGGTGCCGGTGCCCTGGATATCCCGTTATTTTCGGCCGGGATTCAGAGATTGTCTGAAAATATTTTGGGGAAATCAGACAATCCCTAAGCTTTGTAGCGTGCTGATTGGCCTGCAATCAGTGCCGCATCGTCGAAATAGTTGATTTTCATTGCCGCCCTTACCTCGTCGAGAGTCCGGGCCGCTGCCGCGCGTGCGGTTTCCGAGCCTTTGCGAAGTATGTCGTAGACTTCGGGTATGTTTTGCTCGTAATGTTTGCGACGTTCGCGGATGGGTACCAGTTCCTCTTCAAGGACGTTGATGAGGAGCTTTTTGACAGTCCCGTCGCCGACGCCTCCGCGGGTGTAGTGGTCTTTGAGTTCCTGCAGGTTGCGGTAGTCGGGCAGGTATTTTGCAAAATGTTCGTCGCAACTGAAAGCGTCGAGGTATATGAAAGGGCAGTTCCCTTCAAGGTGCCCCGGGGAATCGATTGTCAGATGTTCGGGGTCGGTGTACATGCTGTTTACCTTCTTTTTCAGTTCCTTCGGAGTGTCGGAAAGGTAGATGCAGTTGCCGAGCGATTTGCTCATCTTTGCTTTCCCGTCGGTTCCCGGCAGGCGTTGGCAAACGGTGTTTTCGGGAAGTAGGATTTCAGGCTCTACCAAGGTGGGGCCGTAGATGTTGTTGAAACGGTTCACGATTTCGCGTGTAAGCTCAATCATCGGTGACTGGTCTTCCCCTACAGGCACCGTGGTTGCCTTGAATGCGGTGATGTCGGATGCCTGGCTTACAGGATAGCAGAAGAACCCTACAGGAATCGACTGCTCGAAATTACGCATTTTGATTTCGGTCTTTACGGTTGGGTTGCGCTGCACCCGCGACACCGTTACGAGGTTCATGTAATAGAATGCAAGCTCGCAAAGTTCCGGAACCTGGCTTTGGATGAATATGGTGGTTTTGGCCGGGTCGATGCCTACCGAAAGGTAGTCGAGTGCGACCTCTATTATGTTTTGGCGGATTTTTTCGGGGTTGTCGGCATTGTCAGTCAGGGCTTGAGCATCGGCAATCATTACGAATATCTTATCGAATTCGCCGGAATTCTGAAGCTCGACGCGATGGCGTAGCGAACCTACGTAATGGCCGAGATGCAATTTGCCGGTAGGGCGGTCGCCAGTGAGTATGATTTTTTCCATGAACAGGAGGTTATGGTTGCTTAATTTACAGATATTTTATTTTTGCAAAGTTACGTGTTTTTATGGAAAATTCCCTATTTTTGCAATCATCAATTCACATTGCTTGACACAGTGACAAATCCTAAATCCCTAATTTTATAAACTCCTATGATGAGAACAGGAAAATTGTGGCTTACGCTTGCCGTAGGGGCTGTTTCGGCCTTCGGGGCCATGGCCGCCCCCAAGTATGCCTACGATTCGGTGCCGGGTGACCCCCTTCACACTAAAATCTACACCCTTCCCAACGGGTTGAAGATGTTTATGACGCAGAACCCGCGGGAGCCGCGCATACAGACTTATATCGCAGTGCGCGTCGGTGGAAAGAACGACCCGGCTGAAACGACCGGCCTGGCGCACTATTTCGAGCACCTGATGTTCAAAGGCACGCCTCATTTCGGCACGGTAAACTATGCTCAGGAGAAACCGATGCTCGACGAAATCGAGGCGCTTTTTGAAACCTACCGTGTCACTACCGATTCGGTGGCGCGTGCCTCGCTCTATCATAAAATCGATTCGATCAGTTTCGAAGCTTCGAAACTTGCCATACCTAACGAGTATGACAAGATGATGGCGGCTATCGGAGCCAACGGGACTAATGCCTATACATCGCAGGATGTTACCTGCTACGTCGAGGATATTCCCTCGAATGAATTGGAACGCTGGGCCATCGTGCAGTCTGACCGCTTCAAGAATCCCGTTCTTCGCGGTTTCCACACCGAGCTGGAAACCATCTATGAGGAGAAGAACATGTCGCTTACCAACGACGGACGCAAGTCGAACGAGGCCATGCTTGCAGCATTGTTCCCCTCGCATCCCTATGGCACACAGACCGTGCTGGGGACGCAGACCCATTTGAAGAACCCGTCGATAACCAATATCAAGAAATACCACGAAACATGGTATGTGCCTAACAATATGGCTATAGCGTTGTCGGGCGATTTCAATCCCGATGACGCGGTTGATGTGGTTATGAAATATTTCGGCGATATGAAGCCGAATAAAAACCTGAAACATCTCGAGGTGAAGCCCGAGACCCCGTTCACCGAGCCTGTGCGTGCCGAAGTATGGGGTAACGATGCCGAGCGCCTTACGCTGGCCTGGCGAATCCCGGCGGCATCACACGACGATATGCCTGCATTGGAAATCATGTCGCAGGTGCTTTCGAACGGGTCGGCCGGCCTGATGGACCTCGACCTTGACCAGGCTCAGAAAGTGCTTGCCTCCGGCGCAGGGCTTTATTCCATGGCCGACCAGGGAGCGTTCCTTATGATAGGGCTTCCTCGCGGCGGTCAAAGCCTGGAAGAGGTTGAAGCCCTCCTGCTGGGTGAAATGGAAAAACTCCGTAAGGGTGAATTCAGCAACGAGCTGGTCGAGGCAATCAAGGCAAATCTGAATCTCAATCTTGAAAAATCGTTCCTTAACAACAGCGACCGTGCGAATTATTATGTCGACGCCTTCGTAAACGGCGAAACCTGGGGTGACGCCGTTGAGGGGTTGCACCGCATGAATGCCGTTACCAAGCAGGATGTAGTCAATGTGGCCAACAAATACCTGGGCAATAAGAATTATGCTGCGGTCAGCAAGCGCCAGGGTGCTCCTAAGGATGAGCTTAAAATCGCCAAACCGGCCATTACCCCCATTGTGACAAACCGCGACACGGTTTCGGCTTTCCTTGCCGACCTCGTTTCAATGAAGGTCGACCCGGTTGAGCCTAAGTTCGTGGATTTCCAGAAAGACCTCAAATCCACAAAGCTTGCCAACGGCACCCAGTTGCTTTACACCCATAATCCCTACAACGAGCTGTTCGACCTCACATTCGTTTATGAAACCGGCAGCTGGGCCGACCGCATCCTTCCCTATGCGGCACAGTTTATCAATCTTGCCGGGACTAAGGATATGACACCGGCTCAGGTGCAGCAGGCGTTCTATTCGCTGGCATGCGAATATTTCGTGAGCGTAGGCAGCGAGCGTTCGTTTATCGTGCTGCGTGGCCTTAGCGGGAATATGAACAAGGCCGTTGCCCTCCTTGAGAAGCTGATTAACGAGGCTGTGTCGGATGCTGAGACATTCAGCGCGTTCGTTGATTCGAAAATGAAGTCGCGTGCCGATGCCAAAGCCAACCAGGGGCAGAATTTCTCGCGTCTGCGCACATATATGAACTATGGTGCCGACTATGTGAAGAATACCACCGTCAGCGAGGAGGAGCTCCGTGCACTCACTCCCGAAGCTGTTACCAAACCGCTCCGCGACATGCTCGGCCTCAGCCACCGCATCATCTACTACGGCCCGTTGTCCGAACAGCAGGTTGTGGCCGACCTTGACGAGCATCATGTGAAGGGTGTGAAATTGCAGCAGCCTGCCGATTTCAAGCGCTATCAGGCCCAGCAGCCTGAAGAGACGGTTGTGTTCGTGGCTCCTTATGATGCGAAACAGCTTTACATGTCGATGTTCGCCAACGAAGGCAAGAATTTCGATCCCGCAATCCATCCTGCCACCGAGGTTTACAACGAATATTTCGGCGGCTCGATGAATGCGATAGTGTTCCAGGAAATGCGTGAGGCCCGTTCGCTTGCCTACTCTGCCTGGGCGGCACTGCTCGAACCCTCGAAATGGAATCGCCCGTACACCTATATGGCTTATATCGCCACTCAGAACGATAAGCTGATGGATGCCATCAACGCTTTCAACGACATTATCAACGATATGCCTCAAAGCGAGGCTGCGTTCAAGGTTGCCAAGGATGGTATAGAATCGCGTCTGAGAACCAACCGTATCATCGACGACAATATCGCATGGGCTTATATAAACGCCGACGACAAGCAGATCGCCCCGTCGCTCGACGGTGGCGGCAAGAACCGTTCGGCCGGTCTGAACCTTGACCGTGCCACCTTTGAAGCGTTGCCTGGCCTGACCCTTGCCGATGTTGTCAAATTCCAGCAGGAAAACGTGAAAGGGCGCAAATACTACTACGGTGTGCTTGGCAAAATCGAGGATCTTGACATGGATGCGCTCAACAAGCTTGGCAAAGTAGTGGTGCTCACCACGGAGGATATATTCGGCTATTGATAAAATTTGCAAAAGGGGTGGCCTACCTCCCGAAAAATTAGTAATTTTGCACCGGATAAAGCCCCGGACTGCATTGTGGCCGGGATGACGGCTGACAAAGCAGCCGGGGCTTTTGTTTCTATTTGACCAGACTACTTGAATCATACTTAATTCATTAAATTAACATGGTAAGCTATAAAGAATTAGGCTTGGTTAACACCCGTGAGATGTTTGCCAAGGCCATCAAGGGGGGATATGCCATCCCGGCTTTCAACTTCAACAACATGGAGCAGCTCCAGGCCATCATCAAGGCCGCTGCCGAGGAAAAATCCCCTGTAATCCTCCAGGTTTCCAAAGGTGCCCGCAACTATGCCAATGCGACCCTTCTCCGTTATATGGCCCAGGGTGCTGTGGCCTATGCAAAGGAACTTGGCTGGGAGAATCCCCAGATTGTGCTTCACCTCGACCATGGCGACAGCTTCGAACTTTGCAAGAGCTGCATCGACAACGGTTTCTCTTCGGTGATGATCGACGGTTCGCACCTCCCCTACGAGGAAAACGTGGCCCTCACAAAGCAGGTGGTTGACTATGCACACCAGTATGATGTGACTGTTGAAGGTGAACTTGGCGTTCTTGCAGGTGTGGAGGATGAGGTTTCTTCCGACCACCACACTTACACCGACCCTGAAGAAGTTATCGACTTCGCTACCCGCACCGGTTGCGATTCGCTCGCTATCTCGATCGGCACCAGCCACGGCGCATATAAGTTCACTCCCGAACAGTGCACACGTAATGCCGAAGGCCGCCTCGTGCCCCCGCCATTGGCATTCGAAGTGCTCGACGGCGTTATGCAGAAGCTTCCCGGTTTCCCCATCGTGCTCCACGGTTCGTCGTCAGTTCCCCAGGAATACGTTGAGATGATTAACGAAAACGGCGGCAAACTTCCCGACGCTATCGGTATCCCCGAGGAGGAACTCCGCAAGGCTGCCAAGAGCGCTGTTTGCAAAATCAATATCGACTCTGACTCCCGTCTGGCTATGACTGCCGCAGTGCGCAAGGTGTTCAACGACAAGCCCGGTGAATTCGACCCCCGCAAATACCTCGGCCCGGCTCGTGACGAAATGGAGAAACTCTACAAGCACAAAATCGTAAACGTGCTCGGTTCCAACGGGAAAGCCGAATAAAGCCGTTTGCCGGATTTAATATCAGGCATCATAATGCAGCAAAACGACAGGCCGGAATTCCGGCCTGTCGTTTTGCTGCATTATGATGCCTGTGTTTGATGAATGGGGGTTGTTATGAGTGGGTGAAAGCGAATCCACGCTTATTGATTTTTGAAGGTAGGCAATACTTTTCAAGAATCCACGGGTATGGATTTTCATAAGTGCATGGTGAAAAAATGATAATCCGTGATGCCGGATTCCGGCACCACGGATTATGTATTTATCAGGATATGATTGGAGAGTGAACGGAGAGGGGGATGTCTTGTCAGGCGTTTTTACGCTTTTCGAGCTGGCGTTCTAGGGCTTCGAGACAGAGGTCGATAGCCTCCTCGAAGGTGTCGGCAACCTTTGTTGCCACAAGCTCGTCCTGCGGTTGTGTTACTTTCACCACGGCTTCCTTATTCATGGCGGTTTCTGGTTTTACCACTGTGAGTTTGAAGTCGATGGTTGTTATAGCGGTGTTATGTCGTGCGAGACGCTCTGCTTTCTTGTTGATGAAGGCGGTGAGTTTTTCCGTGGCGTCGAAGTTGATGGCTTGAATTCTTACGTCCATAATCTTTTATCCTCCTTGATTTTTTTGTGCGCGTGGGTGCGCGAGTTTGTAATTTTGTTTTAATTCTCGGTAGGTTATATGTGTATAGACCTGTGTCGTTTCGAGTGAGGCGTGTCCCAGGAGTTTTTGCAACCCGCTGAGGTCGGCCCCGTTGTTGAGCATATCAGTGGCAAATGAGTGGCGGAGGGTGTGGGGCGACAGGCGCGTGGCGTGAGTATGGCCGGTCAGTGCCTCCTTTACTATTCTCTCCACCAGCATAGGGTAGAGGGGGCTCCCGTCGGCACGGATAAAGAACGTGTCGGGTCGGTCGATACCCGTTTCCCTGCGGCGTGTGGCGCGGTATGCGTCGATTGCGTCGGCAAGCTCTTTGCCAAATGGTATGATTCTTTCCTTATTACGTTTTCCAAGCACTTTTAGTTCGTGGCGGATGGAATCAACCGCTGTATCGGCAAGCCCTATGATTTCGGCACGCCTCATGCCGGTGGAATACAACATGAGTACTATAAGGGAATCACGTTCTTGTGTGAAATCCTGTTTATGGATTTTTTTTGATGCCGGTGAATTGCTGTCGATTATTTCCTCCATTTCGTCCTGGCGGATATAGACGGGCAGGTTCCGGGGTATTCGTGCCAGCGGCACATCGGCGGCAGGATTGTTTGTATGTCCCTGTGTGCGCATGAGGTAGCGGTAAAGGGCATTGAGTGATGAGAGTTTCCGGCGTATCGAACGCAGTGTCATGCCGGTTTCGGCCAGACTCATCGTCCAGCTGCTTATGTCGGCAGGGGTACACGACGGTGCGTCGAATTCGTCGGGTTTCCCTGCGGTGATGAATTCAGCGAATTGTTGTATGTCGGTACCATATGACGAAACGGTGTGAGCCGAATAATTCAGCTCACACCGCAGATATGTCAAAAATGAATTTATCAACATTGTCGCTTCGTGTATCTCGCTATCCTGTCCCGTATCACGGAAACGGTTGCCGTGACACCGGCAGGTGCTTTCATCTGCACACGAAGATATGGCAATCTTTTGTCATTTCCAAATTTTCATGGCTGAATTTGTGGGAAAATATTCCCCGCCATGCGGAAATGGTTGCAAGTTCGGGTTTATTCTTCAACCAGGCGCAGTTTCTGCACGTAAATGGCCTTCATCATCTTCTTGCGGTTGGTGACGGAGGGTTTTTCGAATGCCTGACGGCTGCGCAGTTCTTTTACGATGCCGGTTTTTTCAAATTTGCGCTTGAATTTCTTCAGCGCCTTTTCGATGTTGTCGCCTTCTTTAACTTGTACGATAATCATTTTTTTAGGTCTTATTTTTTTTGTTTTTTTGAATTCTATGTCGGTGAGGCTCAGTCTTAAAGGATAAAGCCTCGCGTTTTGTCGCTCTTTAGCGGGGCAAAATTACAGATATTTTTCATTGTGAGCAAATTTTTGCTGTCTTTTTGCGATAAATTTTGCCTTCGGCCTCTACCGAATGTGCTGAAAACGTGGGGTGGTGGGGTGAAAGCTGTGGGATTTTTCGTAACTTTGCAAAACGCGGTGCTGTCTCACTTGCGGTGGTATGAGTAAGCCATAAAAATCGTTTCTGATATGACTGCCTTCGAGGGTTTATCTACCCGGCAGGGTGCGTTATATTGATTTTGCCGCCTTAATCCGTTGCAGGATAGGGTTATGAAATGGTTTTGCAACTTGCTTATAAGATTTTTGCTAACAATAAGCTTGAAAGGGATTGATGTCAGACGACCATATCATGAATAAGCCCGGTGGTGAGGAACTGTCGGCCGATGAAAATGTAAACGGGGGTGATGGCTCCGGGGCGGGTTCTGCCCCGGGGGCTGCTGATAGCGGGACGGATGCCGGATTGATGTCGGACGATGCCGATGTTGCGGCGGATGTTGCCGAAGTCGAGGAAGAGGCGGTAAGCCTCCCTCCCACTATCGGTACGGAATCGGCGCGCCTGAGGCTTGGCGGGATGTATCGGAGCTGGTTTCTCGATTATGCCTCATATGTTATCCTGGAGCGTGCCGTGCCACATATCGACGATGGCTTGAAGCCGGTGCAGCGCCGCATACTGCATTCTATGAAAACGCTTGATGACGGACGTTTCAACAAGGTTGCCAATATAGTAGGCAACACCATGCAGTATCACCCTCATGGGGATGCCTCGATAAAGGATGCATTGGTGCAGCTGGGGCAGAAGGAGTTGCTGGTAGAGACGCAGGGTAACTGGGGCAACATCCTGACGGGTGATGACGCCGCTGCCGGACGATATATCGAGGCAAGGTTGTCGCCGTTCGCCCTTGATGCCCTTTATAATGCCAAAATCACTGACTGGGTGCCATCCTACGACGGGCGTAAAAAGGAGCCTGTGACCTTGCCGGTAAAGTTCCCCCTGTTGCTTTTCCAGGGGGTGGAAGGTATAGCGGTGGGGCTTTCGTCGAAAATCCTGCCTCATAACTTCAACGAGATTCTTGATGCCTGCATCGCATATCTGCGCGGGGAGGAATTCTCGCTTTACCCCGATTTCATAACCGGGGGATATGTTGACGTGAGCCGTTATAATGACGGTGAGCGCGGAGGTGTGGTGAAAGTCCGTGCCAAGATTGAGAAGATTGATAACAAGACCCTCGCTATAACCGAAATCCCGTTCGGGAAGACCACCCGCGCGGTAATCGATTCCATTCTCAAGGCATTTGAGAAGGGGAAAATCAAGATTCGCAAAGTCGATGACAACACGGCTGAGAATGCCAATATACTTGTTTATCTTTTGCCGGGTACATCGTCCGACAAAGCAATCGACGCGCTTTATGCCTTTACCGACTGCGAGGTGGCGATTTCGCCCAACTGCTGCGTCATTTCCGATAACAAGCCGCATTTCCTGACCATAAGCGACCTGTTGCGTCACAGCGCCGACCGTACGCGCGAGCTGTTGCGGCGCGAGCTGCTTATCCAGCTCGGTGAAGTCAGGGAGTTGCTTCATTTCGCATCGCTTGAGCGGATTTTCATAGAGGAGCGTATCTATAAGGACAGGGAATTCGAAGAGGGGGAGAATATTTCACTGGTCATGGGGCATGTAAGGAGGCGGTTGGAACCGTTCCTGCCCGGGCTTCAACGTGAAATTACGGATGATGATATCCAGCGTCTGCTGGAAATCAGGATGAAACGCATCCTGAAATTCAATTCCGACGAAGCCGACCGCCAAATCTCGCTCTATAACGAGCGGATTGCCGATATAAACCGCAAGCTCGATAACCTTACGGAGGTTGCCATAGGCTGGTTTGCGTCGTTGAAGGAGAAGTATGGTGACCGGTTCCCGCGTAAGACCATTATCAGGGGATTCGACAGCATCGAGGCTTCACGTGTGGCCGAGGCAAACGAAAAACTTTATTTCAACCGGGAGGAAGGGTTTATCGGCACGGGGTTGAAGAAGGACGAGCCGCTGTTCAACTGTTCGTTGCTCGACGATGTGATTATATTTTACAACGACGGGCGCTACAAGGTTGTGCGTGTTGCCGAGAAGCTGTTCATCGGGAAGAATGTGCGGCACATAGGGTTGTTCACTCGCAACGATACGCGCACTATATACAATGTGATTTACCAGGACGGGCGCGGCGGCACCTTCTTCATGAAGCGTTTTGCCGTGACAGGCGTGACCCGCGACAAGGAGTATAATCTGACGCAGGGTACGCAGGGTTCGCGCATAGCCTGGTTCTCGGCCAATCCCAACGGTGAGGCAGAGGTGGTCAAAGTGGCGCTGAAGCCGAAGCCGCGATTGAAAACCTTGCAGTTCGATGTGGATTTCAGCACGCTTTCGATAAAGGGAAAGCAGTCGCAGGGTAATATCGTGACACGCAACGAGGTGCACCGCTTCTCGTTGAAAGAGAAGGGCTCGTCAACCCTCGGGGGACGTAAGGTGTGGTTCGACCCGGATGTGTTGCGCCTTAACTACGACGGGCGCGGTGAGTTCCTCGGCGAGTTCCTCGGCGACGATATGATATTGGTCATAACCAAGACCGGCGAATATTACCTGACTACATTCGAAGCCTCCAACCATTACGATGACAATATCCTGAAGCTGGAAAAATTCCGGCCTAACCATGTCTGGACGGCGATTCTCAACGATGCCGACCAGGGATATCCTTACATAAAGCGGTTTACATTCGAGGAAAGTACACGCAAACAGCGTTTCCTTGGTGAAAACCCTGCATCAACGTTGATTCTGCTGAGTGATACCCCGGGGGCACGTTTTGAGGTTACATTCGGCGGCAACGATGCCTTCAGGGAGCCGATGGTGGTTGACGCCGCTGAATTTATCGGAACCAAGTCGTTCAAGGCCAAAGGTAAACGCCTTACTACGTTTGTGATTGGCGAAATCCGTGAAATCGAACCTAATGCGGCTGCCGCCGATTCGGAGGATGATTCATCGGCAATGATAGCCGATGTGGCCGAAGGTGAGGAAGAGGATAGGGCCGCATCGGGTGAAGAGGCGCTCTCGGACGATGAATTGCGCGATGAGATAAACGGGCAGCAAAGGATTTTTTAACAATGTTTTGGTAACGCTTGAATCCGGGTATATGAAATGGTTTAGGAAAATATCAATTGCCATATCGGTTGCCTTTGCAGCCTTTACGGGGTATGCCGGGATTTTGCCCGGTGATGACGAGGTTCTGAGACCGGTCAATTCCTCGTATATGGTGGATATAGGGTCGTCGCATCTTGCCGATACCTATCTTTCGCCGTTGAAATACACGGGGTGGAACGCCGCATTCCAATACGAGCGTATGCAGGCCATGAAGTTCCGGCCCGATTCCTGGCGGCAGCAACTTTTGATAGGGTTGGAAGTCAACAGCGCTGAAAATCCTGCCCGGAATGCCGATATGTATTACGGGAATATCTCGGTATCATGGGGTATGCTCCGTTTGTGGCGGCTGCCACACGGGATATCGCTGGCTGCCGGTGGCAGCGCAGGTGGAAATCTTGGCGGTGTTTACAGCAACCGCAACGGCAACAACCCGGCGTCGGCAAAATGTGATGTCACGGTGAATGCGACAGGATATGCTGCCTGGAACACCCGTTTGTGGCGTCTCCCGGTCATGTTCAGGTGGCAGACCTCGCTTCCGCTGGCGGGGGTGTTTTTCTCGCCCGAATATGACGAGCTTTATTATGAGATATACCTTGGTAACCACAGCGGCCTGGTGCATGGCGCATGGCCCGGCAATTATTTCCGATGGGATAACCTGGTGACTGCCGACCTTGATTTTTCCGACACCCGGTTACGCCTGGGCTTCCGCTCCCGGATCCTGTCATCGGAGGTCAACCACATCACCACCCGTATTTTTTCATATGCGTTTGTAATAGGTGTAAGCGGCGATTGGCTTTCGGTGTCGAAGCGCAGGGGGCTGCATCCCGCCACCCGGAAAACAGTATGGGTTTATTAGAGCATTGATGAAGTCTATGAAAAAGGTCTATAAAATTCTCAGGACATTTGCCATGATGGTTACCGTTATGGCCGGAGTGACGTCCTGCCATGATATTGAAGAATATTCCGCCGACCCGCGTGGCACATTCGAGCAACTTTGGTCGGTTCTCGACGAACATTATTGCTTCTTTTCCCAAAAGGATATTGACTGGGATGCCATTCATGCCAAATATGCCCCGCAGATTTCCGACAGGATGACCGATGAGGAATTGTTTGAGGTGTGTTCGCGGATGCTTGACGAGCTTCGCGACGGGCATACAAACCTTTCAGCCCCTTTCGCTACGTCGTATTATAAGAAATGGTGGAGCGACTATCCGCAGAATTATAATGCCCGCCTTGTAGAGGAGTATTATTTCAACTTCAACTATCGTTCTACGGGGGGCATTGATTACGGAATCCTGCCGCAGAATGTGGGCTATATGCATTATTCGAGTTTCTCCTACGGGATAGGTGAGGGGAATCTCGATGCGGTGCTTGCATTCTGTGCATCGGCCGACGGGCTGATAATCGATGTGCGCGACAATGGCGGAGGCTCGGTGTCGAATGTAAAGACACTTGTCGGGCGCTTCATCAGCGAACGGTTGCAGGCAGGTACCATCTGCCACAAGAACGGCCCCGGGCATGATGATTTTTCGGAACCTTATCCGTTTTATTTCGATCCGGCCCCGGCAGGCCGCATAATGTGGGGAAAGCCTGTGGTTGTGCTGTGCAACCGTTCTACCTTCTCGGCTGCCAACAACTTTGTGTCGGTGATGAAATGCTTGCCGGGGGTCACTGTGGTAGGAGCCACCACCGGCGGAGGCTCGGGCATGCCCTTCTCTTCTGAACTGACCAATGGCTGGGGCATCCGCTTTTCGGCATCCCCGTTGCGCGACCCGCAGGGACACCTCACCGAGTTCGGCGTAGACCCTACCGAGGGGTGCGCGGTCGACCTCGACCCATACGCCGCCCTCGAAGGGCGCGACACCATGCTCGATTTCGCCATAGCGCGCCTCATGCAATAAACCTGACAGACAGGTGTCTTGGATTTACTAAGTTATAGATGTATATATATTGGCTTTAAGTACATGACAAAAATTTGAAAACATCGAATTTTGGGGTATAAGTCGGA
>ERZ777011.1681-NODE-1681-length-21757-cov-13.989264_pt1 | contig 21757 bp, 8 predicted proteins | sample MGYA00374964_ERZ777011 | MGnify/ENA primary metagenome ERZ777011 (study PRJEB29310, sample SAMD00008975) | mouse gut metagenome | study: EMG produced TPA metagenomics assembly of the Metagenome analysis of fecal microbiota from mouse which was promoted... | reverse complement strand
AATTAAAAATCAACAATATAACCGACAAAATTCATTTTTTGTCATCTACTAAAACTTACTTCAAATGAAAAAACTTCTTACCACTGCAATCGGCGCGGCCATCACAGCCGCAGCCATGGCGGCGCCATTGGCCCCTCGGCCCGTGGCCGACTTGCTCGGGCTTCGTGCCGGCACCGCCACAAATGCCGGCGACTCATTCTCGCTTTCCGGCACGGCAGCACTTGCACCGGCACAGTCCGGCCCAATGCGGATAACCGGTGTCGACAACTCCGACCCCTCGAAAATCCACATCGTGGGATGCGTCGTATCACCCGACCACATCACCGGCATGTGGAGTTACACCACCGACTCGTGGGCTCCTCAGCGTCTAAACGAAAACGCCAACCTGGTATTCGCCACCGGCGGCGGCATGGCTGCGTCCGACGGCTACTACTATGTAACACAGTACCGCGAGGCCATGGGCTTTGAGGAAATCAAGACCATAAACTACGAGATGAACGGCGACTGGTCGGCATACGACAGTTACACCTCCGACATCACGAAGGTGGCCACCACCATGGCCTATTCGCCCGCCCGCGACCAAGCCTTCGGCTGCTTCGTAAACGCTGACCGCAACGGATATGTGTTCTGCGAATACAACTATTCGTATTTCGGAATCAAGCGCACAATCGCTGAAATCGACACCGACAAGGTGTGGGCCGGCAGCGCGTTCTCGTCCGACAACACCCTCTATGCCATCACACGCCAGGGCGACCTCTACACCGTAGACCTCAACTCCGGCGCCATGACCCTCGTGGGAAGCACAGGCATCGAGACAAAATACCTTGCCGACGCGGCAATCGACACCGACACCGACACGATGTACTGGTGCGTGAACTCCGACACAGAAAACGCGCTCTACACCGTCGATATCAAGACGGCCGCCGCCACCAAACTCTACGACCTCACCAACGAGGAGCAGATATGCGGCATGTTCATAGCCCATGCCGAAGAAGAAACTCCGGCAGCGGCTCCGGCGGCAATATCTTCGTCGCCCTCGCTTTCGTTCTCGGGCACCTCGCTCTCGGGCAAAATCTCATTCTCACTGCCCCGCTACCAGTTCGACCAGCAGGCTTTGCTCGACGCCGAAACAGAACTCACATGGACAGTTTACGCCAACGGCAAGGAAATAGCCTCCGGCACGGGCCTGCCCAACGCACGCATCAATGCCGACATAGCAGTCGACACTCCCGACAGTTACAACTTCACCGTAGTTGTGTCCAACGCCGCCGGCTCGTCGCCCGCCAAAGGCATCAAGAAATATCTCGGCCCTGACACCCCCAAGGCACCCACATCGTTCCAACTCAAATTCAGCGGCTCCACCGTGACGCTCAACTGGAACAGCGTGGGCAGTTCGGGCGTAAACAACGGCTCTGTGGCTTACAACAGCGCGACATACACCGTGGTGCGCTATCCCGACATGAAAACAGTGGTCGACAACGAGGCCGTGCGCACCGCCACCGACGAGATTCCCGAATCCGACGAGCATGTCGACTACTACTATGTGCTCACCGCCACAGTAGAAGGCCTCACATCCGAGCCCAAGAAATCGGCAGTGCTTCCCGCCGGCCCCATCACCCCGGCCGCGACCGTCAACTTCGACGCCTCCACCTCGACCTTCGGCTGGACATTTACCGAAGGCGACCCTGCCGACGGCACAGTATGGGCCTGGTATGAATACGACAAGGCCGTGCGCATGTACGCCTCCAAGGCCTGCGACGACTGGGCCATCTCTCCGGCCGTGATTGTGAAAGGCGGCTCGGCATATCCGTTCGCCATCGACATCAAGACATCCAACTACTACGAGGAAACCTTCGAAGTGCTCTGGGGCACAGAGCCAACAATCGAGGCAATGACCAACACCATCATACCCGAATCGAAGCAAAAATCCTCGACATACACCACCTACACCGGCTCAATCAACACCGTGGCCGACGGCAAAATCTACTTCGCCATCCACGACAAGACAGCCACCGCATCGCAACTCTACTTCCGCAACATCTCGATAGGCGAAGGCGTAATCACCAAGGCCCCGGCCGCCGTGACATTCTCCGTGCAACCCGAGACCGACGGCACCGCCAAGGCCACGATAACCTACACCCTGCCATCGACCGACATCGAAGGCAACCGGCTCGACGAGGCCTCCGCCCTCACAAAGGTTGAAATCCTACGCGACGGCGAGGCAATCGCCACACTCACCGAGAACATCCCCACCGAAGCCGACGCCACATTTGTCGACAGCGAAGGCCTCTCCCTCGGCAAGCACTCATACAACGTAGTGGCCTATAACGCTTACGGAGCCGGCGCGTCCGAAGCCGTGGAAGTGATGGTAGGCCCCGGCAAACCCGCAGCCCCGGCAAACGCCAAAATGATTGAAGAAGGCAACACCGGCAAAGTGACCATCAGCTGGGACGCCGTAACCTCCGATGCCGACGGCAACGCCATCCTCCCCTCCGCAATCACCTACAAGGTTGTCGACCGCGCCTATAACGTGGTGGCAGACAATCTCACCGACACATCCTTCTCTCTGCAAGCCGTGGAAGAAGGCAAGCAGGAATTCCGCCAGTATGGCGTATATGCCGTGACAGTGGGCGGCGAATCCAAACTCTCCGGCACAGCCTACAAGCCCGTGGGCACTCCCTATCCCACTCCCTGGGCTGAATCTTTTGCCAACGGCGGCGTATCGTCGATATTCGGCTACAACTACATCTCCGGCAGCGAACCCTGGCAGTTCGGCCAAAACGCCGAATGGTCGGCAACACCGCAAGACGGCGACTTCGGCCTGGCCTACTTCGAGGCTTACGGCCTGGACCAGACAGCCCTCGTGACAGGCAAAATCGACCTTTCGGGCATTGCCAACCCGGCCATCACCTACTACACCTACCGTTACAGCAGCTCCGATTACAGCAACGTATTCACCGTCGAGGCCGACCGCGGCGACGGCAACGGCTTTGTCGAGGTGCAGACCGACCCCATCTTTATCGGCGAGGCCGCCACATGGCATAAAGTAACCGTCGACCTCAGCGACTACGACGGCGAGAGCGTCGTGTTCCGCTTCAACCCGACCACCGTCGACGGCACCTCCAAAAATAAAGGCGCATTCTACTTCCTCGACAACATCCGCATCACCTCCCACTCCGACTACAACCTCACCGCATCTCGCATCGAGGCCCCGTCGGTTGTAAACGCCAACGAAGATTTCGAAATCAACGTGACTGTGACCAACACCGGCGACAAGGACGTGCGCGGCTACGACATCGAACTGTGGTCGGGCGACGACTTCATCGACAGCAAGCCCGGAGCCGCCATCGCCCCCGAAGCATCGGCAACAGTGACCTTCGTCACATCCAACACCGTGCTCGACGGCGAGACACGCTCCTACCACGCGACGATAGTGTTTGCCGACGATGAAATCGAATCCGACAACGCAACCGAGCCCGTAACCGTGGGCATCGTCACCGCCGCCGTGCCCGTGGCTTCCGGCCTCGCCGCAACCCAGGATGGCGACAACGTGAACCTGACATGGACAGAGCCCGACATGGCCACAGCAGCCCCCGCAGCCGTGACCGAGACATTTGAGACAGCCGACACCTGGGCCCAGGCCGTGGAAGGCTGGAAAATAATCGACGGCGACGCCGCTCCGCTCATCTCCGTCAACAACCCCAAATTCCCGTTCAGCGCCGGCAAGCTCGCCGCATGGTGGATAACCGACCAGGGATGGGACAGCGACAACGAGACCTCAGTCGACCTCTGGCGCGCCCACAGCGGCACGAAATATCTCACATCCGGCTCGGTGATGCGCGGCTCCACACCCGTGCAATGCGACGACTGGGCCATCTCGCCCCGCCTCTTCGGCTGTGAGCAGGTTATATCGTTCTATGCCCGCAGCTTCTTCGGCCAAGGCTCCTACGCCGGCGCATATCAAGAAGACTTCGAAGTGCTCTATTCCACCTCCACTACCAATATCGACGACTTCGTGTCGGCCGGCGAGGTGAAAAAAGTGCCCTTCTCGTGGACCAAATATTCGTTCCGTATGCCCACAGGCGCACTCTATTTCGCTATCCGCTCGCGCTCTACCGACCAGTTCTTCCTCTTTATCGACGACGTGACCTACATTCCCGCCACCGGCGAGACATCGGCCCCGACCGTAAAAGGCTATAACATCTACCGCGACGGCCGCAAGATAAACACCGGACTCGTCGCCGGCACATCATACACCGACAACAGTGTCCGCACCGAAGGCGACCATACCTATGTGGTGACAGCCGTGTACGCCGAAGGCGAATCGCGCCCGTCGAATGAGGCATACCTATCCTACTCCGGAGCACTCGCTCCCGGAGCCGCCACCCTCACGGTAGTTGCCGGCGAAGGCTTCATCGAAGTAGCCGGAGCCGAAGGCATGGACATCGACGTGTTCAACGCAGCAGGCATGACCGTGGCATCGGCACGCGGCAAAGATGCCGTCCGCTTCACCGTGGAAGCCGGCATCTACATCGTGCGCGCCGGCGCAACAGCCGCCAAGGTTGCCGTAAAATAACGCGCAACTGACACATATCAATCGCCCGCGGGCCGCATCTTTTCGGTGCGGCCCGCTTTATTTTGCGAACAAAACCTGCCGCCGGCGTGTTATATATCAATAACTAACGATAAGTAGATGTTAAAAATTAACAGACAATATATTCGAGATGATTTTTGAGGCGATTTCTTCCGAGGAGGAAGGAGCGTAGCGAGCTACGTGACTGACGATGAGGAAGAAAGCGGCCAAAAAGCATCCGAAGATATGGCTGTTGAAATGAAACGACATCTGCTTGTAAATATAAATTAATTTTTAACATCTACTTATGTTTATGAAGCACTTGATACTCTACTCTGCCGCAATGTTCGCCATTATCTCAATAGCGGCATGCGACCGTCGCCCCGACGTGGAAGGTTCATGGCAGGGCGCCCCGCAGCGCCTCGACCTGGCACAGGCATCTACCGCCATGGCCACTCCCGCGATAACATTCAGAGCCGACTCCACCGTGACTATCATGTCGGCGATAAACCTCACCGAGCCCATGCCACAGTCGCAAAGCCCCGACGCGCCTTACCAGATAAGCATATCGGCGATAGCCACCGCAGAAGGCCGATGGCAATACGACCCGTCGGACGACGATGAGATTATCATAACCATCAACCCCGACAACGTGTCGGTATCTGTCGACACCGACGCCGTGACATTTGCCCAGAACATGCTCACCGGCAGCCAGACGCCCGCCGTCGACTCGCTTCGCCCGCAACTCGCCGAGTATTACCGCCGTATGCTCACCCCGGCCATGCAGGCCGAGTTTGCCGCATACCGCCGCCTCGAAGACGTGGAGGTAAAATCGGGAGTGCTTAAATTTGAAATACTCGACCGCGACATCATCACCATGACCGCAACCCCGGCAATGCCCTGATATCAGCACATAAAAACGATAAAAAGGCACAAGCCGAAAATGCGGTGCATGGAATCGCGTAGCGATTCAAGAATGTAGCCGGGGGTGAAGCGATAGCGGAACCCCCGGTATGTTGAGGTTGGTTCATCGTGGTATCGGAGCGAGCGGCAGCGTAGCGTTCTGCACCACGGTTGGCGTTATCGAACGCTCCGGCAGGCTCCGCTCCAACACCATAATAAATAACGTCCACGTCCCCCAGGGCTGTCGCCCTGCGCTACAATATTTGTCTTCTAACGGAGACGCAATGCACCGTAATTACGGCTTGACCCGATAAAAACAGCCCGGAGACCCGACAAAATGTCGGCTTTCGGGCTGTTTTTTTTCAATAATATTCAATTTTAACATTTCATTGCATTTTTTTTCGGATTTTATAACTAATTTTACGCCTTGTTAACACTACTCACTCCACCGTTGAAAAAAAAGGTTCAAGAGTGGGCCTTAATCTGTGAAAATATTTATTCATTTATTTTTAATATGAGACTAAAACTGTTTGTGCTTCTGCTTTTGTCGGCCTCTCTGCCGATATTAGCCCGGACCGTCAAGCTGCAAGGCGTGGTGGTCGACGCCGCTACGGGTGCCCCGATTCCGGGTGCCACCATTTCGCTGCGCACGCAAGGCATCGCCTCACCTTCCGGTGTTGCCGGCGACTTCCTTCTTCCCGGCGTAAACGCCGGCCAGGACTATCTCCTCATCGTTGCCGACGGATACAGCCCGATGGGCATCGACATCAACACTCCCAATGTCGCCGACTACACTATCGGCGAAATCAAACTCTCGAAAGAAGGCGCCGACGCCGTCGAATTCTACTCACAGGCTTCCGACATGGTCTTCGACGAATCTGTAATCGAAGACGAAGAAGGCAACACGCAAAATGTTTCCGCCCTTACCGGAGCAAACGACAATCTCTACTATTCCACCGCAAGCTACAACTTCGGCCCGATGTATTTCCGCTACCGCGGCTACGACAGCCAGTATCAGGACGTGTACATCAACGGAATCCGCTTTAACGACCTCATTCGCGGACGCTTCAATTTCTCGTCGCTCCTCGGCATGACCTCGCGCGCTTTCCGCAACAAGACCACCACTGTCGGCCTCGACGCCTCTGCCTACGGCTTCGGCGACATCGGCGGCTCCGTCAACTACAACACCCGCGCCGAGGACTATTCTCCCGGCTTCAACGGCTCGGTGGCCTACACCAACTCCAACTACATGCTTCGCGCCCTTCTGCAATATTCGTCGGGCATGAACAAGCACGGATGGGCCTACTCCGTGGCTGCTATCGGCCGCTATTCGAAAGAAGGCGTTGTCGACGGCACATTCTACAACTCGGCAGGCCTCTTCCTCTCTCTGGAAAAACGCCTCAACGCAGCCAACTCGCTCTCGCTCACCGCATTCGGCGGCCCGACACAGCGCGCAAACTCGTCGGCTACATACCAGGAAGCCTACGACCTCGTCGGCTCAAACCTCTACAACCCCAACTGGGGCTGGTACGACGGCAAGAAACGCGCATCGCGCATCGTCGAGACCTTCGACCCCACCGTGATGCTCAACTGGCTCTATAAGAAGGACAACACCACCATCAACACCGGTGCCTCCGTACGCTGGGTCAACTACTCCACTTCGGCTCTCCAATATTACAAAGCCAACGACCCCAACCCCACCTACTACCGCTACCTCCCCTCCTACTACGACGACAACCAAGAACTTTTCGACCTCTACACCGACCTCTGGCGCACCGACGAATCGTTCCGTCAGGTAAAATGGGACGAGCTCTACCGCATCAACGCCATTACCGTTGAAAACAACAAAGCCCTCCCCGAAGCCGAACGCTCCGGCGCATCCTACATCCAGGAAAACCGCCACAGCAACCAGTTCAACGCCATGTTCAACTCCTACCTCAACCATCGCCTCAACTCGCAGATGGCCATCCAGGCAGGCGTGTCGTTCAACTACACCAACGGCTCTTTCTACAAAACCGTACGCGACCTGCTCGGCGCCGACTTCTGGCTCGATGTAGACCCGTTCTCCGACCGCGACATCTCCATCGCTCCCGACAACCTCCAAAACGACCTCGACAACCCCAACCGCCGCGTTGGCAAGGGCGACCGCTTCGGCTACGACTACAACCTCTATGCCCTCCAAGCCACCGCATGGGCACAGCACGTGATCACAACTCCCCGCTGGGATGTGAACTACGGCATGAAAATCGCCTACACCCAATACCAGCGTGAAGGCCACATGCGCAACGGCCGCGCTCCCCTCAACTCGCTCGGCAAAGGCCAGATCCACCGCTTCGACGACGCCACTATCAAGGCCGGCGCCGTTTACAAGCTCGACGGACGCAACTACTTCTCGCTCCACGCCGAATACGGCACACGCGCCCCGCTCGTCGACAATATCTACATCGCTCCCCGCGTAAAAGATACTTCCATCACCGACCCCACCAGCGAGCGCATCTTCTCGGGCGACATCGGCTACACATGGAACTATCGCCGTTTCCGCGGCTCCATCACCGGTTTCTACACCTCGATGGCCGACGTGACCGAACGCTTCGGTTTCTACGACGAGCAGTACAACACATACACCAACTATGTAATCTCCGGCGCAAAACGCGTTTACAAAGGCATCGAACTCGGCATGGCCTACAAAATCACCCCGTCGATCACCGCCACTTTCGCCGGCACATACTCGCGCTACCAGTACAAGAACAACCCCGAGGGAACACGTTCGTTTGAAAACGGCCTCTATCCCGACACATCGCGCAAAATCTATCTCAAAAACTGCTATGCCGGCTCCGTGCCCCAAAGCGTGTTCAACGTAGGCATCGACTACGCCGCTCCCAAAAACTGGTTCTTCAACCTCAACGGCACATTCCAGGGCGACGCTTACGTAAACCTCGCTCCCGCCTACCACGAATCGCTCGCACACCTTTGGCAACAAGCCGACGAGAACTCCGGCCTGGGCATGACCACCGTGGAAGAACTCGAAGCCCGCCAGCGCGAACTCTCCGCTCAGGACAAACTCAAAAACGCCTTCACCCTCAACGCATCAATCGGCAAGGCCATCTACTTCAAGAATAACCTCGCCCTCAACTTCAACGTGTCTGTCAACAACTTCCTCAACAACAAGGATGTCGTGACTTACGCCTACCAGCAGGGCCGCCTCGACACCAAGAATTACGACCGCAACGCCTACCCCAACCGCTACACCTACTCGCAGGGTATCCGCGTGTTTGTAAATGTAGGCATACGATTCTAATATATAATAATGTACACAATGAAAAATAAACTATTATATCTTGCCACAGCAGCCATGGCATGCTTCGGCTTGTGGTCGTGCGACGACGACATCGAGACCCCGCCGGTGGTAATACCCTCCACCGATCTTGTGGCCAACACCACTATCGCCGACCTCAAGGCTGAATACTGGTCGAGCGATCGCAACTCCGCCGCCCTCGTGCCCTCACGCTCCGACGGCTCCCACACAATAATCCGCGGCCGCGTAATCTCGATGGACGCCTCCGGCAACATCTACAAGGCTTTCTGCCTCGACGACGGCTCCGCCGCCATCACCGTATCGGCCGACACAACCAAGCTCTACAAGCAATACCAGTTCGGCCAGGAAGTGCTCATCGACGTAACCGGCCTTTACATCGGCTTCTACAACGGCCTGATGCAGCTCGGCGGCCTGGGCGAATACAACGGCGCCCCCTCCATGACTTTCATGTCTACTACCGCCATGAAGCAACACGCATTCCCCAACGGACTGCCCGATTACGCAAAGGTCGACACCGCCACCGTGACCATCGCCGAAATGGCTGCCGCCAAACGCGACGCCGCCGAGCTCCGCAAATGGCAGAGCCGCCTCGTGCGCTTCGACGACGTGGAATTCATCGACGCCGGCAAGCAATTCTCTGTCGGCACCAACACCGACCGCTATATCAAGGACGCCTCCGGCAACCGCATCAACGTGCGCTGCTCATACCGCGCATCGTTCTGCGACGCCACCATTCCTTACGGCAAAGGCTCGGTAGTGGGCATCCTCTCCACCTACGGCACCGACTGGCAAGTGCTCATGCTCGACCAATATTCCTATTTCGGATTTGACGGCACCGCTCCCGACGTTCCCGACGAACCCGTAGGCAACGGCGACGGCACCGAAGCCAACCCCTACACCGTGGGCCAGATCATCGCCATGAATCCCCAGGGCAACAAGGACAATCCCGACGAAAAAGACAAGTGGGTGTCAGGCTACATCGTAGGCTGGGCCGACATGACATCTATCTTCTACATCAACAACGAGACAGCCAAATTCGAGACTCCCGCCACCGTGGCCACCAACCTCCTCCTCGCCGCCACTCCCGACGAAAAGGAATATGACAAGTGCCTCGGCATCCAGCTCCCCGCCGGCGATGTACGCAAAGCGCTCAACCTCGTTGACAACCCCGGCAACCTCGGCAAGAAACTCGAAATAAAAGGCAACATCTGCAAATATTCCGGCGTGCCGGGTATGCGCGACGCCTCCGCCTACAAACTCGACGGCCAAGGCACCGGCGGCGACACCCCCAATCCTCCCGCAGGCGACGCCATTTTCAGCGAAACCTTCGTCGACGGCACCCTCGGCCAGTTCGTCGCTTCGGTAGAGACATCCGGCTCATGGACAGGCTGGTACGCCAAAACCAACTTCCCTCCTTGCGCCATCGCCAACTCATATATTGACGGCACCAACGAGGCTGCTACCGCATGGCTTATTTCTCCGGTAATCGACCTTAGCAACGCCACCGGCGCTACTATCACGCTCGAACATGGTTTCGGCTTCTATTTCCCGACCCAACAAGATAGCTTCTGCACAGTAAACATCCGAGAAGAAGGCGGCGAGTGGAACGCACTCACCCTCACGGTATTCCCGCCAAAGAAAGAGTCGGGCAACTGGACTGATTTTGCCGCAAACACCATCGACATCTCGGCCTATGACGGCAAGAAAGTCGAAGTCGGCTTCAAATATGTCAACGACGGCAACCAGAGCATCGCATGGGAAATCAAAAATTTCGCAATCAAAGGCTCCGTAAAGTAATTTTGTCATGAAAAATATCAAATCATATATCTTCGCCCTCGCGGCGGCCTCGGCCTTGGCAATGCCCCTCGTCGGCTGTCAGGACGATTTCGACGATGCTGTGGTAAACGCGCCCGTATCGACGCTCACCCCCAACATGACCATCGCCGAACTCAAAGAGATGTATTGGTCGGACAACGTCCAAGGAATCGACACAATCGGTATCGAGAATGGCGTGGCCGACGACAAGTCATACATCATCCACGGCTGGGTGGCTTCGTCCGACGAAGCCGGCAACGTCTTCAAGAACCTCATCATCCAAGACGGCACCGCAGCCATAACCATGTCCATCAACTCCTACAACCTCTACCTCAAATACCGCGTTGGCCAGGAAATCGTAATGGACGTGAAAGGCATGTACATCGGAAAATACAACGGTCTCCAGCAACTCGGCATGCCGAAAAAAGAATATGGCCTTTGGTCGGCCACATTCATGGCTCCCGAGTATTTCTACGACCGCGCCGAACTCAACGGCTTCCCCAACAAGGCGAAAGTCGACACCCTCACCATCAAACTTTCCGAGCTCTCGACCAACCCCGCCGAGCAGCGTCGCCTGCAAAGCCGCCTCGTGCGCATCAACAACGTGCACTTCACCAACGGCGGTGTGGCTAAATTCTCAAAGTACCATTCCTCCGGCGAGTCGCAGGAAATCACCGACGAGACCGGCTCGTCGCTCAACGTGCGCACCTCGGGCTACTGCAACTTCTGGAACAACGTGCTTCCTTCCGAAAACCTCGACATCGTGGGTATCCTGTCGTACTATAACACCGGCTCTACCAAAGAGCCCTGGCAGCTCACGCTCATCGACTACGACGGCTGCATGAACATTGGCAAACCCACCGCAAGCCCCGGCACCGAAGCTCGCCCCTACACCGTGACCGAAGCCGTTGCCCTCGAAAAGGACAACACCGTGGTATCGGGTTGGGTGAAAGGCTATATCGTGGGCGCTGTCGCTCCCGAAGTGGCAGAAGTGAAGTCGAACTCCGACATCAACTGGAGCGCCGACGACATCCTCGGCTCTACTCTTGTAATCGGCGCGACACCCGACACCAAGGACCTCAACGACGCTCTCGTAATAGCCCTCCCCGACGGCTCCGACTTCCAGAAGTACGGCAACCTCGCCGACAACCCCGGCGTCTACGGCAAGGCAATCGAAGTAAAAGGCACGCTCCAATCCTACATGGGCACCTACGGCGTGACCAACAACACCGGCTCCAAGTCTGAATTCAAGATCGAAGGCGTGGAAACCGGCGGCGCCGACAACATCCCCGAAGGCGACGGCACAGCCGACAAGCCCTACAATGCCACCCAGGCCAAAGCCAAGGCTATCGCCAACGGCACCACAAGCACCGACAACGTATATGTCAAGGGTTACATCATCAGCGGCTCCATCAACATGACATACGGCACCGGCACATGGGTTATCGCCGACAACGCTGCCGGCACAGGCGACACATTCGAACTTTTCGGCACCTACGACACCAACAACAGCAAGTTCACCGACGCCAACGCCGTCAAGACCGGCGACCTCGTCGTGGCAGTAGGCCCGATCTACAACTACAACGGCAAGACCCCCGAAATGAGCAAGGGCCACCTCGTGTCTATCAACAACGAAGGCGGCAGCACTCCGAATCCTCCCGTGGTAGGCGACGGCAACGGCACCGAAGATAACCCCTACACCGTAGGCCAGATTATCGCCAAGAACCCGCAGGGCAACAAGGACAACCCCGATGAAAAAGGAATGTGGGTAACAGGCTACATCGTAGGCTGGGCCGACATGTCCTCTATCTACTACATCAACGATGAGACAGCAAAATTCACCGTGCCCGCCACGGCCAACACCAACCTGCTGCTCGCCGCTTCTCCCGACGTGAAGTCTTACACCGAGTGCATCGGCATCCAGCTGCCTTCCGGCGATGTCCGCTCGAGCCTCAACCTCGTCGACAATCCCGGCAACCTCGGCAAGAAACTCGAAATCAAGGGCGACATCTGCAAGTACTCCGGCATCCCGGGCATGCGCAACGGCTCTGAATTCAAACTCGGCGACGGCGGTTCGGTAACTCCCGACCCGGGCCCCGGCACCGACCCCACCCCCGGTCCTTCCGACGAGTACAAGGGCGATTTCAACACCTTCAACGGAGGCGTGCCCAAATCTTCGCCCTATGCCACCTACACCAACGCCACCGGCTGGACCGCCGACTGGTCTATCATCCTCGCAGGCAGCGACGGCACCGAGAACAAGAACCCCAACTTCCCCTTCATCGGCTCTGCCAAAACCATCGCTCCTTGCATCAACGGCAACACGGCAAAAGCCGGCAAGCTCACCTCGCCGAAAATCGCAGGCGGCATCTCCACCCTCACATTCTCGTGGGGCCTGCCCTTCAAGGATAGCAAGATTTCATTCACAATCAACATCCTTCAAAACGGCACAGTCGTAGCCACCGACACAGTTGCTCCCGAAACCGTCGCGCAATACACCGCTTACTCTTACAGCCATGCTTTCAACGTAAGCGGCGACTGCACTATCGAAATCGTGAACAACTGCCCCTCCGCCGCCGAAAAGAACGGCGACCGCTTCGCCATCTGGAACCTCACCTGGGAATAATCCTCCCCGGCTAAATAACGAAAAACTCCGCGCCCACCCGGGACGCGGAGTTTTTTCTTTATTATCGTCTCGATTGCAGGAACACAAGCCTCAGCTACTATGCAGGAACACAAGCCTCCGGCTTGTGAAAAAATCAGTCACAAGCCGGAGGCTTGTGTTCCTACATCGGAGGCTTGTGTTCCTACATCGGAGGCTTGTGTTCCTTCATCGGTTATTTTTCCGGCTCTATCCGCCGAGGGGTTCGGCGGGCTATTATCAACGGCACATTTTCTATGGTGGTGTTGCTCGTATCGAGACCCAGGGCCTGCTCCGGCGACAGAGCCATGCGGCGCAGCCGCTCATACACGAGCATCACCGTGCGTTCAAGGTTTCCGCACAAACTCGACGGTGAGAATATCCTGCGTATTATGCCGAAGCGGAAGTTGCCCGCGATGCCATGCCGGCGCAGCGAGGGATAGTCGCTCACAAGGTCGATTTTGCCACTGCCGACAAGATCTTCCACAACCTGGCGGAAATACATGGAAATCTGCGGAGGCACCCGGAACCCGATCTTGAGCCCCACGCTCCAAAGCAAGCCGTCGAAATGCGGCTCCACCTCATAGGTCAACGTGTCGGGCGTGTCTACAAAGTCGACACGCAGCAGCCAGTAGCGGTCGGCGCGCTTGGGCTGCTTGTTTATTATGGAATACAGAATCTTGCTCTCCACCCGGTCGGGCTGCTCGCTGTTGCTGAGATACACGAGATTGGATGCGTATTTTGGTATTTCACGGTCGCGGCTGATGTCGGTGAGCAGCGTTCCGTAATCGTCAAGATTTTTGTACTCGAAATAGCGCATACGTATGCCGTGGGCCTTATGCCATGCCAGCATCACGGCGCATACCAGGCCGGCGAGCAGTATCGTGTACCAGCCACCGTGCACAAACTTGAACATATTCGCAACAAGGAAACAACCCTCGATGCAGGTAAACACCACGGCGAACACCGCCACCCATATGCGCGACACACCCTTATGCCCCATATAGAAGCAGAGCAGGCACGTGGTCATAAGCATCGTAACAGTTATGGCAAGCCCGTAGGCCGCCTCCATGGCCGAAGATGTCCGGAACAATAGCACGGTGAGGATACATCCGCCCATCAGAAACCAGTTTACCGACGGAATATATAGCTGGCCTTTGACAACTGTCGGATATTTGATTCGAAGGCGTGGCCAGAAATTAAGGTTTATCGCCTCGCTGAAAATGGTAAACGACCCGCTTATCAGGGCCTGGCTCGCAATAATGGCCGCGCCGGTCGACATCACAATGCCCAACGGCAGCATCCACTGTGGCATTATGGCATAGAAAGGATTCAAATCCGCGCCGGCCACTCCCCGATTGGCAACGAGCCACGCTCCCTGCCCCAGATAATTCAATATCAGCATCACCTTCACAAATATCCAGCTTACAGATATATTCTTGCGCCCGCAGTGGCCCAGGTCGGAATACAGGGCTTCGGCACCGGTGGTGCAAAGAAACACGGCGCCTAAAACGAGAAACCAACCGGGATAGTCGACAAGCAGCCGCACGGCGTAGAGGGGATTGAACGCTTTAAGTATCGCCGGGAAGCACCCGAGCGAAGCCACGCCGAGCGCGCCGAGCATGAGGAACCAGCAAAGCATGAAAGGCCCGAAACATCGTCCGATTTTCGACGTGCCAAACTGCTGCACCACAAATATCACCAATATAATCAATATTGATATTCCCACAACGGGCGCCTGCGGATATAGCGCCCCGAGACCCTCGATGGCCGAAGTCACGGTCACGGCCGGCGTTATCACGCCGTCGGCAATAAGAGTGCTTGCGCCCACCGCCGCCACGACATACAGCCATTTATACCGCAGCCGCTTCACAAGATAGTACAGGGCAAGGATGCCGCCCTCGCCATTATTGTCGGCGCGCAGGGCCACCAGCACATATTTTACCGTGGTTTGCAACGTCAGAGTCCATATCACACACGACACGGCTCCTATAATATAGTCGGCGCCGGCGTCGGGATTCACGTTGCGAATAGCCTTCATTACATAGAGAGGCGACGTGCCAATATCGCCAAACACAATACCCAATGCCACGAGCAGCCCGGCTGCCGTGAGCGGGTGAGCATGGATTACATTATCTGTCTTCATAACATCTTACACGGCTATAAATTATAAGCCATCTATATGATAACAAATTTCAGACAGGATTATTTTAATAAGGCACAAAAAAAAATTATCCGTCATCACGACGAATAATCTTCTTACCTTAAATCTAATACCATGAAAAACTTGTGCAAAGTTATTATTTTTTATGTTAAAAACATAATTTTCCAACAAGAAATTTTAATATTTAACACAAATTAACCTAATCGGCATTAATTCCACTTTTTTTAAAAAAATTTCGCACAAAAACCGTTAGATTAAAAAATTTGCCTTACCTTTGCAACATATTTTTGCATTTGACAGCGAGAAGTTAAGTTAAATTAATGTAAACAAGTATTAATTTAAGTTAAATCTCATTGATTATTAAAAAATCTTTAATAAATTAGCCGTCGGAAACAATCTGTTTTCACGGCTTTTAACCAAAAATTTTTAAAGCCTATGTTCCCTATTGTTTCCCTCAAAATGTCACTGACAGCCAAATCGCCTTAAATCAACCACGAACGAAAGAAAAACTGAAAAAAAATCCCTAAAACCAACATTCCGCTATTTTTTAAATTCGAATTTTCAAGAGCATCGCTCATAAAGACCAAATTCTTTCTGTTCCGAGGTTCTTAAAACAAAAAAATCATCAATCACCTAATTTTTTATGAGAAAACAGCTATTTGTCACTTTGATGCTGTCGGCAGCCATGTCGGTGGGCGGTTCTTTCGCCGCTTTCGCTGAACAGGCCCCGCAGACTCAGAGCCAGGGCGCTACTACCATTACCGGTACCGTCCTCGACGAAAACAACGAGCCGGTTATCGGCGCCAACGTTGCTCTCAAGGGTGCCAAAGGCACTGCCGTCAACACCGACTTCAACGGTAACTTCACCATCCGCGTCACCCCGGGCGCTCCCCTGCTGGTGAACTACGTCGGCTATAAAACAGCCGAAGTGAAGGCCGCACCCAGCATGACCGTTTATCTCCAGCCCACCACCGAACAGCTCGAGCAGCTCGTAGTTGTAGGTTACGGCACACAGAAAAAAGCAAACCTAACCGGCGCCGTGGCCACTGTCGACGTGGCCCGCGTAATGGATTCCCGCCCCCAGACCGATGTCGTTAAGGCTCTGCAAGGCGCAGTCCCCGGTCTTACCATCACAACAGGTGACGGTGGTGTCGACGTTACATCCTCTATCAAAATCCGCGGTACAGGTACACTCTCCAACAGCGAAACCTCCAACCCGCTTATCGTGGTCGACGGTGTGCCTGTCGACGACCTGTCGTTTGTCAACCCCGACGACATCGCCGACATCTCCGTACTCAAAGATGCTTCGTCCGCAGCCATCTACGGTACTCGCGCTGCCTTCGGTGTGATTCTCATCACCACCAAGACTCCGAGCACACAAGACCGTGTTTCCGTAAAATATACCAACAACTTCGGCTGGAGCCAGGCTACCAAGCTACCCGAATTCTCCGACGTGCCCTCGCAGCTTCGCGCCGGTATCCAGGTTACCGACCGCGACGGTGGCGAAGCCGGATTCTTCGGCATGAACTTCGCTCCCCTGCTCCCCTACGCCGAGGCGTGGGCCAAGCAGAACACAGGCAAGGCAGGCCACCGCGTGATGCGTCCCTTCAAGAGCTGGGACGATGTGGGCGACTACTACTGGGACGCCGACAATAAAGTCAACCTCTACTATGCCGACTGGGACGTTGCAGGCATCCTCTACAACGACGCCGCTCCCTCGCAGAAGCACAATGTAAGCCTTGAAGGCCGCTCGGGCAAAACTTCCTACCGCACTTCTTTCGGTTACGACGACCGTCAGGACCTCATGGAATACAACCCCGACAAGATGAAACGCTACACAGCCAACGTGATGATCAACACCGAGATTTTCGACTGGCTACGTGCAGGCGTACGCTTCAACTACGCAAAACGCGACTACCAAACACATTATTTCGCTGCTGCCGGCCGCTACAACAACATCTGGCGCTGGGGTTCGTTCTGGACTGTTCTCGGCCAGCGCGTCGACAATGAAGGCGACACCTACGAATACCGCACAATCGCATCCCGCGAACAAGCCGGTAACGACCGCCGAATCACCGACGACACCAAACTTCAGGCATGGTTAGACGCCGACATTATCCCCGGCCTCACCCTCCACGCCGACTACACCTACGACACACAGTCGTTCAACCGCACACGTGTCTACAACCCCATCTACTCATGGGATACATGGACACAAATCTCCAACCCCTATCCTTTGGGATACTTTGTAGCCAAACAAAGCAACACCGAAGTTTACCAGTACAACACCAAAATGAGCATGTGGAACACAAACGTCTACGCTACCTACGCCAAGACGTTTGCCAACGCCCACAACCTCAAGGTGATGGTCGGCGGTACTGCTGAAAAGCACGACTACGACAACTTCTGGGTTGGCCGCGACGTAATGATGGATAACAACCTCCCATTCCTCGCGCTCACAACCGGTGGCGCCGACGGCACAGCCGTATATCTTGGCAATGAAGTTACACACCGCGCAACAGCCGGTTTCTTCGGACGTGTCAACTACGACTACAAAGGCATCTACCTCTTCGAAGCCAATATCCGCCGCGACGGTTCGTCGAGCTTCCCCGCCAACGACCAGTGGGCATGGTTCCCCTCGTTCTCCGCAGGCTACCGCTTCACCGAAGAACCTTACTTCCAACCCATCAAAGAAACCAACATCCTCACCAACGGTAAAATCCGTGCTTCTTACGGCCATATCGGCAACGAAGCCGTGGGCGACTATCGCTTCCTTTCCACTATTGGCAAGGTTCTTACCGGCAACGTTCTGTGGCTTAATAGCGGAGGTACAAAAGTCGACATGATGTCCACTCCCTCTCTTGTATCGTCATCCCTCTCTTGGGAGCGCGTCATCACCACAGACGTAGGTCTTGACCTAGGCTTCTTCAACAACTCGCTCAACCTCACATTCGACTGGTTCCAGCGCGACACCAAAGACATGCTCGCCCCCTCGAACGAAATGCCCGCAGTGCTTGGTGCAGACGCTCCCTACCTTAACGCCGGTCACCTCCGCACCCGCGGCTGGGAACTCGGTATTGGATGGAATCACTCATTCGGCGATGCCGACGTCTATGCCAATTTCAACATTTACGATGGCACAACAAAAGTCGTGAATTATAACACACGCACAAACCTTATCAAAAACTTCTATACAGGCATGACATACGGCGAAATCTGGGGCTTCGAGACAGAACGCTATTTCGAAGAAAAAGACTTCACCGGATACGATCCCGCAACAAAGACTTGGACATATGCACCCGGCGTAGCCGACCAAAGCGGTCTTACCAACGACGGCTTCCACTATGGCCCCGGCGACATCAAATTCAAAGATCTTGACGGCAACGGCGTAATCGACGGCGGCAAAGGCACTGCCGAAGACCACGGTGACCTTAAAGTGATCGGTAACGCTACTCCTCGCTACGAATACTCCTTCCGCTTAGGCGGTGCATGGAAAGGCTTCGACCTCGACATGTTCTTCCAAGGCGTGGGTAAACGCGACATGTGGACAACCGGTGGCTTCATCATCCCCTTCGCCAACAACGATGACGTAATCTACGCCAACCAGATGGACTACAACCAGCAGATCTACAACGCCGACGGCACTGTAACCTGCATCGTTAACCAAAACGCAGCATATCCCGCACTTTATGGCTCCAACGCCGGTGGCGGTACAGTTGATGGCCTCGACACCGGTCGCCACAACTTCTATCCCCAAAGCAAATATCTGATGAACATGGCTTACCTGCGCTTCAAGACCCTCACCGTGGGCTACACCCTCCCCGTTGAGCTCACACGCAAGGCCCTCATTCAGAAAGCCCGCATCTACTTCTCGGCCGACAACCTCTGCTTCCTTTACGACGGTATGCGCAAATACCCCCTCGACCCCGAAATCGGTTCACAATGGGCAAAAGGCTCCAGCCAGACAGGCGCACAAGGCGAAGCCAACGGCAACGGCAACGGCTACTTTGGACGTCGTGCCCCGATTACCCGCACATTCTCGTTCGGTCTTCAGGTTACATTCTAAATTCTTAAACAGACTAATATGAAAAAATCAATTATATTCAGCGCATTGGCATTGGCCGGCATCGCATTCACAGGCTGCGATGACTTCCTTGATGACAACCGCTACCCGTTGACCAGCGAGACCAACAGTCCCACATTCTGGAACAACGAAACTAACGTACAAGGCGAAGCCAACTTGTTCTATAACTCAATAATTGGATATGGCAACTACAAGCCCAACCTGCAAAGATCCACAGTAGCAGGACAAGGAGAGTTCTACTTCAAAACCCTGTCAGACGACCAGGTAGGCCGTACCTGGGATCTTCAGAACTGGCCTTACGTCAACGTTGAACCTACCGACGGAAACTGGTCGAATCCCTACTATAACATTCGTCAGGCCATGTACATCATTGAGGGCCTGAAAAGCTCTACTCTCGACGAGGCCACCAAGAATCATTATGTCGGCATAGCCCGCCTAAACCGTGCCTTGCAGACGTTCAATCTTGTAAAACAATTTGGCACAGCATTCTGGATTGACAAGCTTGTCGATGTGACCGACGAGGGTATCCTTTACGGCGCTCCTAATGACCGTGACGAAGTCATGGACAAAGTGCTCGCCGACCTCGACTTCGCAATCGAAAACATAAAGACAGAATCAGGCAAATTCGAATTCAGCAAGGATATGGCCCGCGCAGCAAAGGCTGAAATCTGCCTCTTTGAAGGTACTTATTGCAAATACCGCACCGAAGCAGAAAACAGCAAAAAGGCCGATGAAACCCGTGCTAAAAAATATCTCGAAGAATGTGTAAAGGCTTGCGAACCTCTCATGACCCGCTACACACTCACCCCCAACTACCTCGATATATACCAATGCATCGACGTAGCCTCTTTTGGTGGCGTAAGCGAAATTATCTTCGGCAAGGCTTTCAAAGAAAACCTTATGATGCACCAGCTCGTGGCCTACACCTGCTCGTCGACCGAAATCATGGGTATCACCCGCGACGCTTTCGACGCTTTCCTTTTCAAAGACGGTAAACCGCTTGCTCTTACATCTTGCAATAAGACCGACCTCGGCGTAGTTGAAGGCTCCTATCTTTCAATTCAGAACCTTTTGGATGAACGCGATGGTCGACTTTCCAAAATCACCGACCCCTATGCATATGTCGATGGTTGCAGATGGGCACGTGCCGGTGCCGGCGAAATGGCATCTACAACCGGTTACGGTGTTGCCAAATATGATAATGTGAATATGCCTCTTTACAACCGTCAGACAATCGGTCAAAACTTCACCTGCGGTCCGATTTATTGGCTCTCTGCCGTATATTGCGAATTTGCCGAAGCCAAGGCTGAACTCGGAACACTCTCCGATGCCGACCTCAACAACTCGCTCAACAAGCTCTATACTCGCGCAGGCCTTCCCACTCAGACTGTGGCTTCGCTCTCTTCGATGAACGACCCGGCCAACAACATGAACGTAAGCTCACTTATTTGGGAGGTACGCCGTTGCCGCCGCTGCGAACTTATCATGGACCGCGACTTCCGCTATTGGGACCTTATCCGCTGGCACAAACTTGATTTGCTTGACAGCGAAAAACACCCCAACGTGTTCCTCGGTGCTAATTTCAGCAATGCTACTGACATCATTGACGAATCAGTAAAACTCACTAGTGACGGATACAAAAATGGTGCTCTCGGCACACGTAAATACGAAGCTAAATATTATTTCTATCCCATCCCCTCCGGACAGATTGCCCTCAACGACAACATCAAACAGAATCCCGGTTGGAAATAATCTGACAACTGTCTGAAATAACATCGCCGCCGATGCTCGATTGCATCGGCGGCGTTTATTATGTGGGAACACTAACCGCAAAGCGCTTTGCTTCGGCAAAGAACCCTCCGGCTTGTGAATATTATTTTGAGGGATATCAAAAATATTGTAGTCACGCACGGCTCGTGCAATGCGGTTCAAAAAAGGGCGCATCACAGAATCGCGTAGCGATTTCCGAAATTAGCCGTGGGTGAGGGCGTGGCAAAGCCTCGACCGAACCCACGGAAAAAGGTTGTCGGCAATCGGGCATTTGGAGCGGAGGCCGGCCGGAGTGTTCGAAAATGCCAACCGTGATGCAGAACGCTACGCTATCGCTCGCTCCAATACCACGGATGATGCCAATGCCGATACCCGGGGCTGTCGTCCCGCGCTACAGTATTTGTCTCCTAACGGAGACCCTAATGCATTGTAATTAGGCACAAGCCGAAAATGCGGTGCATGGAATCGCGTAGCGATTCAAGATTGTAGCC
>ERZ777011.1680-NODE-1680-length-21766-cov-4.745797_pt1 | contig 21766 bp, 25 predicted proteins | sample MGYA00374964_ERZ777011 | MGnify/ENA primary metagenome ERZ777011 (study PRJEB29310, sample SAMD00008975) | mouse gut metagenome | study: EMG produced TPA metagenomics assembly of the Metagenome analysis of fecal microbiota from mouse which was promoted... | reverse complement strand
TTGGAATTATCACGCACATTTCTGTATTGGAGCGTACAAAGGAAATCGGTATTTTGCGGGCGATAGGTGCGTCAAAACGGAATATTTCACAGGTGTTCAATGCAGAGACGGTGATTGTGGGGCTGTTGGCAGGTATTCTGGGTGTGGGTGTTTCCGCTCTCCTGACCATCCCGATCACTTCGGTTATCCAGAACCTATTGGGCGCTTCGGAACTTTCTGCTTCCCTCCCGATTACGGCGGCGCTGCTCTTGCTCCTGTTAAGTGTGGCAATCACAGTCATTGCAGGATGGATTCCTTCCAGAAGGGCAGCGAAGAAAGACCCGGTAGCGGCATTGCGTACAGAGTAACAACTTTAGGAGGGGGGTGCTTTGTGCATCCCTTTCTTTCCATAACATGATTTATCAGGAGGTTTTTATGCTCAAAATATTAAAGTACATGAACCGGCGTGACTGGCTGTTTGTCGTATGCTCCCTTGTGTTTATTGTCTGCGGGGTAGGACTGGACTTGCGGCTGCCGGATTACATGAGGGAGATTACAGCTTTAGTGCAGACGCCCGGCAGTGAAATGGGCGAGGTTTTGTCTGCGGGAGGCTCCATGCTGCTGTGCGCGTTGGGGAGCCTTGTGACGGCTTTTATTGTAGGTTTCTTTGTGGCGCAGATTGCGGCGGGGCTTGCCATGCGGCTGCGGGAGGCTGTTTATAATAAGACGATGGATTTTTCGATGGAAGAAATCGGGAAATTTTCTACGGCGAGCCTGATTACACGCACTACCAATGATATTCAGCAGATACAGATGTTTTTGGCATTGGGGCTGCAGGCAATGATTAAGGCACCAATCCTGGCGGTATGGGCAATCTTAAAGATAGCCGGGAAAAGCTGGCAATGGACAGCCATCACGGGAGGCGCGGTTGCAATCCTTACGGTAATGCTTGGCACAGTAATCGCCCTGGTGCTGCCGAAATTTAAGAATATGCAGAAGCTCACGGATAACCTGAACCGTGTGGCAAGGGAAAATCTCACAGGTATCCGTGTGGTGCGGGCTTATAATGCGGAGGGGTATCAGGAGAAAAAGTTTGAGGGTGCAAACGAGGAACTGACAAGGACGAACCTGTTTACCAGCAGAACCATGTCCGTATTGTTTCCGGGAATGACCTTGATTATGTCCGGGCTGACGCTCGCTATCTATTGGGCGGGAGTATATATTATCAATGATGCGGCGCTCACAGACCGGCTCGGTATTTTTTCGGATATGGTGGTGTTTTCCTCTTATGCCATGCAGATTATTATGGCGTTTATGATGCTTGTTATGACTTTCATTGTGCTGCCGAGGGCGGTTGTGTCTGCAAAGCGTATCAATGAGGTGTTTGATACAGAGACAAAAATAAAGGATGGTAAAATCAGCGGTTCTGAGTTATTCGAGAAGGGAGAAATTGAATTTAAGCATGTATCGTTCCGCTACCCGGATGCGGAGGAAGCGATTCTCACAGACATCAGCTTTACCGTCCATCGGGGAGAGACAGCGGCTTTCATAGGTTCTACCGGAAGCGGCAAAAGTACCCTGATTAACCTGGTTCCCCGTTTCTACGATGTGACCGATGGGGAAATCTGTATTGACGGGATTAACATTAAAGAATATACCCAGGAGGCCCTTCACAGGAAATTGGGATATGTCTCACAGCGGGCAGTTATGTTCAGGGGAAGTGTGCTGTCAAATGTGACGTATGGAGAAAACGGGCGGCAGAGCGTGGATGAAGAATTGCTCTGGAAATCCATAGAAATCGCACAGGCGGGGGATTTTGTCCAGGGCATGGAAAGTGGGTTTCATACGGCAGTTGCGCAGGGCGGAACGAATCTGTCCGGAGGGCAGAAACAACGGCTTGCCATAGCAAGGGCCATTTACCGCAGGCCGGAGATCTATATTTTTGATGATTCCTTTTCAGCTCTGGATTATAAGACAGACCGGATTCTTCGGAAAATGCTGAAACAGGAAACCGGAACGGCTACGACCTTGATTGTGGCACAGCGTATCGGTACGATCATGGATGCCGACAAGATTATCGTGCTGGATGAAGGTAAGATTGTGGGGATTGGCAGGCATAAGGAACTTCTGGCAAATTGTCCTGTCTATCGTGAAATTGCGGAATCACAGTTATCGAAGGAGGAATTGGAAAGTGCCTGAACAGAAAAATGAGATGCAGAAAAACAACGGTTCCAAACACAGGTTTGGGCCTGGAGGCGGAAGGATGGGAACGGGTTCAGCGAACCCGGGAGAAAAGGCAAAGGATTTCAGCGGTTCCCTGAAAAAGCTGTTTGCCTATTGCGGCAGATACCTTCCGGCAATCGTGCTTGCTATGGTGCTTGCGGTTACTGGCTCCATACTGAATCTGATTGGTCCGGGAAAGGTGGCAGATATGACAAATCTGATGACCGAAGGGCTGATGACGGGGATTGATGTGGAGGCGGTAGTGGAGATCGCCGTCCTGCTTGCGGCGTTGTACGGCCTGGGGTGGCTGTTCAGTCTGATCCAGGGTATGGTGATGGCGACCGTCACGCAGAAAGTATCAAAATCTCTGCGGACAGAGATTTCGCAGAAGATCAACCGACTGCCTCTTAAATATTTTGATGGAACCAGTACGGGGAATATCCTGTCCCGTGTGACAAATGATGTGGACACCATAGGGCAAACCCTGAATCAGAGTGTCGGGACACTGGTGACGGCTTCGGCTATGTTTGCCGGCTCTTTGATTATGATGTTTTATACCAACTGGATTATGGCTGTCTCTGCCATATTAGCTGCTTTTTCAGGATTTGGTTTCATGATGCTTATTATTACCCGGTCACAGAAATATTTTAAGCGGCAGCAGCAGGAGCTTGGCACATTGAACGGACATATTGAGGAAACCTATTCCGGCCATAATGTGGTGAAGGCATACAACGGTGAAAAAGCGGCGAAAAATGAGTTTCATGCAATGAATCAGCGTTTGTACCATTCCGCATGGAAAAGCCAGTTTATGTCCGGACTGATGCAGCCGCTCATGGCCTTTGTGGGGAATCTCGGTTATGTGGTGGTCTGCGTGGTCGGTGCGGTTTTGACACTGAACGGAACCATATCATTTAGTGTGATTGTAGCATTTATGCTGTATGTCCGTCTCTTTACGCAGCCTCTTTCTCAGCTTGCACAGGCAGCCACCAGTTTACAGTCTGCGGCGGCAGCCAGTGAGCGTGTGTTTGAATTTTTAGGGGAAGAAGAACTGGCGGACGAAAGCGGGAAATCCGCTCATTTGGCAGAGGTGGACGGAAATGTGGATTTTGAGCATATCCGTTTTGGGTATAGCGAAAACAAGACAATCATCCACGATTTTTCAGCTTCCGTAAAAGCCGGACAGAAAATTGCCATTGTAGGGCCTACCGGGGCGGGAAAGACCACGATGGTAAATCTCCTGATGCGGTTTTATGAGGCACAGGACGGGGAAATCAGGATTGATGGCGTGCCGATCCAGGAGCTTACCCGTGAGAATGTCCATAACCTGTTCTGTATGGTTCTGCAGGACACATGGTTGTTTGAGGGGACGATCCGGGAGAATATCGTCTATTCTAAAGAGGGCGTTACGGAGGAACAGATGGTAGCGGCCTGCAAAGCGGTGGGCTTACATCATTTTATTAAAACGCTCCCGAAAGGATATGACACGGTGCTGAATGACAACGCAAGTCTGTCCGCAGGCCAGAGGCAGCTTGTCACGATTGCGAGGGCCATGATAGAAAATGCGCCCATGCTGATTCTGGACGAGGCTACAAGCTCCGTGGACACCCGTACCGAAATCCTGATCCAGAATGCAATGGATAAGCTGATGGCAGGGCGGACTTCTTTTGTGATTGCGCACCGCCTGTCTACGATTAAAAATGCGGACTTGATTCTGGTTATGAAGGACGGGGATATTGTGGAAAGCGGAAATCATTCGGAGCTGCTGAAAAAGGGAGGTTTCTATGCAGAACTTTACAACAGCCAGTTTGAACGGGCATCGTGAAATGGAGGAACAGATTTTACAGCTACAAAAATTTATCAATGGCAGCCGCTATACGGTTGCCATTACCGGCGCAGGGATTTCAATGGCAGCCGGGATTATGGATTTTGCACATATGAATTTTCCCTTAGTTCTGCAAATGAGTTCTTCGGCGGTGTTGAAAAGTGCGCCGAACCATTATTACAATACGGCGAGGAAAGCGTTTTTAATTGCCATGTTTGAGAACGGACCGAGCATTGCTCATAGGAAACTGGCGGAATATGAAAGGCGCGGTCTGCTGCAGGGTGTCATAACTACGAATATTGACTGTCTGCATACGCTGGCAGGCTCCAGAAATGTGGCGGAGATTCAGGGCAGCTTTGGGTTTAATAAGTGTCTGAAATGCGGGCAGGAGTACAATGATGTGCAGATATGGAACCAGGGAAAAGCCCCGCGCTGCGAAAAATGCGGAGGTGTGGTTGGGGCGTTTCCGGTCTATAAGCATATCGGACTGGTGGAGGATGAAGTGCGGAAAGCAAGGAGCTATGCGGCACAGGCGGAGCTTGTTATCATTATCGGCGCACAGGGCAGCTATGGCGGGGTTTATTATCCTTATATCCGGTCTGGCGCAAAGATTGTGCAGATCAATCCGAAAGCTACACAGTTTGATGATGTGGCGGTATTGAATATTCGGAAAGGGGCGGATGAGGTTTTTGGTATGCTGCAATAGATATAGTACCAAAAATTGAAAATAGATATAAAGGCATTATAGTGTGATAGAAGGGTGAGTCGATATGACAGTAATAGGAATAAATGGATTATCGAACAGTATAGAAATATTTCCTGCGAGCAGGGTGGTATGCGTTGATGGACAAGAAATACATCTTACGACATTGGAGTTTGATGTATTACATTTTTTAGCATCAAATCCCAATATAGCTTTTACAAAAGAACAGATTTATGATGCGGTGAGTAAGGATGACTATTCAGGAGGCGCTTATATTATAAGGGATATTATTTATCGTCTCAGGACTAAGTTGAAGATTACTAATATTCGCACACTACATGGATACGGCTATAAATTCAGCACAGATAGCGAAAAGGGTAATTAAATGTCGTAAATTGTCGATGGAAACGACAAACTATCTATTTTTTACATATATTATACAGATATTTGAGGTATACAATATAACCCAACTGCGAGAATTAGTTGGGTTATATTTTTGTCGTGCGCCTGATGGCGCACGCTTGCAGGCAGATCAGGCGGATGTAGTTTTTCTTTCGCTGACGAGTGCTGCCGCTGTAGCGGTAAGAACCTTTAAGCTGCTTTCATCACACAAGGAAAGCAGCCGGAGTAATTCATGGTATGTAGAATCGGTTTTTTGCTCCATGCCTGAAAAAATACAGTCGTCCGCAGAAATACTCAGCGTCCGGCAGATATGATAAAAATTCTCAATGCTTGGAGAGCAGCGGCAGCGTTCCAGATCCTTTTCAAAGGATACTGAGAGATCTAAAAGCTCCGCACAGGTTGCCTGTGTCAGATGCAGTTTCTTCCTGGCTTTTTTCAGGGCATTGCTGAAAATACGGGCATCTTTGATTGACAGGGACATCATAATCACCTCCTAAGAGTAGTGTATTGCCACACTTTTCAAATGTAAAAATGGCAGTACCATGCCTAAAATATATGTTATAAAACTACTATAAGCACTCTGCGTTCTGATGAATAAAAAAAACGTGGTTCATCAGGACGTTATTTGAGTGCTTTTTGTGACCATGAGAAAGGTACATGGTCATTGAGGAATTATCATAAGCCAGACAGTGGCAGGGAAAATTTATTAAAAAAATTGCATGTTTTCTGTTGATAAAACAGACCTGTAATGGTAGCGTGACACGCTACTTTTTGACGAAAAACATGGAAATAGGGGGAAAAGGCAGTTATCCGGGTATTAAGCCTGGTAACTGCCTTTTCCTTTTTGTGTTCAAAAGATTTTTGGATTTGAACGGTCTCACCCGCTGCCGTTCCCCTCCGGATTCAGATGTTGCAGCAAAAATCTGAATTTCAGGAGGAAAGGCCATGTGGCAGAAAAACAGTGGAAAAAGTGAGTCAGAGATATTGCAGAACCTATTTACGGCGTATCTGACAACGTCAGTTAAGCGCCGCCGGGATGCTTACATACAGCAGGCAGTCAGGATTCAGCAGATGGAAAGTGTGGAGGACGACATTCAATATATTCAGGAGCAGGAGGCGGAGGAAGATATGTTTCGTGGGCTGCCTTTACCCATGCAGCTGGAGGACAGTGCGCTCCTTTATGCGCTGAAAGGGATCAATGAGCGTGAGCGCCATGTATTCCTGGCAAGGGTACTGGATGAAAGAAGCTTTGAGTCGCTTGCGGAGGAAATGGGGCTGGGGTATAAAGGCGTGGCAACGATTTATTACCGTGCCGTAGGTAAAATTAAAAAGAAGATGAAGGAGCTGAGAAAATGAGTTTTAAGGAAATATTGTTACGGGCGAAGTCCGGGGAGGGATCAGCTGTCATTATCCTTCTGGAGATGTATAAGCCCTTGCTGGTAAAAGGGGCGATCATCGGCGGCAGGTTTGACGAAGACCTGTACCAGGAGCTCTGCATCACATTGATTAAGTGTATCAAATTATTCCGTTTCTAAGAAAGCAGAAAAGCGCTGAGGATATTTTTCAGCGCTTTTCCTGTTCCATTTTTAGTTTATTTCCTCAAAACAAACCTCTAGGCGGCATGATCCGCCAGATATTTTTCATAGCCCTCCGGGTCGATCTCCCGGAGAGCAGTTTCGCGGAACTTGTACTGCGGATAGGTGCAGTAGCCGCTCCTGGCGGTTTTCCCCGTGGGTACAGCCAGCTTGTTGCGGATGATCCAGGCAAGGATTGATTCGCCATTGTTGTTGGTGTCGATATAAGCGAAATTCCTTTCCAGGGAAAATCCAAGATTTACGGTAAGGATGTTCCAGGGCTCCCAGCCGTCCTCTGTATAGACGTGCATGGCAAGGGCAAGGTTGCCGTTGGAGTAAGTCCTGATGTCCAGTTTCATCTGGTATGTGGTGCCGTCTCTCTCAAAATCAAATATCTTCATGTGGGTGTCCTCCTATCTAAAATTATGCTACAGTCCGGCTGCGTTCCTGAACTTGCAGGATCAGGACAGTATATTTCTTGCCTGTCTCCAAAGGAATCCATTTCCCGTCCTGCAGGATACAGCCGTTGGCGTGGTTATAAAGCTGCGGTGCCTGTAAGGAGCTGCCAAAGCATTCGTTGGACAGATAAATTCCCATGTGCCTTTCATAAAAAGGTGCCAGGGTATCTTCCACCAGCTTTCTTAAGGCCAGCGCAAGCTGCTCAATCTCTTGGATGTCCTGCCGCTTATAAGCCGCTGCAGAAATCTGTTTCAGCAAGCCTGATGCCTGTACCGCATTGTTTATGGCAGGCACGATCTCCGGCAGGTATTCCTGGCGGATGCGCAGGCCGGCAAGTGCGGTCTGTCTTACATAGGCAGAGGCAGAAGTGGATATATCCCTCACCAGGGCATAATAGGGCTTGCGGTAGCGGGTTCTTAGTTCCTCCCTTGAAACTACAGCCAGATTCCGCCTGAGGGTGTCCAGGTGGGTTATGAGGGTATTGCGTAAAATGTCTGTTTCCATGAAAATCACCTCCTTAGCAGTGGTATTCCATGACTGCGCCGATATAATAAGGCACACCGGGCACCGCAGTTCGGATGAAATGGTCAAAGGGGATCGGCGGATCGTCAGATTCCATGACATAGCTGTCTCGGCTTTGGGAAAAACTGGAGATCAGGTCGGAGAGCAGTTTTTCCACATAATCATGGTCATTGATATACTGTGTCTCTGATACGGCCTCCAGGGCTTTCAGATTGTTGCGAAATTCTGGAAAGCGGCCTGCAAAGTAATGGCTGCGGGCATCCGGGGCAAGGACAAAGGATCCGCCGGAAAAGGTGCCCATGTGATGCAAATGAAACCACTGTTCAAAGTGCCGGATGGCAGAACTGCGGTCACATACCGCTTTTACATGGTCGGCAATGGGGATCAGGTCAGGCCGGTCGATAAAGTCATCCTCTGTAGTCCAGTCATCTTCTTTGTGCGGCTCAGGGTATACTTGCAAAATGTAGTGGTACATAAATGCCTCCTTTCAGGGGTGGAAATTTCACGCTATTTTCTGTTCTCCCCAGCTGATGCGGAGATTGCCTTTATTGTCCCGTTCCTGCCGCATCAGGAGGGAGAGCAGGTCGTAATCCACACCAAAGCGCTCATAAATATCATCCAGGTCAACATCCTGGCCCTTCATGAACAGGTTCAGTTTTTCCTTTGCCAGTATCATCTGCATCAGGTTGGACTCGATGCTGCCCGCATAGGTGAGAAAATAAATATCCTTGTATTCCGTCGAGGTGTACCGGATAAAGCGGAAATAAAACTGGCTCATGCCGGAGTTGTTGTAATGCAGCTCCGGGATAATGACCTTGTTGACATACTCGAAGTTGACGCTGGAGGGGAGGCTCTGCTGGGTGCAGAGCAGTATCCCGTTCCCGCTGTCCTTGAGTGTCTGGTGTAAGGCCCTTCTTTTGGCAAAGCTGGTATTTTCGCCGGTCACCACGAACAGGGGCCGGTCAGGCAGGTATTCCTGCAGCGCCTTTTCATAGGAATGCAGGACCGCCTTGTGGCGGACGCCGATGGCAATGATTTCGTCCGGCCAGTCGGCGATCATCTCCACGGCAGACATGACCTTGACAGGGGTGTCCCCCGTATACTCCAGCATGGTATCCGGCGCCGCACTGATCCGCAGCAGCAGGACGATCTGCTGGACAAGCCGCATCATGGCATCCTTTCTGGAGTTGCCTGTGGAGGAAAAATAGTTGTCGCGCATCTGGTGGAATTCCTCGATGGCCTGCTGGTAGACCAGCCTTTCCTCCGGAGAAAACTGGAGCAGGATCTGGTGGATCCGCTTGATGTCCTTGCAGGCCACTTCCTCAAAGGTCCTTGTGATGACGGTCTTTCCCAGGATGTCGCTTAAGACGTCCGCATTGTAAATATCCTGGGTACGTTTCTCCAAGCCGAACACGGTCACTTTTTCCGGCAGGTGGGATGCGGAGAACAGGGAATAGCCCTTTTTATAAGCGGGGATGGGACAGCCAAAATAGGGATTGCTGTCGTATTCCGGATCGTCACTCTCGGTGTCCTCGCGGTTATGGTGGTAGATATACTCGTTCCAGGAAATCATGTTGACGGAATTGTTGTAGAGCAGTTCCAGCTGGGGCGCAAATTCTGAGATATTGTTCCGGGTGCTTGTGCCGGTGGTGAGTAATTTCATGCGGCAGCGGCGGAAACAGGAGAGCACGGCCTGGCAGCGTGCGCTGCTCGGGTTGGAGATCTCGTCGCTCTCATCCAGTATCAGCTGGATGTTCCGGCCAAGGCATTTCAGGAATCTGCGAAGTCTCTTTTTGTGGGTGCTGACCATGTTTAAGGTAAGCAGGACAAAATCGCCGGGGCGGATGCGTTCCAGGTCCGCCAGCCGTTTCACAAAGACGCAGGGAATGTCAAAGTTAGGCAGCACCACGTTCCAGTTGTTGCGGATGGAGATGGCGGAAGAAACCACCCAGGTGCTGTGTATGTGCTGGTTCTGCATCCGGTACAGGCCTGTTGCGATGCCGGCAAGGGTCTTCCCGCTCCCCTGCTCCCACTGCAAGAGCGCATAGCGTTTCTGCAGGGTGAGGTTGATGTCATGTTTCTGGATGTCGTTTAAGTGAAGCCATTCCACGCGGGAGGCGTCCCATAGGGTGAACTGCTCCAGCCATTCTGCAATATGTGGGTCTTCTTCCATTTCCGCAAAGGGCTGGCTCTGGGTGTCATACTCCGAGCGTTTCCTGCGCAGCAGGCGCTCATATCCGGGGTATTTTTCCGGTGTGCCGTTCAGTATGGCCTGATGGATCGGGATGGGAATGCGCATCTTCTCCGTGATGCGGCGTCTAGCGGCAGCACTGTACCCCTTATAGGCAAATTCATGGTCCCGCTTGACAAGGGCAACCTCGTCCCTTTCCGGTGCGGCATTCTGCCTTTTCAATGCGTTCTTCAGATAGGCCAGCACCTTTGCCTCCGTGATCCTGGAGGCGCACCACTGTTCATAGCTCATGTTGTCCGGCTGTTTCTGGGTATAAAAACGGTACAGGTATTCGCTGCATTTGGCGTAAAGAGCTTTGGTGGCCGGATGCGCCTTGATCTGGTACAGGAGCTTTTGGGTCTGGTACTGGAACTCTCTGGAGGCACTGTGGGATTTTGCCAGGTTTAAGAGGATGCCGTGCTGGTTGTTCTCCAATGCGGACTTGGCAAAGGCGATACATTTCTCATAGGCACGCTCTGCATCTTCCTGTATGTTAAAATCTGCTGATAGGCAGAAGTCCGGCTCCGTCCGGTAAGGCAGCTTTTTCATGCTGTCCACAAAGCCCTTTTTCTGCCAGAACTGCAGCTTTGTGGGGAAACACTTGACGCCTAAATGTGAAAAGGCACTTTCAGGGAGAAGGATCTGTCCCAGGAAGTTAAAATGCCGCTCCATGTCCCGGATCTGCCCGCCGTCTGAAAAGGAGTCTGCAAGGAAGGACTGGGGCACGATCAGGGCAAGGATGCCCAGGGGCTTTAAGAGTTCTGCCGATTTCATACAGTAATACATCTGGGAGGGAATCTCTTTTCCGCTGTCGGTCCACCATTTTAAGTGGAAGGGCGGGTTGCCCACCACATAGTCAAAACGGGTCTCCGGCTGGTAGCTGCGGATGTCACCGCACTCAATCGCTGCCTCCGGATAGAGGAATCTTGCCACGCTGGCCGCCTTTACGTCCAGCTCACAGCCATAGACATTTGTTTCCGCGGGCATGAAGTTGAAAAAATCTCCTTTGCCGCAGGTCAGATCCGCCACCAGGTCATGGCAGGACAGTTTCAGGCATGCGGTGACAAATTCGCACAGCCGGGGCGGCGTGAAAAACTGGCCGTTCTCAACTTCCTTCTTTGCCTCGCTGAATTGATGGTAATTATCATAATCTTCCCGTTTCAGCCCGTGGAGGCCGCCGTCCCCCGTATAGGCGTTGTAGATGTCCTCACGGGTGATGCCGTAATCTTCCGGCCTGCCTCCGGCGATTAGGCAGAGGACTTTTTCATTTAGTGCTTTTCTCTGATCCTGGGGAATGGTCTCCCCATAATAGGAATACTTCAATCCTGCTCACCTCCTAAACAGACGTCGCCCAAGTATTCGCTGACGAATTGCCGGGCATAGCTTTCCGTGGAGAATTTAATGTCTACACGATGATTTTTGTACATTTTCAGGGACAGGGCCTTTTTACAGCCGCCGAACTCGTAGAAATCGTATGTAAGGTTATTGGCTTTGATCAGCTTGTTTATGCTGTAGGGGATGTTTGAAAAATCTCCTGTCTCAAAATGGGCGATCCCCTTTAAGATGTCGCTGGTACTTTGGGCGGGCTCCCAACAGCCGCAACTGTACCGGTCATAGAAACTGCAGAAACAGCCGTTTAGCGTCAGGATACACTTTTTCTGTGTAAACCGCGCCTTGCCGTCTGACAGTTTCCATGCCGCTTCGTGGCATTTTTCTTTCAGTTCATGGAGAGCCTGTTCGGACAATTCTCTGCCGTCTGTATAAAGGAATATCTGGTCTAAAATATCTGTGTAGCGCAGGGAGAGATCCTGCATGGCCTTGGTGTATTCCCTCACCTGGTCTTCATAGTCATCCATCCATTTGTCCGTAGGTTTTTGGGGGATCAGCTTTTCTTCCATATCCATGATGGAGAGGGAAAGGTGGTAGGTTTTGTTGAAAAAAGATACCAGATGGCCGACGAACAGGCCGTGTATGGCGAAAAGCTGTTTCTGTATATCCGTTTTCGACAGGTTCAGGTTATCCCCGGAGGTCAGGTAAAGACAGGAGGATTCAGTGATGCCATGCATCAGTTCTGTCTGCTGGCTTAGGATGTCTTCCCAGAAAAAGGCAAGCTCCTGGAGGCAGCTTTTGGCATTGTCATAGGCAGCCTGGTGTGCCTGGCAGAAGTGTCTGTCAGCCTCGGTGATACGGGCATCGGCTGTTACCGTGACACCCGCAAACTTTTGCAATAGGTTCATAAATCTGTCCTTTCTGTTGTGATAAATAGTATTGGCGGAGGGACTGCAGCAGCCCTCCGCCAGTATGGTTGATTCTCGTAAGGTATTTTGCAGTCAGATATGCTGCCGTCAAGTGGCATCATACAATCTCGATGCTGCCTGTATCCCTCCTGTACAGGTAGATATTATCGGAGAGGAAATCTTCCCTGGCAAGCTGGCTGCGGTTTACCTCATAGACCATGTTTCGGAGCTCTTGGAATCCTTCCTCTTCCTGAAGGGGCAGTAAAATGACCTCATGCACAGAGCTGGGCAGGATCACCACGTCGGAATGGGTGCGGTCTGCGAAATTTTTCAAGGCATCCGGATAAAGGATGGTGATTGCGCCGTTAACCCGTTCTTTGTTTGTCATAACGTGCATGGGGACAGGAGTTTCCTCAACAGGAGGGAGTTCTTCCGTGTCGGCCATACATTCCTGAAGGATGTTTTCCATGGTGGAGACTGCAATGGGGCAAAGCTGCGGGGTGTTTTTTTCGGCAAGGCTGGCAAGATCCTGTGTGGTACAGCCCCACATTTCAAGGTGGCTGTTATGGATCAGGATACTGCCGTCGCCCAGTTCATCGTTCTCATAGCGGACACAGTAAATAATGGCAAAATCAAGGTATCTGGTATAAGGAATATCCTCAAGTAACGCTGTGTTTGCCTTAAAGTTGACTATCTTGTGGAAGACCAGCTCCCGAACTTTTTCAAAATCTTTGAACCATCCCATGTCAAGGCGCTTGGGAAAGCTGTCAGCCTGATAAGCTGCGATGATTTGATTCACGGTGTCCTTCCAGTTTTTGGTATACAGATAAATGTCAAAAAATGGCTCCAGATACAAAGTGGGCGCTACATTGTTGCCGGGCTCAAGGATTATGAGACCGTAATGTTTGGCGCCGTTGAGCTTTTCCACTTCTTTGTACTGCACCTCGCAGCCCAGGATCTTTGCAATCTCTGTGCAGGCTTTCTGTGTAAATTCCTGAATGTTCATCATATGTGTTCCTCCTGAAATGCCTGGGCAGATCGTGTCTGCCCAGGATGGATTTGTCATTATGTAAAAATTTGTTGTGATTAAAGCGAACGTGTTCGCTTTTTATGCGCAGGCGGCCAGTGTTACCGGAACCGGACTTGCCGCAGCCTGCGGGAAGGGGCTCATGGACAGATGGTAATGGGCTGCATTTGTCTCAAAATGCACCATATCCTCGTTCTGTTCATGGACCGCCACCACGCGGGAGGTGCGATGGATATGCCCTCCGGCGGCATAAATGGCAGCCTTGCCCACTGTGATAGGGCGGATAAGGCAGCCGCACAGCTTTACTTCTTTCTTTTTCTCGCTCATTCGCCTGACCTCCAATCCTTGTAAAGAGAGTGTGCTGTGTGGAAAGGATCACTCATAGCAGAGCGCTTTCAGCGTCAGGCGGACCTCATTCAGAAGTTTCCTGACCTGATCCATGGAAACATTGTGCTTTCTGGCAATATCCCGGTCGCTGTAACCGCTGCCCCGTAAGCGGACCATATCCATCTGTTGTCTGGACACATGACGTGCCAAATCGTGCAGGAGAAGTCTGGTTTCCAGTTGACGCATCAGTTCATCCGGAGATTCGATGGTTTCCTCCAGGGGAAGACCATCATCATACCTGGGAACATGGATGCTGATAACGGTTGCGGCGCGTTTCTGGCGATGCATGGAACGCTTGTAATTGGCTAAAGATCCCTGCATGCCGCCCCATGCAACAGTTCCAAAAGAATACTGCTGCAGATGTGGGTTGGCAAAATAACGGCGAACAGCATCGAGGTATCCGAAAATAATTACATCGTAGAAATCATTTTCCGATAAATGTTTGTCGTTGAGGAACGCATAGACCAGATCATGGTTCTCAGCGGCAAATAATCTCTGTTCAGGTGTCAAAGGTATATCACTCATTGTAAAATCCTCCTTATAAACGAAAGAAGGGATACTCCGGAGTAACCGGAATATCCCTTGTCTGTTTGGTTCATGGCATTTGCCATAATGGTTTCTTTTTACGCATTTATGCGGGCAGAGCTTCCCTGTCGCCGTCAATGGCCGGGGTCATGTAGACCGGTCCTGCGGCGCTGGTGGGCTGGGAGTCCGCATTGATGTAATCGCAGCCGTCGTCAAGCTGTTCCTTTGCCATTTCCGCACGCTGTTTCAGGGTCAGCTTGATCTGCTCCCGGAAGCCTTCGGCATAAGAGCGTATCTGTGCAAGGTCTTCCCCCTCAAAGTTTTCCAGAAGGCGGAAGGTAGCCACGCTGTAATCGTTTCCGCCGTTGTTTTCCTTTCTCAGCCCGATCTGTATCACGCTGCCATAGGAAGGGCGGCGGCGCAGCAGGAAAGCCTGGTTGATAAAGTTCTTGAAAGGCTTTAAGCTGGTGGGCGGAAGGGAGATCTGGATGGGTACGCACTCGCCGCTCTGGAGCAGGTAGAGCATACGCATGTTCTTGCATGCCTTGCCCCGTCCTTCAGCAGATGTCCCGTACTGGTTCATGGCGCACATCACGCAGGAGCCGCCGGGTTCCCCGATGCCCTGTTTGCCGTTTACGGATGAGCACAGGGGGGCGGTGTTCTCGTCATACTCGCTGCCCTCGGGCCAGTAGGCGTTGGCGTCATGGTGGAAGATCAGGACGCCCTCTATGGTCTTTTCGTAGTTGGGGTTGTCCGGGTCATCCGTGGGGATCTCAAACACGAGGTTGCCGCCGGCAGGAATCTTGATTCGCTGGAAACTCATCTGCAGGCCTTCCATGTCATCGGCCAGGTCCTCCGATGTGAAACTGCTGTCCATCACCGCGGGCAGCTGGAAATTTACGGGTTCCATTGTGGTGCTGGTGTTCTGGGTTGTCATATTCTTTTTCCTCCGTTTCTGTGGTGCGGCTGTTTAGGCAGCCGCCTGGTTGATCCGTTTCCATTGTGACGCGGGCATGGAGAGGACATTGTAGCCGATGCCCTCCAGCTCGGTGGCCCGGTCATAGCTCTCCACATCCTGGCTGTAGCGTGTGATCGCATTGGAAAGCCCGTACAGCGTCAGGTCCTTCCCCTCGATCAGATGCTGGAGGACGCCGGCGCTTTCGCTTTCCGTGATCTTGAAATCTTTGCTTGTCAGACGGACGATGCCGGGAATGTCATGGGTATCCATGGCGGCGCCCTTTGCCTGCTGCATCAGCCCGACTACCTGTGAAAAGCGTGCCTCGTCCACAACGGCTTTTACGGTGTCCTGAATCTTCATCAGAAAGGCTTTATCGTCGGCGGCCAGCGTCTGCTCCGAATAGAGCAGGAAGTTCTCGTCGGCCTCGTTGACACGTCCCACATGGTTGCGCCTGGTCTGTGCATCGTTGACGATCATGCCGTTTTTGCAGACAAGGCGGTATACCAGGGGCTGGACATTGACGGCGCCCATGCCGGTCTCGCTGTTGGAAATGATGATCCCCGACTGCACGATGTCCCCGGGGGAGACTTCGGCGGTCAGGCGTTCGTTGACGACCTTCATGTACATCCGGCTCTCCGTGATCTGGCAGCTCTCAAAACGGGCGCCCTTTATTCCCGACAGGATCGGGAGGACGGTCGTTGCCACCTCCATGTTGTCGATACGTTTATAGCGGCTGCTTAAGAAAGCCCGGGCCGTGCCGCCCATGGTGCGCAGCATCCGTTTGGACGGCGTGCGGTCCAGCCATGCGTTGACATTCTGTGTCAGCAGGTCAGGGTGTTCCGTGAGCATCCTGTCATAGTAGGATGCCGGGATATTCAGGTGTGTGCCAAGCTGGCGGTGGGCGATGGCGCCGACCTTCAGCGTCTCCACGGGCTCCGTGCCGTTATCATACATATGGAGATAGACCTGGCTGCCGCAGGTTTCCATTCTCAGGTTTCGGTTGTCCACCAGGTAATCTGCCTTCAATTCACTTTGCCGCGTAATCTCGGCGGCCATTTCCTGCAGGGTTAGACCTTCTTTCATTCGCGTTCGCTCCTTTCTTTTTCTGTGCGTTTACCATGAGACCTGGATGCCTGCAGGCGTGACCTCCGCCGCCAGGCCGTTCCGCTCAAAGACCTGTACCAGCCGGTCCCAGTAGATCTTTTCCGGAAAGTTGGCAAGGTGTTCCTTGGCAACCTCCGCCGTGTCCTCTGTGACACAGACGTCCCCGTCCTCATGGAGGATCATACGGCAGTGTCCGCGGGAATTTAAGTCCGCCACCAGGGATTCCAGCACCTTGCGGCCCTGCACTTCATACCAGATCTGCGGGTCAACAGGCTGTTTGTTGAGCGGCACATTATCCGCTGTGGGTGTCTGTACTCCGGCTGCAGCCAGGGGGACGATCCTTATCATGTCGCAGCTGATGTTTGCCTGTCTGTCGATCTTGATGTCTGCATGGTCGAAATCAGGCACCCCGAATACCCGGATACGTCCCGTGCCGCCCTGGAGGATGACCTTTTCGGGCGTTTTCTCACACCATTCCCAGGTCATGTCAGGGTAAGCCGAGCGCAGGTAAGCGGAAATGCGGTGGTTCACATGGCGCAGCAGGAGCTGCTCCGTGTGGGCGCTGTCCGTGCCTGTCAGCTGGAACAGCCCGGGAGGGGAAATCCCCTCGTCCTGTCGTTTCTTTGTCTGCTGTCTGCGGGCCCGGCTGCGTCTGTGGCGCCGGATGCAGGGGGAGAGCAGGAGCGCCGCCGCCCATACTGTCCAGAGGGCAAGGGCGGCGAGCAGCAGCCCTGTCTGTAACCTGCCCCGTGCCAGGGCCAGGATGGCGATGACGGCTCCGGCCAGGAGCCCGATGCTGTTCCAGATGGTTTTGTCGTTCTTCATTTCACACCGTTCCTTTCTTGTTTGGTTTTCTGCAACAAAAAAGGAACCGCAGCCGGATTTCAGAGTCTTTCTGAAAAACCGGTGCGGTTCCTCTTTCATGGGCCGGGGCAGCAGGCTACTCCGGCAGGGGTTCGCGGCTGCCGTCCAGGATCTCCGGGGGAGGCGGGGGCGCCGCAGTTTCAGGGCCATTGGGGGCATCTGTGTGGCTGCCGTCCAAGCGGCGGCCAGGGACAAAGCCAAAGTTGGTGAGGTACACCTTCAGCAGCATGGTCTTTGCCGTGCCCTGTTTTGCGGTGCAGTCCACAAGCTCCTGCGTGCCTGTCAGCCAGAGCAGCGTACCTTTTTTGACGCCCAGCCTTAAAAGACGGGTGACGTCCTCGTTCCACGCCCATACCTGATAGGCCTGTGTCCTCCCTTTTCCGGCCTGTTCGGTCAGGCGGAAGCACACATAAGCGGACCCGGACTGGCTTGTCTTTGCTGACAGGTCATCCTCCACGCGGCCCAAAACAAAAATCTGTGCCATTACACTCCTTTCTGCCATCGGCTTTAGTATCTATAAAAAAAGTGCCAGGGATACCAGCCGAAAGGGCATGGCAATACCACTGACACTTGCATACAAACTTAACAGCGTGTGCAATGCGGTAAAAACCGCCGGCTCCCAAAACGGGAAATGCACAAAAATCAATCACAAGGAAAGTATAACACTATATATTGTGGGTGTCAAGCAAATGTATGCCATATATAGAAATGAGCTGTGGCGGTTGCTATTGTTTTCCCTATTACTAAATAAATAGGGAGTGCTGCCTGTTTTTTCTTCAAAATGCTCTGCTGTTGCAAAATTGAGCCCCATGTTTTTATGTGAGGCGGAACGGCAGGGGCATGGGATTATTGCGGGGTATCCGGTTCGGCGGCGCATTCTTCACAGCCTAAGAATACATTGGTGGAGAGCGCCGCATCCAGGTACTCATTGCCCAGCCGGGAGGCAGGGCCGCTTTGAAAGTAAAACCGATACCAGGTGTCCGGCGTTATCTTCGTCTGTAGCCCTAAAAGCAGGGTGGTCTCTTTCCCTTCCGCCAGTGTCAGGCATACTTTTTTGTACCGGCGGAAGGGCGGCTGGGAGACCGAGTTACAAATCCCGGTTACACATTCATAATGTCCGGCATGGATGCTCCGGTAGAGCATCCAGCCTTTTAAGAGGCACCAGAGGAACAGGATGCCGCCTAAGACAAGCAGGGTGCGGTCTTTTGAAACGGCAGAGACGATGAAGGCAGCCGTGCCAATCCCGGCGCCCGTAAGGAAGGTGAGCGCTGTCTTGGCCCGCAGTACCGGGGGGATTTCATTCTGTTTTTCCATAAATGTCATATCCTTTCAAAAATGATCTGCTGGCGCAGGTAGAGGTTAGCCACGGCCAGCGTGATGTCCTTTGTGCCGGGGGAGGATTTCATGAGGCTGCCGATGTTGTCGCTGGTGGTATCGCAGTCGTCATACAGCCCGTCCATGATGCTGTTTTCATCCGGCAGGCGGCGGATGCCTTTCTCTGCGCATTTGATGATCTCCGCCGTGGACAGGAGCGCCTGCCTGGCAAGGTGCATCACCTCTCTTTCTCCAGGGGTGCGGCGGTCTTTCCGGAACAGCTTTGCAGCCGTAGGAAAAGGCACGCGGTTAAAAAAGAGCAGTTTTAAGAAAGCGGCGAGCCGGAGGGGAAGGCTGCTGTCCGTGGGGATGATGTACAGGGAGGATATAAGGTCATACAGTGCGTCATATTCGGTATCCCCGCTGCCTGAGATTAGCAGGCCCCGGACCAGGAGCCGTTCCACGCAGGCATCCCAGGACCGGTCTGTGGGCACGCCGGCTTTCCCTGTCATTTCCTCATAAAGTGCGCCGATTTCCTCTTTCCGGACGATCCGCCAGTTCAGGATGGTCCATACGGCCATTTCCTGCAGGTCTGCCATGTATTCTTTCCCGCCGAGCACGATCACGGGGCAGGAACGGCCGCAGCCATTGTGCCTCCGCTCAAAGCGGCCGATGGCGGTGTAGAGGGTCTTTGTCTGAATCATCATAGAATTTTACCTCCTGTGTTCTTAGGGTTTATGGGATGGAAGGTCATTATGGGGCAGGCTATGTAATGCCTGACAGGAACAGAGGGTCTTTGCGGAGTTTCTGCTTGGAGCGGGTGATCCATGCGCCCACATGGGAAGGGGGCACATGGTACAGCTCCGCAATCTCCGTGATGCTCATGCCCCTGATCTTCAGTTCCAGGGCTTTGATCCCCAGCCTTGCAACGCCCTGGTAATCCTGGGCACGGGATTCCAAAAGCTGCGTGGTTTCCAGCATGGAAATCTGCGCCTCAAAATCATCTGCCTGTTGCAGGGTTAAACCCCCGGCAGTCAGCTCCCCGTGTTCCCCTATGCCCAGACGGGTGAAACGGCGCTCCTTGCTGCACTGACTGCGGCAGTAGGAGGTCAGGCCGTTTCGCACGACTTTCCCGGCATAGGTGGAGAACTTGGACAAAGCAGGGTCATAGGAGGCGGCGGCATGGCAGAGCCAGATGCAGCCCTCCTGGTACAGGTCATCATATCCAAAGCCGTAGATGGTCTCGTTGACATGGAAGCTTTCCCGGATGGCCCAGCGAACCACGGAGAGGTTTGCCGCCACCATTTCCTGCTGTTCCATTGTCAAAGGGATCGTTTTTTTCATCAGCATCCGCCTCCTTTCAGGCTGTCATCTGCGGGCAGGTTTCCAGTGCCTGACGGCAGAGGGAGATTACCCGGTCGCACATCTGCCCGGAGAACAGGCCGATATGCGTCTGGTCTTTGCCAAGCCCCAGTTTCCCCTGGAGCCAGAGGTAGGCAGCCCATTTTTCCATGTGCCGTGCTTTCTGGAGTTCTGCAAGGGCATTGTGGGCAAGGATCCTTTTGTGGCGCAGTTCCCTGTCTGCAAGGGTGCCCATGGGGCTTTTGTCTTTTTTGTGGGCGGCCACATAGGAATCACATTCTGGAAATCGGGAACAGACATAGAGATAGCGCCCCTTTTCCAGGGTGGAGCTGCCGTGTACCATGGCTGCAGGGCGGCAGAGGGCAGGGGAGCCGCAGTAAGGGCAGTTGATCTGGTATTTCTTCTTCATTTGGATTTCACCTCTTTTCTTTGCCGTCTGGCGGCTGTTTTTTGTTTTCAGGTCTGTGTTTCAAGTAATTGCCGCAGCGGGCAGTCTGTCTGTGAAACCGTGTGCCACTCGATATACAGGGAGTAGAGGGTTTCAAATTTCCGCTTTTCCAGGGTGCCCAGGCAGTCTCCCGGTTCTATGTCCTCCCCGGACAGGGAACGCATGGCGTCCACCGGCATCAGGATGGGGTGTCCCTCTGCATCCACCGCCATCAGGAAATCCCGGCAGCTTTCATGCTGTGTGCAGGTACTCTGCCTGCAGGAAAGGTACAAGGCATTATGCCAGTTGCCACGGACAGCTTTCATAAAAGGGTAGAGTTCATTACTTTTTTGATTTTCTTTCACGTCCTTTACCTCCATTACAGTACGTTTTTCAACTAAAAAAGGGATCAGACGCAAATTTTTTTACGCCTGGTCCCAAATTTTCCTGTATGCGGTCGCTCTCAACTGAAAAGTTTGTTGATCTCCTGTGTGATCCTGGGAATGACTGTGCCGTTAAAAATGGCGGTCAGGGCAGCCAGCAGCAATGCGCCCAGCACAACGGCGATAATGATCTTTACCGCATCCGAGATGTAGAAGTCGCCGCGCTGGTTGGAGAGCGCCCTGCGGGCACGGGACAGGAAATGGCAGTTGCCGCCTTTGATAAGTTCTTTTACTTTTTTCATGGGAAACCTCCTTCAATGGTTTTGAAAAGATTGGTTGTCAGTATCAATGGTGCATTCCGTCAGACAGCTACAAAAAGCCGCTGGGGTACATATTACCGCCTCCTTTGCATGGTATATTTCCCGTCAGTCTGCGGCGGGGGTGTTTGGCTGGAAAAGCCCTGGGGCAGTCCTGATGCAGACTATCCGAAGAAAGCCCCCAGGGATCCCAGGACTTCCGTACACAGCACCACCAGGTAGATGATCATGATGCAGATCAGCATCATCATGGAATAGCGCTGCATCTTTTTGGGGCGCTTGGCTGCCTCTTTTTTTAAGTTGTTCTGCTCAATCTGCCGCATGTCAAAGCAGATCATCTTGAAGTACATCCGCTGGTCGTCCCCCCGCAGGACGCCCACAAGCCCCCTTACCACGTCGGAGAGCATGGGGCTCCCGATGCGGGTCTCAAAGTGGATCAGGGCATTTTCATAGTTGCCGGTCTTCATGTCCGCTATGGTCTGGTCCAGCTCCGCCCCGAAATCCCTGCCGGCCACTCGGCGGTAGGAGGTCAGGATCTTCAGCACGTCCCTGTCGTTTTCCAGGTTCTGCCCGATGGTAAGGGCAAAGCGGGGAATCTCCGCCTCTATGAGCCTGCGGCGTTTCTTAACAAAATCGAACGCTGCGTAGTAGGTGGAAAACCACAGCGCCACCGCCAGCCCCACAAGGATGGGGACGGAGAGCGGCAGGACGAACATCAGGGGGAGGGCGCACAGGACGACAGCCCCGGCTGCCGCCCATGCCCTGGCCGTATAGACTTCCGGGGTCATCTCCAGCCCGGCGATGTGCAGGGCAGCCTGCAGTTTGTTCCGTTTCAGCCGGTCCAGGCGAAGATAAGGCGCAAAAAAGGATGCAATCCTGGTAAGGTATACGTCCAGCAGCTTTTCGTTTTTTACGCCCCGCTGTTTCCGTGCCAGCATCATCATCTT
>ERZ777011.1678-NODE-1678-length-21779-cov-4.315043_pt1 | contig 21779 bp, 21 predicted proteins | sample MGYA00374964_ERZ777011 | MGnify/ENA primary metagenome ERZ777011 (study PRJEB29310, sample SAMD00008975) | mouse gut metagenome | study: EMG produced TPA metagenomics assembly of the Metagenome analysis of fecal microbiota from mouse which was promoted... | reverse complement strand
GCAGCAGATGGTCTCCCCGCCCCAGTCCTCGGGGACCAGGCCGTGCTCCGTCAGCTGCTGCATGACCTTGTCCGGGTTGGCGTTTTCCTTGTCGATTTTGTTCACCGCCACCACGATGGGGATATTGGCCGCTTTCGCGTGGCTAATGGATTCGATGGTCTGGGGCATGATGCCGTCGTCCGCCGCCACCATCAGGATGGCGATGTCCGTCACCATGGCGCCCCGGGCCCGCATGGAGGTAAAGGCCTCGTGGCCGGGGGTGTCCAGGAAGGTGATGGGCTTGCCGCCGATCTGGGTCTGGTAGGCGCCGATGTGCTGGGTGATGCCGCCGGCCTCGCCCTTGGCCACGCTGGCGGAGCGGATATAGTCCAGCAGGGAGGTCTTGCCGTGGTCCACGTGGCCCATGACCACCACCACCGGGGCCCGGGACACCAGATCCTCGGGCCGGTCCTCCGCGGTGTCGATGAGCTTCTCCTCGATGGTGACCACCACCTCCTTCTCCACCTTGCAGCCCAGCTCCTCGGCGATGATGGCGGCGGTGTCGAAGTCGATAAACTGGCTCAGGGAGGCCATGACCCCGTTCTTCATCAGGCACTTGACCACCTCTGCACCGGTCTTCTTCATCCGGCTGGCCAGCTCCTGGACGGAGATCTCGTCGGGAATCTTCACGGTCAGGGGGGTCTTCTTGGCGATCTCCAGCTGGAGGCGGCGCATCTTCTCCGCCTCCTCCTGCCGGCGCTTGTTGGAGAAGGTCATCTGGCCCCGGCGCTTGCCGCCGGCGTTGCGGAACTTCTCCTTGTTCTGCTCCCGGTCCCGGCGTCCGCCGCCGGCTCCGGAGCGGTCCGCCATGTCCTGGAGCTTCTCGTCGTACTTGTCCAGGTTGACGTTGGTGGCCTTGCGGGTGTCCACCACCTTGGTCTTGGGCACCCGGCCGGCGCTGGGCTGCTGGGCCGCCGGCTGACCCGGCTGCTGGCCCTGCTGGGGTCTGGCCTGCTGCTGGGCAGAGCCCTGCTTAGGCTGTCCGCCGCCCTGGCGCTGCTGTCCGTTCTGCCCGCCGCTCTGAGCGTTCTGTCCGTTCTGCCCGCTGTTCTGACTGTTCTGTCCGCCGCCCTGGGGGCGGGCCTTCTGGGCGGGAGCGCCCTGCCGGGGCTTCTCCGCCGGGGGGGTGTCCGCGTAGATGGACTGGATGCTGCTGATCTGATTATTCTGGGTCAGGTGCTCAAAGAGGACGTTCAGTTCCTTGTCCTCCAGGTTCTGGCCCGACTTTTTCGGAGTGTCGAAGTACTTGCCCAGAATTTCAATGATCTGCTTGGTCTGCATCCCAAAGTCTCTGGCCAGCTCGTTCACTTTGTACTTATTGACAATATTACCCAATAAGGCCACCTCCAGTAGTGATTCCGGTTTGTACATCATAACACACGTCCGGCAGCTCATGCCGGTCCTCCGTGACCACGGGCTCCCAGGCGTGCGTTATGGTGGGGTTACGGTTTGCTTCTATATTTGACAGGGGCGCGAGCGTCCCTCTGTTTTCTCACGGACTTCCGCTGGGCCGCCCGCTCCGCCTTCAGGCGCAGCCGTCCGGCGGTCTCGCCGTACTGCGCCGGATCCTGATCCGCCAGCTTCCCGGCAATGGCCTGGGCCAGCCCCAGATCCGTCACCGCAGCCATGGCGCAGCTGCCCCGGCCCAGGGCCGCGCCCAGCTCCTCCCTGGTGAAGGGCAGCGCCAGGGTGAGGCACTGGCCCTCCTGGGCGAAGCGGTCCGCCCTGCGCCGGGTGTTTTCCGCAGCGTCCCGGGCCACCAGCAGCAGGCGGCAGCGTTTCTCCTGGCAGGCGTCCCCCGCCGGGTCCTCGCCGACCTCCAGCCGCCCGGCCCGCAGGGCCATGCCGGCCATGGAAAGCGCGCTATTCATCCCGGTCTCCCTCCGCCATCTGCCGCTCCAGCGCCTCGTAGACCTCGGCCGGAATCTGGGCGGAGAAGGCCCGCTCCAGGGCCCGGCTCTTCCGGGCCTTGGCGAGGCAGGGGGCGCTGGGGCACACGTAGGCCCCCCGGCCCGGCTTCTTCCCCCTGAAGTCCAGGGAGATCTCCCCCTCCGGGGAGCGGACCACCCGGATGAGGTCCTTTTTATTCTTCATCTCCCGGCAGCCCAGGCACTGGCGCTGGGGGATCTTTCTGGGTTTCTGCATGGCGTTCCTTTCTCCGGCTACCGATCCAGCTCAAAGGGCGCGGGACCGGGGTATCGGATGTGGTTGATGGCCTCCTTCCGGGGGATCACGGTCTCCAGATCAATCCCGTAGCAGTTGGCGATGGCCAGGACAAAGTACATGATATCCCACAGCTCCTCGTCAACGGTCCCCCGGAGCTCCTCTCCCGCCGCCCTGGGCCGCAGATCCTTGTGCATGGCCCGGGCCAGCTCCCCGGTCTCCTCCGCCAGCTTGAGGAAGTAGTCCTTCACCAGCTCCGGATGGTATTCCTTGGACTTGATGTAGGACTGCAAATAGGCGATGGAAATCCTGCCGTCCACAGCCTACGCCTCCTCCTGCTCCTCCTCGGGCTCCTGCTCCGGCGCGGGGTCAGGCTCAGGATCCCTGTAGGACTGGGGCTTGATGTCGATCTTGTACCCGGTGAGCCGGGCGGCGAGGCGGGCGTTCTGGCCCTCCTTGCCAATGGCCAGACTCAGCTGGTCGTCGGGTACGATGACCCGGCAGCCCTTGCCCTCGTCGGCGATCCACACGTCCACCACATTGGCCGGGGCCAGGGCGGCGGCGATGAACTGGGCCGGGTCCTCGCTGTACTTGATAATGTCGATCTTCTCCCCCCGGAGCTCATTGACAATGCTGCCCACCCGCTGTCCGGCGGGGCCCACGCAGGCGCCGATGGGGTCCACGGCCTCGTCGCTGCTCCACACGGCCATTTTGGTGCGGCTGCCCGCCTCCCGGGCGATGGACTTGACCTCCACGATGCCGTCGTAGATCTCCGGCACCTCCAGCTCGAAGAGCCGCTTCACCAGACCCGGGTGGGTCCGGGAGATGAGCACCTGGGGGCCCCGGGTGCTGCGGCGGACCTCCACAACGTACACCTTCACGTGCTGGCCCTCCACCAGCTCCTCGCTCTTGATCTGCTCGCTGACGGCCAGCATGGCCTCCGTGGACTCCGCCCCGGTGCCGATGCGCAGGGACACGCTGCCGCTGCGGGGGTCGATGCGGGTGACCACGCCGGTGAGGATCTCGTGCTGCTTGGAGTTGAACTCGTCGTAGACCATGCCCCGCTCGGCCTCCCGCAGGCCCTGGATGATGACCTGCTTGCCGTTGCCGGCGGCGATGCGGCCGAACTCCACGTTGTCCACGGGGATGTTCACCGTGCCGCCCAGGTCCACCACCCGGCCGAACTTGGCCCGGGCCTCCTCCAGGCTCATCTGGGAGCCTGGATTCTCCACCTCCTCCACGATCTCCTTCTGCACATACATGCGCAGATCCTTTCTGACCTCGTCCACGTCCACGATCACGTTCTCCACGCCCTCGTGGTCCTTCTTGTAGGCGGTGGTCAGGGCCTGGATGATCTTATCCATCATGAAGGTGGGGGAGATGCCCCGCTCCTTCTCCAGCAGCTCGAGAGCTGCGAAGATCTCGTCACATTTCATGTCGTCACTCCTCTAATATATCATCTTTCATCATGCCCCTTAAGAAGCGCTGTTCACAACCGCTGAACGCGGTCCGGCCGGCCCTTTTGCCGCCATACTGCATCTCCTGCTATAAAAACAGGGGCTAAAACTCCACCCGCAGGCGGCACAGGGCCACCTCCTCCTTTGCGAAGGTGAGGCTCTGGCCGCCCACGGTGATGGTCACCGCGCCGTCCTCATACCCGGCCAGGACTCCGGCGAACTCCTTGCGCCCGTCCCGGGCCTTGTAGAGCTTCACGGCCACGGGGCTGCCCATGAACTGGGCAAAGTCCCCCGGACGCTTCAGGGGCCGCTCCGCCCCGGCGGAGGACACCTCGAAGAGGTAGCTGCCCTCGATGGGGTCCGCCTCGTCCAGCAGGGCGCCCACCTCCCGGCTGATCCGCTCGCAGTCCAGGATGTCCACGCCCCCCTCCTTGTCGATATACAGGCGCAGATACCAGGACCCCGCCTCCCGCACGTATTCCACGTCCCAGAGCTGGCAGCCGGCCGCCTCCACGGCGGGGCCGGCCAGCCGGGCCACCAGTTCGGTTATCTTTGCCATGTTCTCTCCTCACTTTGCCCTCAGGGGGCGGATTTTCCGAAATTTTACCCAATGAAATTAGGTCAACAAAAAGAGCGGACCGGAAAGTCCACTCTGGATTACCAACACTTACAGAAACATCGTACCACAAAAGTCCTGAAAACGCAAGTGTTTTCTTCCAAATACCGGGCCAATTTCAAGAACTTTTCTGTCAAAACCGGGGCCCTGGCGGCCTACATGCGCTGAAGGCCGTCCAGGGTGAGGCCAAAGGCCTCGGAAAAGTGGTCCAGAAACCAGGAGATCTCCGGCATCTCCATGGCCCGCAGGGCCTCCAGAGTCTCCCTGGCGGCGTCGGCGAACTCCCGGTTGCCCGCCTCCAGCTCCTCCAGGCACTTGATGTAAGCGGAGAGCTTGTCTGCGGCCTTGACGATGGCGCGCACCTGGGGGTCCTCCTCCTCCAGAAGGGGCCGGTAGGCGGGGCGCAGCGCCTCCGGCAGCGTGGACAGCAGCCTTTGGGCGGCCACGTCCTCCACCTGCCGGTAGGCCTCCCGGATGGCGGGGCTGTAGTACTTGATGGGGGTGGGGAGGTCCCCGGTGAAGATCTCCGTGGCGTCGTGAAAGAGGGCGGCGGCGGCGCAGGCGTCGGGGGAGCAGGGCAGGCCGAACACGTCCCGGCGGATGACCCCCAGGGCGTGGGCCAGCACGGCCGCCATGTGGCTGTGCTCCTGGATGTTTTCCTGTACGCTGCTGCGCATCAGAGACCAGCGGCTGATGTACTTCATGCGGGAGATGTAGGCGAAAAACTGATACATGGCGGGGGTCCTTTCTCTGTGGGGCTTCCCTGTTTGAGGATGATTGCATTCCGTATTCAAACGTGGTATACTATACGGGAAATTGTCGAAAACAGGGGATGCAACCGCAAATTGTCATCCAATCCCCCCAAACGCAACCGCGTATCGCTGGAATTTACACGGATGCGCGGGTAGGATGGGGCCATCTCAACAAGGAGGACAACACAATGTCTTTAAGTGAAAATCTGCAATATCTCCGCGCCCGGGAGGGCATCACCCAGGAGCAGCTGGCGGAGCGTCTGGACGTCAGCCGCCAGTCCGTGTCCAAGTGGGAGTCCGGGACCAGCTTCCCGGAGATGGACACCTTATTAAAACTCTGCGACATGTTCAGGACCGACATGGACACCCTCCTCCGGGGCAGCGTGGAGCAGTCCCTCAGCGAGGACGCCGCCGGCTATGACCGCTTCATGACCGTCTGCGCCCGAAAGTACGCCGGAGCGGTGTCCGCCATCATCGCCGGCGGGGCGCTGATGACCCTGCTTTACCTGCACATCGGAGACATGCTCAGCGGGGCGGTGTTCATGCTCGTTGTGGCGGTGGCCGTTGTGGTGCTCATCGCCACGGGCATGGAGGAGGACAACTTCCGCAAGCAGTACCCCACCATCCCGGACTTTTACACCCAGGCGCAACGGTACGCCTTCCGCCGCCGGTTCATCTGGTACATCGCCGGCGGCGTGGGGGCCATCCTGCTGGGCGTGGTGCTGCTGATCCTGGCCTTTTCCTTCTTCCCGGAGCGGGAGCCCTACGAGTCCATGCTGGGCGCGGCGTTTCTGGCCATCGTGGCGGCGGCGGTGTACTTCCTGGTCTACGGCGGCGCGATGGAGGACAAGTACGACATCGCCAAATACAACCGCCGGAACAACCCCACGGATGAGGACCGGGCCCGCTGCGGCCGGGCCAATACGGCCTGCGCGGTCATCATGCTCCTGGCCACCGCCCTGTTCCTCTTTGTGGGCATGAGCTTTGAGAACTGGAAGATGGCCGCCGTCATCTACCCCGTGGCCGGGGTCCTCTGCGGCGCGGCGTGGATGCTGCTGGGGCCGAAGGCGGCGGAGTAAGAGTCGGTCCGCCTGCGTTTGCGCCGGTGCATACAGGGGCTGAATTGACTTTCCCCCGCCGCTGTGGTAAAATATGTCCCATCAACTGCCGCCGCAGGGCGGGGAACGGAGGACGATCTATGGCGGATGCGAAGGTATTTCGTATGGACGGCAGCCTCACGCTGGAGGACGTGTCCCGCGCTCTGGAGGATTTTCTGCGCACGCAGAAGCGCCTGGAGACAGAGGGGGTCAGCCAGTCCGAAACCAGCTACTTTATCCAGGCCCGTCAGCCGGAGAGCTGGAAGAAATTCGTGGGCATGGACAAGGCCATCCAGGTGCGTCTGAGCGTGTACGGCGACATGCTCACCGTGGATCTGGGCGCAGGCCGCTGGGTGGATAAGCTGGGGGCCGCCACAGTGGGCTACATCGTGTTTGCCCCTCTGCTGATTACAGCGGCCATCGGCGCGCTCAGTCAGGACCAGCTTCCCCAGGAGATCTTCAACTTTGTCCAGCGCTTCACCTTCCTGGGCAAGCCCCTGGAGATGGGCGCGGCCCTGGAGAGCGAGGGACCCTGCTGCGCCGACTGCGGCGCGGCCCTGCCGGAGGGCGCGCGGTTCTGTCCCGGCTGCGGACGGCCCGCCGCCAAAGTCTGCCCGGTGTGCGGCGCGGCACCGTCCACAGCGGACGCCAGATTCTGCGCCAGCTGCGGCGCGGCCCTTCGCTGAGTTTGAGCCTGCGCGGCTGTGAATATGTGCATACAGGTTCTCAAAAAACCGCCCCGGACCGGGGGCGGTTTTTTGTATTCCAATTTACTTTCGTGTTCCCCGTGTCCTTAGAGCCTGTTTAGTATCTCAACGTGTTTGGATTGGCGAGAGGATTTTTTGCCCTGCAAGGCAAAAATCCGCAGGCATCCTGACGGATGGCAAGGATTTTTAACGAAGTCAGGGCGGAAAATACGCCGCCAAGAAAGGCGCGGGGAGATGCTAAACAGGCTCTTAGAATCAAAAACAGCAAATACTAATAAATCTCTCTCCAGATAATCTGGGGAATTATTTTGTAAAATTGAAAAATATCATCATTCACCGCTTAACTGCCAAGCAATAAAATGATGGCCTGTCCGGATTCCTTTTATCTGGACTATTCCAAATCTCAGCACTATCAATTTCTCTGATATCATCAACAGTTAGGTCTGAAAAGGAGATGACGCACCGCCGCATTACAGGGCTCTCCTCATATTCGTAATAATCCGCCAACCAAACATGCCAAATTTCTATTGCGGACTCATATTTCAAAGCCTCTTTGATGTATTCAAGTATTTTCTTTGCTCGCCCGTCTGTATACTGCCATTCCAGATATACCCCGTATTTTTTGTCGGTATAGTTTTGAACATCTTTGAAAGTATGAAGGTAAAAGTTATCATCTGCACCACCATCGTATACCCTGCCTTCATCAACACAAATAACAAGCGGATATTCTTTTTGCGGTGCTGCTTCGCATAATGGTCTATCCGATGCTATAAATGTGCAAATACTCAAGGAAGAACCTCCTTATACGAAGGAATATCTATCTGTTCTATTCCATCGGGAGCATAGGGCCGCATGGGGACTTTTTGTCAGAGCCCATTCCGCATCCCGACATGGGTTCTACTTTCCCGCCAGAATGTCGCAGGCCACAGGCGTGTAGAACAGCTCCTGGACCCAGGAGCGGTCCGTGGTCTGGCCCAGGATCCACATCAGCTTGGCGCACACCGCCTCGCTGGTCATGTCGTAGGCCTCCAGGATGGGCAGGTTCCGCTTGATGCCCGCCCCCACGTGGTACACGGCCAGATCGCTGCCCTCGTTCTCCACCTGGGTGGTCATCACCACGGTCTTGCCCGCCTCCAGACCGGTCTTCACGGTGTCGTAGTAGTCCCCGGCCTTATAGGTGGGCAGGCCGCCCACGCCGAAGCTCTCGATAATCAGCGCGTCGTTGCGCTCCAGCAGGTACTCCGCCACCCCGCAGTCCGCCCCCGGGGTCAGCTTCATGAGGGCCACCTTGGGGTTCACGGTCTCGTAGAACTGGGGCACCGCACGGGCCTCCGGCCGGATGTAGCGGATGATCCGCCCGTCCCGGACCATGCCCAGAAGGGGGTAGTTGATGCTGGAGAAGGCCTCGAAGCTCTTGCTGCGGGTCTTCCGGGCCCGGGTGCCCAGGATGATCTTGCCGTTGAATACCAGCATGACCCCGGCCATGTCCGAGGCGGCCACAGTGAAGGCGTCCCGCAGATTCTCCTTGCTGTCCGTGGTCTCAAAGCCGATGGGCCGCTGGGCGCCGGTGAGGACGATGGGCTTGGGGCTGCCCTGGACCAGATAGCTCAGGGCGGCGGCGGTGTAGGCCATGGTGTCCGTGCCGTGGCTGACCACAAAGCCGTCATACTCCCGGTAGCTGGCCCGGATGGCCGCCGCCACGCGGGCCCAGTGCTTGGGCTGGATGTTGGTGCTGTCCAGGTTGAAGAGCTGGGTACACTCCACCTGGCAGATGCCGGAGATGTCGGGGATATAGCGCAGCAGCTGCTCGCTGGTCAGCTCCGGCGCGAGACCGCTTTCCCCCATCTCGGAGGCGATGGTGCCCCCGGTGCCGATCAGCAGAATCTTTTTTTGTTCCATAGCCATCTACTCCATCCAATTCTATTATTGATAAGCGGGGAAATCCGCTTTTGCTTGCGCAGACTGCAATTGCAGGGGCGGGATATCTCTTTTCGGGAAATGAGCGCTCCTTTTAACAGGAGGGCTCTACCCCATGTCCCGTCCCTCCAGGGCCGCCAGACCAAATCGGACCGCCTGGGTGATCTGCTGCCGCTCCTCCTCCGTGGACGCGTCCTCGTACCGGCGGCGCAGCTCCCCCAGAAACAGGCCCCGCAGGGAGTCCTCCCCCGCCCGGGTCCAGATGCTCTGGGCGGGCCGGGTCTGGTCCCGCAGCTCCAGGGCGTAGACCCTGTCCCGGAACGCCCGCTCCAGGGCCGGCAGGTCCACCCCCTGGCCCTCCGCCTCGCCGGTAAAGATCACCCGGCACACATCCAGCCCCGCCGTCTTTGGCAGGCAGGCCGCCAGGGCCTCGGCGGGGGCGGTATCCGTCACGTCCGCCCGGAGGATATGGTAGCGCCGCAGGCACAGGGGCACAAAGCGGAGGTCCGCCCCGTCCTTGTCCACCGTACCCACCAGCACCCCCTTCTCCCCCAGCTCGTCAAAGCCCCGGCCCTCCGGACAGCCTGGATAGGCCCACCAGGTCTTGCCCTGGCGCTGGAGGCCGCTGGCCTGATGGACGTGTCCCAGGGCCAGATAGTCCGCCCCGCACTGGCCGATCTGCTCCCGGGTGACGGGGCCGTAGCGGCTGTCCGGACCGGACACGTCGCCGTGGAGGCAGAGGAGGTGGACCAGTCCGTCCGGGGGCAGGACCACGTTGGAGAGGACCTGACTGGTCCGGTCCGGGCCCACAAAGGCCGCGCCGTGGACCACGCACCCCAGATCCGGCAGCGCCACCGCCCGCAGCTGCTCGTGGCGGAAAATATGTACGTTCTTGGGCCAGACCAGCTTTTCATAGGGACTGTGGGGGGTGAAGGGGTCGTGGTTGCCCGGGGCGATGAGCACCGGGCAGGCCATCCGGGCCAGGGCGGCCCGCAGCCTTTCCAGAGTCTCCGGGTACACCCGCTCCCCGTCGAAGAGGTCCCCGCTCAGGAGCACCGTCTCCGCCCCCTCCCGGACCGCCAGCTCCGCCAGACGGTCCACCAGGTCCCGGCTCTCCCGCCGGCGTTCCCGGGCCTTCTCCGGGCCCAGGCCGCCGAAGGCGCTGTCCAGGTGGAGGTCTGCGGCATGTATGATCTTAGGCATGGTTCTCTCCTCCGTTTACTCCGGGTATACTTTCACGAACTCCTCGCAGACCACCGGCAGGTCCTGGCGGAACGCCATTCCCGCCCGGGTTAGCTCCTCTGTGAAAAAAGCCTGGTGGACCTGCCGCCAGAAGGCCAGGGAGCAGTCGCCCTCCCCCTCCCGGCGGGCGTGGTCCGCTGTCACGTCCCGGTAGGGGACCACGGCCACCCGCTCCGTGCGGATGACGCACACCGCCTGATTCCGGCTGTCCAGAATGACGCTGTAGTCCCCCGCCTCCGGCAGGGGCGCGCCCTCCGGTCCGTAGAGGGGGAGGGCGGAGGAGGTGGCGGTCTTTTTTCCCGCCAGCGTCAGCCGGGCCAGGGCGTCGGCGTCCCCGCCGTAGGCCCAGGCCTCATAGGGGGCGCCGCCCAGCCCCTGGCCGGAGGCAAATTCCGCCCACATCTGTTCCGCTGTCACCGGCTCTCGCCCCCTCTCACGTCCGCTCCCGGCACACGTCCACCCACTGGACCGCCCCGGCGCACCGCTCCAGCTCCGGAAGGGTCAGCTCCACGCAGCTGTTGGCGCTGCCGGCGGCGGGCAGAACCGTCTCAAACCGGCGCAGGGACTGGTCCAGGTACACCTCCACCCCCTCGTTCACCCCGAAGGGACACACGCCGCCTACGTCGTGGCCGATGCGCTCCGCCGCCTCCTCCCGAGTGAGCATCTTTGCCCTGCCGCCGAGGGCTTCCTTATATTTGGCGTTGTCCACCTTCACGTCCCCGGCGGCAACAATGAGGATTGTCCGCTCCCCCAGCTTGAAGCTGATGCTCTTGGCGATCCGCCCGGGCTCCACACCGGCGGCCTGGGCCGCCAGCTCCACCGTGGCGGAGGAGGTCTCAAACTCCCGGATCCGGTCCGCCAGACCGAAGCGGGCCAGATGGTCCCGCGCCTTCTCAAATGACATGTGGTCTTCCTGCTTTCGGCTGTTTTCTCCTCTTTTCTTTTTGAAAAAAGAAAAGAGGCAAAAGAAAAACTTTTAGATATGCGCTCCGATACCCTCTGCGGTCACCGGATGTCGATCCGCTCCACGTCCACGCACCGGCCGGTCTCCCCGTCCAGGCTGAAGAGCACCCCCTCCATCTTGCAGGGCCCGTCCGCCACCTGATAGGGACCCGGCACGCCCCCCAGAAACAGCTCCACGCTCTGCTCCGGCGGGATGCCCAGCACCGAGCGGATGGGCCCCGTCATGCCCAGGTCCGTCACATAGCCGGTCCCCTTGGGCAGCACCTGCCCGTCCGCCGTGGGCACGTGGGTGTGGGTGCCCCACAGGGCGGACGCCCGGCCGTCCAGGTAGTACCCCATGGCCAGCTTCTCGCTGGTGGCCTCGGCGTGGAAATCCACCACCGTGAGCCGGGGCCGCTCCCCCTTGAGGAGCCTGTCCGCAGCGGTGAAGGGGTTGTCGGCGTGGAAGTCCAGGCCGCACCGGCCGATGAGGCTCATCACCCCGATCTGGGTATGGCCGCACTCATAGACCCCCCACCCCCGGCCCGGAGCCCTGCCGGTGAAGTTGGCGGGCCGCAGGAGGTACGGGTCCTCCTCCAGCCGCCCGGCGATCTGCTGCCGGCGGAAGGTGTGGTTGCCCAGGGTGACCACGTCGGCCCCGGCGGCGTAGAGCTGATCCACCTGCCGGGGGAGGATGCCCGTGCCGGCGGCGTTCTCCCCGTTGACCACGGTGAAATGGACGTCCTTGAGCTTCTTCAGCCCACGCAGGGATTTGGCCAGATGGTCCAGTCCCTGCTCCCCCACCACGTCGCCTATGGCCAGGATGCGATAGATCATGGGCCCGCTCCTCCTTGTCAGGTGTGTTGATGACTTCTTTAGTAGTATAACGGTTTCGGGGGAAAATTGCAACAGCTTTCACCGCGCCCCCCGCCAGGGCATATACTGGCAGTACCGCCGCCGGTTCGCCGGCGGCAAGACAAGGAGGGGAGCGGAAGATGGCGCAAGCAAACGGCAGCGGCCCCGTTGTGGCCCTGGTAGGCAATCCCAACGTGGGGAAATCCACAGTATTCAACGCCCTGACCAACCTGCACCAGCACACAGGAAACTGGCCGGGGAAGACGGTGGAGACCGCCAGGGGGATTTTTACATATCACGATCGAACCTATACCCTGGTGGATCTGCCCGGGGCCTACTCCCTCCACCCCGGCTCCGCCGAGGAGGAGGTGACCCGGGACTACCTCCTCTCCGGGGAGGCGGAGGTGACGCTGGTGGTGGCGGACGCCACCTGTCTGGAGCGGAATCTGGCCCTGGTCCTGCAAATTCTGGAGATCTCCTGGCCGGTGGTGGTGTGCGTAAATCTGCTGGACGAGGCGGCGAAAAAGCAGATTCGGGTGGACCTCGCCGCCCTGTCGGAGCTGCTGGGCTGTCCGGTGGTGGGGGCGGCGGCCCGGGGCGGCCAGGGGCTGGACGCCCTGCGGCAGGCCCTGGAGGACGCGGCGCTCCACCCGGGCCCCAGGCCGGAGGGCGCTCTGCCGGAGACGGGGTGCGCCGGCTGTCCCGGCTGCCCGGACCGGCAGGCGGCGGCCTACCTGATCCGGGCCGGGGAGATCGTCCGGCAGGCCGTGGACATGGACGGCGAAAGGGCGGGCCGCCGGGACCGGGCCCTGGACCGCCTCCTCACCAGCCGCCGCACCGGCATCCCGGTGATGCTGGCCCTGCTGGCGGGGGTGCTGTGGCTGACCATGGTGGGGGCCAACGTGCCCTCGGAGCTCCTCTCCCGGCTGCTCATGGGCTGGCAGGAGCCTCTGCGGGGACTGCTGGAGGGGCTGGGTGCGCCCTGGTGGCTGACAGGGGCCCTGGTGGACGGGGTGTACCGGACCGTGGCTTGGGTGGTGTCGGTGATGCTGCCCCCCATGGCCATCTTCTTCCCCCTGTTCACCCTGCTGGAGGACGCGGGGTATCTGCCCCGGGTGGCCTTCAACCTGGACCACTTCTTCCAGCGGGCCGGGGCCCACGGCCGTCAGTCGCTCACTATGTGTATGGCGCTGGGGTGCAACGCCTGCGGGGTCATGGGCTGCCGGATCATCCAGAGCCCCCGGGAGCGGCTCATCGCCATTCTCACCAACGCCTTCATGCCCTGCAACGGCCGCCTGCCCACCCTCATCGCCCTCATCTCCATGTTCTTTGCGGCCGGCAGCGGCCGCACCCTGGTCTCGGCGGCCATGCTCATGGGGGTCATCGTGCTGGCGGCGGCGGCAACCCTGCTGGCCAGCCGTCTGCTGGCGGCCACGGTGCTCAGGGGGGAGGCCTCCGCCTTCTCCCTGGAGCTGCCCCCCTACCGTGCCCCCCAGGTGGGGCAGGTGCTGGTGCGGTCCATCCTGGACAGGACCCTGTTCGTGCTGGCCCGGGCGGTGGAGGTGGCGGCCCCGGCGGGACTGCTCATCTGGATCGCCGCCAATGTGGATGTGGGCGGCGTCAGCATCCTCCAGGGGCTGGCCGGATTCCTCCAGCCCCTGGGAGGGCTGATGGGCCTGGACGGGGTCATCCTGCTGGCCTTCCTGCTGGGCTTTCCGGCCAACGAGATCGTGGTGCCCTGTATCCTCATGGGCTACCTCTCCGCCGGATCCCTCACCGAGTACGGCAGCCTCCAGCAGCTTCACGCCCTGCTCTCCGCCAACGGCTGGACCGCCGTGACGGCCCTGTGCGTCCTCCTCTTCACCCTCTTTCACTTCCCCTGCGGCACCACCTGCCTGACCATATGGCGGGAGACCCGCAGCGCCAAGTGGACCGCCCTGGCCATCGCCCTGCCCACGGCGGTGGGGATGGGGCTGTGCATGGCGGTGAAGGGCGCGTGCGTCCTGCTGGGGATCGGCTGAGAGGAGGCTGGGATATACAGAGAGAGGACCGGACGGCGTTTTTGCCGTCCGGTCCCTGTCGTCTGTTCATTCTTCCGCGGGCCGCTCTCTGGCCTGCTCCTGGAGCTGCTGAAGCCCCTCCTTGAGGTGGTTGAAGCTGATGGGCAGCTGGGCGGCGGTCACGTCCAGCTTGCGCAGCTCGCTGGAGATGTGGCCGGTAATGGCGGTGAAGGACTGGAAGAGCTTGTCGTACTCCGCCGCCGTCTCATCCACCTTCTCCTCCGCCGCCTGAAGCAGGGCCTGGGCCCGGGTTTTGGCGGCGGCCACAGCGGCCTGGGCCTCCTCGTCGGCGGAGCGGACCGTGCCGTCCGCCTGGGCCTGGGCCTGGGCCAGGATGACCTGGGCCTGCGCGTTGGCTTGGCCCACCACCTCGTCGGCCCGCTGATGGGCGTCCAGCTCCAGCTGGGTGATGCGCTCCTTCTCTATGCGCAGGGAGGCCAGCTGGTCCTCCAGATCCTGAACACGCCGGAACAGCGCCTGGTTCTCCTCCGTCAGCTCCCGGACGGTCTGGTCCCGCTGGGCCACGTCCTGGCGGAAGGATTCCTTGGCCTGGGCCTGGGCCTCCCAGTTGTTCTTGGCGTGGTTAAACTTGAGGGTCATCTCCTCCAGCTGGCGCGTAAGCTCCGCTTTCTCCTCCCCGCAGGCGTCCAGGGCCTGCCGGGCCTCCTCCCACTCCTGCCGGGCCTGCTGGGCCTGGGCCTCCAGCCGGGCGGCGGCCTCCTCGGCCTGCTTCTGGGTGCGCTCGATATACTCCATCACGTCCTGCCGGTTGAATCCGGACAGTGCGCTGCGAAAAATGTGGTTATCCATGGCTGCTTCCCCTTATCATGTGTTATCTTCCACTTTACCACAGATTCCCGCCGGTGACAACAGGTTTTTCCAGGAGCCGCAGAAGCAATTGCCCGATGAATGGGAGACAGAAGCGGAGAGAGGGGCGGGGCTTCCTCTATCTGGGGCAGGCTTCCCGCGTGATAAAGCAGCTGCGGTCCATGTTATCTCTGCGCTGTTCTTTTCCCAAGGGCTGCCCTTAAAGTCCGTCCCCTTATACGCTGAACCAGCGGATCTCGTTGGCGTCCAGCTCCAGCCGGGAGCTGCCGCCATCGGTATACACTGTGGTGGACTGGGGCTCGTAGGTGTTGTTCACCACGCAGTACTTCCCCCGGTCCAGGAAGGCGTGGACCTCCACGTTGAAGTTGCTGGAGAACCACCGGTGCAGCTCCGCCTCCCCGTGGGCGCTCCAGAGGATGGCCCGGTAGAGCAGGCGGCTGTTCTCAAAGGAGTAGGGCAGGCCGGAGACGTACACCGCCCGGCCCTGGCCGAACTCGTTCACCGCCAGCTGCACCTCCCGCTCCCGCTGGACCAGCACCTGGGCCCCGGGCAGGGCGTAGATCCCCCGCTGGCCCTCGCCGAAGTCCACCGGCCCGGTGCAGTCGGCCAGGAGGAAGTGGTCCGGGCGCTCCTCCCAGTTGTACTTGTCGTACCCCAGGGTGAAGCCGGTCTCCTTCTCCACCCCCAGCACGCCGGAGAGCTGGAGGTAACGGCCCTGGTACTGGTGGCCCGAGGGCTCGCCCACGCCGATGAGGCCGCCGCCGTTCCACACGAACCCCTTCACCATCGCGGCAATGGCCGGGTCCTCCCAGACCGCGCCGCCGGTGTGGGCCGTGTCGCCGCCGCCGATGTTGAGCAGCACGTCCACGCCGTCCAGGACGTGGGGATCCGCCTTCAGATCGTCAAAGCTCAGAAACCGCACGTCAAAGGGCGCGCCGGACAGGGCCTCGATGGCCCCGGCGTAGGAGTAGTTCTGCTTTTGGTACAGGGCGTGGTGGACCATGTGGCAGCCCCAGGACCTAGCCCGGCCCCAGCTGTTGAGCACGGCCACCGTCTTCACGCAGTAGGGCCGGCCGCCGCCGATGTTGGCGTACAGCTCCCGGAACTCCTTGCACACGCTCTCCACGTAGTCGATAAACTCCGGGAACTGGCAGGCCAGCTTCAGATAGCCGCCGTAGCCGATGCGGTCAATGGGCTTGCGGAGGATGGCCCGGCGGGCGGTGACCCAGTTGACCTTGGCCTCTCGGACCGGATCCCCCCCCTCGTGGAAGGTGTCCGGGAAGAAGTAGGGCAGAAACCGGCCCTCGGTGTACTTCACCCCGGGGATGTCGGAGATGAGGCGCAGGGTGGAGCCGTTGCCCACGCTGCCCACCACCGCGTCCAGGCCGATGGTGGCGAACTCGGGCATGTAGGGCTCCGTGCCGATGAAGTGGTCCCCCAGGAACATCATGGCCTCCTTGCCCAGCTCGTGGGTGATGTCCACCATCTCCCTGGCCAGCTTCGCCACCTCCCGCCGCTGGAAGGCCATGAAGTCCTTGAACTCCCGGCTGGGGGTCCGGTACTGGTTGTTGTAGTAGCCCTGGTCAATGATGAACTCCGGGCGGAAGGGGTAGCCCGCCTCCTTTTCAAACTGCTCCAGAATGTAGGGGGAGACGCTGGCGGAGTAGCCGTACCAGTCCACGTACTTCTCCCGCTTCAGCTCGTCAAAGATGAGGGTGAACTGGTGGAAGAAGGTGGTGTAGCGGATCACGTCCACGTAGGGGTGGTCCGCGATGAACTTCCGCAGCCGCTCCATGGTGAACTTGTGGGTCTTGGGCTGGCGCACGTCAAAGGTGATCTGGTGCTCAAAGTCCTTCCAGCCGTTGGTGACGGCGTTGTACATGTGGACCGGGTCCCAGATGAGGTAGGCCAGAAAGCTTACCGTGTAGTCGTGGAAGAGCTCCGGCGCGTCGATGACCACGCACCCCGCCTCCTGGTCATACCGCCACAGGTCCGCTGACAGGGGCTCGCCGGCGGTGCGGTCCATGACCTCCCACCAGCGGCGGATGTCGTCCCGGGTGTTGGGCTCCATCAGCTCCCGGCTGATGCCCTGCATGAGGGGGATGGCCAGGGGGCCGCCGGAGGCGGTGTGGAACCCGGTCATGATATAGCACTGCTGCACCTCGTCCGGATTGGCCTTGGCCCAGGCGTTGTCCTTGCGGGTGGTGTAGTAGGTGGAGTAGACCTTGGCGTCCACGCCCTTGAGCTCCTCCGGGTAGTCGGTGCCGTCGCAGTCCCGGATGGCGTCCGCGCCCCAGCGCCGCACCAGCTCCAGGGTCTCGGGGACCACGTCCACATCCGTGGGAATGGTCACCCGTCCAAACTGTTGATTTTCCATAAATGTTTCCCTTTCAGCGCTTTTTCGGATCCTCGAAGGGCTTGTTGTACAGGGCCAGGGTCCCCAGCAGCAGGGCCAGCCCGGCCAGCATCAGCAGCAGGCCGCCCATCTGCCCGGTCTGCCGCCAGCCGTAGATCAGCAGGAACAGGCCCAGGACAAAGGTGAGCAGCATGAGGGTCATCCGCAGCGCGGTGTGTTCTTTCCAAAATTGCATGTGGATCTGCCTCCTTGTGCAAGTATCCATCCTTTCTGTCAAAGAAAGGTATCCAACGAAAATTTCAGCGGGTTATCCCTTCAATCCGCCCACGGTCATGCCCTGGGTCAGCTTCTTCTGCACGCAGATGTAGAGGATCAGCGTGGGCAGCATCACCAGCACCAGGCCGGCGTAGAGGATGCCGTACTCCGCCGAGGACTGCTGGGCCTGCATCAGGTTCAACAGGCCCACGGGCAGGGTCTTCTGGCCCTGGGCGCTGCTCATCAGCGTCATGGAGATGATGTACTCGTTCCAGAAGGAGAGGAAGTTGAAGAGGATGATGGTGATGATGGAGGGCTGGGCCATGGGGAAGATGATGCGCACCATGGTGGCCCCGTAGCCCGCGCCGTCGATGTAGGCCGCCTCCTCAAAGTCGTGGGGCAGGGTGGCGAAGTAGCCGGAGAGGAGGTAGATGGTGAAGGGCAGGGCCGTGGAGGCGTAGACCACCGCCAGCACGAAGAGGTTGTTGAGGAGCATGGCGCTGCCCAGGGTGGTCTTGAGGAAAGCGTCGCCGTCCTTGAGCATGAGGAAGATGGGCACCACGATGTAGTTGACGTTGATAAAGAGCCCGGCCATGAAGCAGGTGTTGAGCAGCTTTCTGCCTGTGAACTGGAACCGGGACAGGCAGTAGGCGGCCGGCAGGGCCACCACCAGCAGCAGCGCCAGGCTCAGGGCCGTGACGATGACGGAGTTGACCATGTAGCTGCCCATGCTGGCCGCGTTCCAGGCGTTTACGAAGTTCTGCCAGTAGAACCCGGCGGGCAGGGCCCAGGGGTTGCCGTAGAACTCGCTGTTCTGCTTGATGGAGGCCAGGAATACCCAGGCCACCGGGACAATGATAACCACCGCCAGGGTGATGAGGGCCACGTAGATAAAGGCCTTGAAGAGGTGCTCGCTCTTTTTGACTGTTTTGTTCATGTCTCCACCCCCTTACATTTCCAGCACATCCCGCCGGGTCACCCTGTTGACCATGGCGGAGAGGAGGAAGGAGAAGAGGAAGATCACCACGCCGGCGGCCATGGCGTAGCCGTAGAGCCCGGCGTCCTTCTGGCTGTACATGAAGCTCAGGCCCACGTCCGCCATGCCCTTGGCCACCATGGCCTTGACGAACAGGAAAGCCATATTGATGGTGGAGATGATGAAGAAGGTGAGGGTGGTGCGGATGTTGGTCCAGATAAGGGGCAGGGTGATCTGGAAAAACTGGGCCGTCCGGCCCGCGCCGTCCAGGCTGGCGGACTCGTAGAGGTCCGCGGGCACCGCAGCCATGGAGGCCATGTACATGACCATGTAGTAGCCGATGGCCTGCCAGACCATGGCGATGATGATGGAGATCATCACCATCTGCTGGTCCTTCCAGAGGATCATCACCTCGCGGCCGGCAAAGAAGGAGAGCACGCTGTTGAGCATACCGTTCTCCGGCTTGTAGACGGCGGAGAAGATGCCGGCGATGACCACCACGGAGAGGATGTTGGGGATATAGAAGATGACCCGGAAGAAGTTCTGGCCCTTCAGTTTCTCCCGGGTGAGAATGCCGGCAAAGAGCAGGGCAAAGAAGAAGGTCACAATGGTGACAATGGCGATGAGCAGAATGGTGTTCTGCATGGCGGAGATGAACTTGGCGTCCTGGAACAGGACCTTGAAGTTATTCAGGCCCACAAAGGTCTCTGTGGGGGAGTAGGCCCCCCGCTCAAAGAGGGACATGCGGAAGACGTTGAGGGTGGGCAGCACCATGAAGATGAAAAACAGGATGGTGGCCGGCGCTACGCATAGAAAGATAAACCGGCTGCGTTCCTTGCTGCGGCGCATGAAATCTCTCCTCTCTCTGTTGAAAAAAAGCGGGCGGCGGTGAGCAAACGCTCACCGCCGCCTGCTTACGGACTATGTGATTAAGAACGTATAGGGTTTGTCAGGATCAGCCCATGATGTTGGCCCGCATCTGATCGCTGGCGGCCTTCACGTCGGCAACCCACTGCTCCTGGGTGATGGAGCCGTTGACCAGACCGTTGACGGGATCCAGGAACACCTCGCGGACAGAGCCCAGGCCGGCCACGGCGTTGTAGGCGGCGAAGTTGCCCATGGCGGCGTCGGCGCCGTTGTCATAGATGGCGTAGAACATCTTGTTGTCGCCCTCCAGATTGTCGGTCAGGCCGGGGACGGGCTGCACAGCGCCGCCCTTGGCGAAGATGGCGCAGGCCGCGTCAGAGTACAGGAAAGCCACGAACTGCTTGGCAGCGTCCATGTTGGGCGCGCCGGCGGGGATCCAGGCCTGCTCCAGCCAGCAGTAGCTGGCGCCGTTGCCGCCGGACTTGGCGGCGGGCAGGGCGGTCATGCCCCAGGCAAAGCCGTCAGCACGGGGAGCCTCGGCCATCTCGCCCACGATCCAGGTGCCGTTGGGCATGAACAGGGCCTTGTTGTCCAGGACCAGCTGCTGGTTCTGGGTGAAGTCCTGATCGTTGGCCTGGGCGGGGGTGACGGGGTTGGTGTAGCTGGCCAGCTTGGCGATGATGTCGAAGCACTGCTGGGCCTCGGGGGTATCCCAGATGCCCTCGGCGTAGGTGGTGGCCTTGTTGAAGAAGTCGGGGCCGCCCACGGAGTACATCAGCGCGTACAGGAAGGCGTCAAAGTAGCCGGTGGTGGGGTAGGTGAAGAGGTACATGTTGGGGTCCTCGGCCTTGGCCTTGTCGGCCAGCGCCCACATCTCATCCCAGGTGGCGGGCACGGTCCAGCCCTTCGCCTCAAAGAGACCGGCGTTGTAGAACAGGCCGCAGGGGGAGTAGAACATGGGGGCCAGATAGGTCTTGCCGTCGCCGTAGGGGTTGGTGACGGAGGTGTCGGTGAAGCCGCCCACGATCTTGTCGGAGACCTTGGCGCTCTCGCCGGGCACGGTCATGCTCAGCACGTCGGTGATGTCGGCGATGTTGCGGTCCTTGATGAACTGCTCGGTGAGGCCCTTCTCACGGCCGGTGGCCAGGTGGATGACGTCGGGGAAGTCGCCGCCCTGCATGGAGGGCCCGATAACATCCTCCAGGTTCTTGTCGCAGATGAGCTCCACCTTGATGCCGGTCTCGGCGGTGAAGGCGTCGCAGACCTCCTGCCACATGCCGGGATAGGCCTCCTCATAGCCGGAGGCCAGGGCGGCCACCTGGATGGTCACATCCTCGGCCGGGGCGGGAGCGGGCTCGGGAGTGCTGGGAGTCTGGCTGTCGCTGGGCTGGGTCTGGGTGTTGTCCTGAGCGGGGGGCTGGTCGTTTCCGCCGCCGCAGCCGGCCAGCAGGGACAGGACCATGACGGACGCCAGGATCATGCTGAGAAGCTTTTTCATGTCCAATTCCTCCAAAAAAATCTCGTTTCCATCCGGGACCGTCCCGGACGATACAACTATATAATACACCCTCTGGCGGAGGGCGCAATTCCTATGTTGCGCAACTTTTTAGATATCTTGCTCTTTTTGCGTTTTGACACAAATCGGGGAAATCTGCCCTGCGGCTTTGGGCAGAATAAATAATTTTGACAAAAGCCGGGGCGCGGAGGGCACAAATTATGGCCGCTCTCACAAAAATATTTTTAGAAGTTGCACAACGGCGGGGAAGGATTTATAATAACCCTACAGACGGCGGTTTTTCCGGTTTTTGCGATCTTGCGGCCAAGGAGGGGGGATTGCCGTGAGCACTCTGCAATATGTTCTGCCCCAGGAGGGGGCGGCGGCGGCCCGGCCCAGGCTGCTGTACGTCACCCACGCCCAGTACAGCGAGGAGTGGAACTCCTCCCTCCATACCCACGCCTGCGCGGAGCTGTTCTTCATCACCCGGGGCCACGGACTGTTCCATGTCCGCCAGGAGCGGTTCCCCGTGGCCATCAACGATCTGGTGGCGGTGAATACCGGCGTGCCCCACACCGAGGCCGGGGCGGAGGGCAGCCCCATGGAGTACGTGGTGCTGGGGGTGGAGGGTCTGGAGGCCCTGACCGGCGCGGGGGGCTGGAGCCTCATCCACATGACCGGGGAGCAGGAGATGGTCTCCGCCTGCCTGCGGATGATGACCCGGGAGATCCGGGAGGAGCAGGCCGGGTGCGCCCAGATCTGCCGGAACCTGCTGGAGGTGATCCTCCTGCGGCTGGCCCGGCGGGAGGACTTCGCCCTCTCCGACGCGCCCCCCTCCTCCAACCGGGAGTGCGGTCAGGTCCGGCGGTATATTGACAACCACTTCAAGGAGAACCTGACCCTGGACCAGCTGGCGGAGATGCTGCATATCAACAAATACCACCTGGCCCACACTTTCCGGGAGGAGTTCCACACCTCCCCCATCAGCTACCTCATCTCCCGCCGCATTGAGGAGAGCCGCTTTCTCCTGCGGGAGACCGACCACCCCCTCTCCCTGATCGCCCAGATGCTGGGCTTTTCCTCCCTGAGCTACTTCTCCCAGTGCTTCCGCCGGGTGGAGGGCGTCAGCCCCCTGGAGTACCGGAGGCGGAACCG
>ERZ777011.1677-NODE-1677-length-21785-cov-4.055131_pt1 | contig 21785 bp, 22 predicted proteins | sample MGYA00374964_ERZ777011 | MGnify/ENA primary metagenome ERZ777011 (study PRJEB29310, sample SAMD00008975) | mouse gut metagenome | study: EMG produced TPA metagenomics assembly of the Metagenome analysis of fecal microbiota from mouse which was promoted... | reverse complement strand
TGTCCGCCATCACGGAGAGCGGGCTGGATGCCCGCGCCATGCCCGCCGTCTTCCTGGGCGGCGGGGCTGCGCTCCTGAAACGCCACGTTTCGGCCACAGACGGCCTTTGCCGCCCTCTTATCCTGGATCGTACTGTTATCATCTGTTCCGTCAGGCCACGGGGATATTCCCCAAACAGATTCAATGATACACTCGGCAGCAAACATTTCTTCAACAAGTTCTTTGCTGGTTCCCTCTACCTCGTCCCGGAACAAAACAGAATAATAATTATCAGACCAATACCATTCTTTGCTCTCGTTCTTTCTGTAAAAAACAAAAAAGGTTTCGCTTGGAAAATGTTCGGATTTAGCTGTCAGCTTCCAGTGATATGTAGGTATAAGTACAGGGATAGGCCCGGTTTCATTTGTTATGCGTTCAGCATCAGTAATTGTAAACTCCCCGCTGTACCAGCTGGAAAGATACTGTTGGGCTTTCCCCTCTATTCCTCCGGCGCAACTGCACAGCGGCAGCACCAGCGCCCCGACCAGGGCGGCGGCAAGGGCATACTTTCGTTTCATGGCATTGTGCCTCCAATCTGCAAAAGAGCTGTCTGTTTCTGGACAAAAGTATAGCACAGAACAAAGCTGTTTGCATAGTAGGCACAGATTTTTTGCTTTGTATTTCCGATTGTCTGTGATAAAATGGATATAAACATGATTATGACCAAGCGACAATGTGGAGGGGTAGTATGTGGAAAGATAAGCTAAAAAAAGTGCAAGAAATAAGCAATGGATACTCGCTTGCTTGTGTAAATCCCGGAGTTTCAAATGACATTATCAATATTTGGTCTACCCATGTTCAAAGTTCATTCGGAATTAAGCCACCCCAAGAATTTATGAATATCTTGCTTTGTGCGAATGGTTTTGAGTGGAACGGATACATTTTGTATGGGGTTGACCAAGACTTTTTTGATAGTCCGGCATATACGGTGTCTGGATTGATAGAGCAAAACGAAATATGGCATGAGGTTGAGAGTCAAAGGGCCTATCTCTTTTTGGGAGAAAGCAACATAAGTTGGTATGTCTATGAAATAGCATCGGGCCGATATATGGAGTTGGATAATCCATCTGGTAGAGAAATGGTTGTTTTTAATTCTTGTGCAGAAATGTTAGATAAACTTTTGGATGATTGCTTATCTTAAACAACGGCGCAGTAACGCCCAGCAAGGCCAGGGGCAGGATAGTCCCCCCGGCCTCGCTCCGCAAGCCCGTTACCCTTGCGCCGCACCTGCGCCGCCCTCGGCAGACTTGTCTGTGAGCATTGTTTTGATATTGCCGCCCGCGACTTCTTCTTCGCTCAGGCCATTCAGGTAATTTTGCATTTCTTCCCTGAATGTCAGCAACGCTTTATCTCTCTCTGCCACCGTTACCAGCTTCGGATTGATGATGGAGTAAGCGACGTTTGCCTCAACGAAGCAGTTGAAATCATATACCGTTTCTCCATACTCGTCCAAGTAGTTGCAAGGTCTGCTCTGTTTCGACATTGGTACAAAGAGGGTAAATTCCTCTCCCATATGCTCACAGAATAATTCGTGGGCCGAAAAGGTCATTGTGGTTGCGAAAAAGTCATAGTTTTCGTCGTTGGGAGAGATGCTACCGCTTACATCGGCTACTGCGGCAAGAAGCTCCGTCAATTCATCAAGGGTCGGGGCGAGTGCCATGTTAAAATCGGCTACGCTCTGCTGCCCGTAACCCTCGGTCTTGTATGCGATCAGTTTCACATACGCCGCAGAGGTGTTCGTGGGAATGACCCCACTTGTTGGTGTTGCCGTCTGCTTACTGGCGAGTTCGTCGCCTTGTGCCGGAATATTGGCGTTTTCCGGCAGGGATGTTTGCTTGGCGCACCCTGTAAACACGCTGACGGCCAGCAGGGTGGCAAGGCTGATGGATAAAAATTTCTTCATAGCAGAAGCTCCTTTCTGTTGCCCTTTCCGGGCACAGCTATATCATACCGGCCCAGCTTGAATTGAGTTTGTATTGAATATGTTTTTTATGTGGAGATGGAAAAGGACGGCAAGCCTTTCGCTCACCGCCCTTTGAGGTCTGATATTTCTAAAATTGTACTGACGCCATTACGCCCTGCGCTGTGTTTTCGATTTTGATTGCCGCTCCATGCAAATCAAGGATTGTCTTGACAATATATAAGCCCAAGCCTGTGCCGCCCGTCTGTCGGTTTCTTGACTGCTCTACGCGGTAAAACGCTTCAAACAGTTTGGAAATATCTCCGTCAGGGATATATACGCCTGTATTCTCAATCGTCAAATGTGCTTTTTCAGCGGCCTGCCATACTTTAACCGTTATGCGTTCCCCCGCTGGGGAGTATGCGGCGGCGTTTCCCAAAAGGTTGTCCACCGCCTTTTGAAGAAGCTGCAAATCGCCTGAAATATAGACTTCCAGGGATATGTCTTTTTCAACCGTCAATTCCCTTTGCATAAACAAATCTTCATTTGCCGTCAGACGGTTTTGGATTAATTCATCCAAATGAATGTGCGAGGGATTGAACGCATATCCCGGTGTATCCAGTCGTGATATTGTCAACAGCTCTTGCACCATCTTCTCCAAGTTATTCGTAACTTCCAGAGATTGTGCAAGATAGGTTTCCCTGTCCTTATAGCGTCCCACCTGATAAAGCATACCTTGAAGCTGCCCTTTGATAATGGTGATTGGCGTTTTTAATTCGTGGGAAGCAGCAGAAAAAAATTCTACCCGCTGATGTTCAAGCTGCCGCTCCATATCAATATCTGCTTGCAGCTTTTGGTTTGCTTCCCGCAATTCAGAAAGAGCTATTTCCAATTTACGGGAGAGTGTATTCAGACTGTCAGATAATATGCCTATTTCATCAGTACGTCCCGAAGAACAAAAACCGCTGAAATCCATATCTGCCATTTGCTTTGAAAGTTTACTTACTTTTTTAATGGGCGCGGTCATATACCACGAATAGAAAAAAGCTGAAACGATAGAACCCAACAATACGACAAGGCAAAGCACTGGAAGCGTTCTTTGTATAGTTTCCTCCGTCTGTGTATGTTTTGCGTCATTTCTTGTCAACAATAGTGTATAGAGCAAATCGCTGTCAGAAAATGAAGTGGTGTAAGTCTTGCTTTTTTCAACTTTGTTAAAATCTGTAATCTGCCCACCGACAAGCTGGTTAATATCATGTAAACTTACTTCCTGTCCGTCAGACTGAAAAAAGTGCAGTTCAAATTCATTTTCAAATAGTTCGCCCATCAATTCAGACATACCTTCAAGCCAAATATAAGCATCTTCTTTTTCAACTCTTGATAAGTCATCCGGCAAAAAGCTAAGTTCTATCTCGGCATCCTCTATGTCGTATTGATAGTTTTTGGGGGCTGCCTGCAAAATGAAACTATATGTTGTAAAACAGCACACCGCTATCAATAACAATGTCAGCAAAAAGACTTTAACAGATAATCGGCTTTTAATTTTCCTTATCAATTCTATATCCCACCCCTCTAATTGTTTCTATGTGGTCAGCAGTACCGAGCTTTTTCCGCAGATTTTTGATATGCGTGTCAATAATCCGTTCTTCTCCGAAAAACTCATATTTCCAAAGTGTTTGCAAAAGGTTTTGCCGCGTCAAAATCCTGCCTTGGTGCGTTATCAGCTCCCGCAGAATTTCAAACTCACGGGGCGTAAGGTCGATGCTTTCTTGGCCTTGTCGATCTTCTCCTTCTGCTCCTTGCTCTGCCCGGTCTTGTCCAGCATCATGGCGATCTCGTCACAAGCAAACGCCCAGCGGTGGAGCTTTGTTTCGGTGAACATGGCGTTGTACTCGTCAATGTTGGAGCAGTTGGAATCCCGCAAAAGCGTCTTGCGGCGGTCCAGCTCATTCTCCCATTCAGCCAGGGTTTCCAGCGTTGTGTCCATATCATAGCTCATATAGCAGTTCTCCCGGAACCACGACTTGAAGTCCACGCCGCCTTTGAAGTCAGCGATATACACCTTTGCACCCTTATCAATGGCCTGCCGGAGCAGCACCTTGAGCAGTACTGTCTTGCCTGAACCTGTTACGCCGCCCAGGAGAATATGGGCATTGGTTCTCAGGTCCACGGTCACAGGACCGAGCTGACTTTCTCCCAGCGTCAGGACAAAGTTCTCCAGAGAGACATTGCGGTCATACCACACGATACGCTCAGGCCACTTTGTCGCAGGCGGGGCGAGAGACAGTGTAACAGTTTGATTGTCCTCTCCATAGCTGATGGCATTTACGCTGCAGTACAGAAAATGACCACCACCATATCTTTTGATGGAAAAGATGTCTCCGGAGCTTACCGAATGGAACGAGTCGTGGGTACGGCAACTGGTAGATACTGTCAATGTGCTGTCGGAGGATGCGATCATAGTGTACCTGCGGGACGGAATGGAAATCCGGCAAAGCATAAAGAAGTAAAGATTTTTATATGTCTATCAATGCAATTATACTAATCGGATATTATAATCCGGATAAACTGCACTTATAATACAAGCGCCATGGCACAGGGGGATGCTTGTATATGGTGGATCAGAAGACGATCGGAACACAAATCAAACGGATGCGGAAAGCAAGAGGGATGACCCAAGAGCAGCTTGCGGAAAAGGCAGGCGTCGGTGTCACCCATATCAGCCATATTGAGACAGGCCGCTCCGTCCCCAACCTGGAGATGATCATCCGCTTTATCAATACGTTCGGCTGCTCTGCCGATGAACTGTTGTGTGTAGAGATCACGAAAGATGTTGCCCTTCGCAGCAACTGGCTCACGGAGCTGGTGGAGGATTGCAGTGATCTCGAAATCAAAATGATCGCCGATATGGTGGTATCACTGAAAGGATCTATGCGGCGGCTTGAAGCCGAAAAGCCGGACGAGAAAAAATAAACTCAGGGTATGAAAAAGCGCGGCAGATCAGCTCTGCCGTGTTTTTCTATGCCCTGACAGATCAAGGCGCAAGCCGGAAAGGAGGAGAACCCGTGAACGTCAGAAAACTGATTGATTACACCGCTATGTTCGCATCGCTGGATGAATTGATGGTTGTGGATCTACCGCAGATAAAGCTGTACTATAAGATAGGCAGATTGGTCAGCAGCAGACCCGAAAAGGGTGCTGCCGCTGCCGCAGCAAAATATCTGCAAACCGCCAACCCGGATGCCACGGGTTTTTCCCCTCGGAATCTGCGCCGGATGCGGGAGTTTTACCGGATGCATTCGGATACATCTAGCGATGGAACCGAGCTAGACACAGAACGTGGTCATTCTGGAGGCAAAGCTGATGCTACCGGAGAAAGCGTGGTATCTGCGGGCTGTCCGGCAATTCGGCTGGTCGAAGGCCGAACTGCTGCGGCAGATCGAGGCGGAAGTTCATCTGACTCTCGACTTGCCGGACGAGGTGTGGTGTGCTATACTGAGGAAAACACTGCCAGGGAGGACTCCAGCCATGCCCAAACCGAAGATCACCAGCGCCATGGAACTGGAAACTCTGGTGCAGCAGATAGGATTTCTGCCATTCTTTCCCTGTTCCATCCCCAATTTCTCCATCGAGGAGTTTACCCCCAGCCGCTACTGGTTCGTGGAGGGAGTGGATGGGCCATGGGAGTGGCGGATGGAACTGGCCCGCCGGAGCGTGGTGGCCTACGGCAAGCTGTTTTCCAAGAAGGCGGGGCTGGTCAGCCGAGAATGGTATCCCGATTTGGCCAACTACCGCCGCAACGGGTACGATTTCGATGCCCGCTACGAGGAGGGGCTGGCTAGCCAGCGGGAGAAACAGATCGTGGATGTGCTACTCCGAGAAGGACCAACACTGTCCAAGGACTTGAAAAAGCTGGCTGGATTCGGCAGCGATGGACTGAAGGGCTTCGACAGTGTGATCACCAGCCTGCAAATGCAGACCTACATCACCGTTCACAGCTTCGAGTATGCCCGCGACAAGTACGGCAAGCCCTACGGTTGGGGCATCGCCAGGTATGCGGTGACAGAGGATGTGCTGGGAGCGGATGTGACCCAGGGAGCCTACCACCGCGCCCCGGAGGAATCCAGGGCGAGGATCATTTACCACCTGGGGCAGCTGTGTCCAGAGGCATTTGACGACGATCTGGCAAAATTCATTCGATGAGGTGCAAAACAATGCTGGCTTATACTTACGTTGAGAACGGGAAATTCGAGCTTCTGGAGAAGCCAAAGCCGGTTCTGCTGGATGACCGGGACGCTATTGTCCGGGTGACGCTGGCGAGCATCTGCACCAGCGATCTCCACATCAAGCACGGCAGCGTTCCCCGTGCTGTACCGGGCATCACGGTGGGGCATGAAATGGTGGGCGTGGTGGAAAGTGTTGGCAGCACTGTGACCAGCGTCCGGCCCGGCGACCGGGTGACGGTGAATGTAGAGACATTCTGCGGGGAGTGCTTTTTCTGCAAACACGGATGGGTTAACAACTGCACCGATCCCAACGGCGGTTGGGCGTTGGGCTGCCGCATTAACGGCGGACAGGCGGAATACGTTCGGGTCCCCTACGCTGACCAGGGACTGAACCGGATCCCTGATACGGTAACAGACCGGCAGGCGCTGTTTGCAGGGGATATTCTGGCAACGGGCTACTGGGCAGCGGATATTTCTGAGATCAAGGCCAGGGACACGGTGCTGATCATCGGCGCGGGACCCACGGGCATCTGCACACTGCAATGCGTCCTGCTGAAGCAGCCAAAACAGGTCATCGTCTGTGAGAAAGATCCTCAGCGCTTGGCATTTGTCCGGGAACACTATCCCGCAGTCCTGACCGTGGATCCAGAGAATGTGCAGGAATTTGTCCTGACCCACAGCGATCATGGCGGTGCGGACGTCGTGCTGGAGGTTGCCGGAAGCCTGGAGGCCTTCCGCATGGCGTGGCAATGCGCCCGCCCGAACGCCATCGTAACCATCGTGGCGCTGTATGACAGTCCCCAGGCGCTGCCTCTGCCGGAGATGTACGGCAAGAATCTGACCTTCAAGACCGGCGGCGTGGACGGCTGCAAATGTGCCGAGACGCTGGCGCTGATCGAGCAGGGGAAGATCGACACCACGCCGTTGATCACCCATACCTTCCCTCTCAAGGACATCGCGGCGGCGTATGAACTCTTCGAGAGCCGGAGGAATGGCGTAATCAAGACTGCGATCCAGATGGAGGGTTGACGATGGTTCGGGAAACCATGAAAGATACCATAGTCCTTTTTACCAGTTGGATGGTGCAGATTATCCAACATGAGATGAATCACCGCGAAAGTGTGCTGATATAGAGCGGAGGCAAAACAATGCAGAGTACAAAAGACATAAAGCTGGGTCGATTTCTCAGTCTGGTGTTGCGCCATGATCCAAGCGCGGCGGGAATCTCCCTGGACGAGCATGGCTGGGCGGGTGTGGATGAGTTGCTGAATGGGGTGCGCAGCACCGGGCGGCAGATCGACAGGAAGACGCTGGAACGTATCGTCCGGGAGAACAACAAGCAACGGTACTCATTCAATGAAGATCATACCAAGATCCGTGCTAACCAGGGGCACTCGCTCCAGGTGGACGTGGAGTTGCGGGAAACAAAACCGCCCCGGTATCTCTACCATGGGACAGCGATGCGTTTTCTCCCCACAATTCAGCTGGAGGGCATCAAAAAGATGACCCGGCAGCATGTCCATCTCTCTGAAGTCTTTCAGGCAGCGGTTGCAGTAGGACGCCGCCACGGCGCTCCGGTGGTACTCAGGATCAATGCTGGAGAGATGGCCGAGAGCGGTGTGCGATTCTACCGCTCCGAGAACGGCGTGTGGCTGTGTGAGTATGCGCCGCCGGAATATTTTTGCGTGGTAGAGGCCGACTGAAGTGAGGTAGTGCGAATGGAACTGGGCCTTACGATACCATTGCAGCGTCATTTGAAGATCAGGACGATTCCTTGCGGCGAAGAAAAGAGCCGCAACTATTGTTAGGATCTGCACATGATTACGCTGAACGGCAGGGCGAGTTTGCTGGTGGTCCACAGTTCCGGCCGGTATGCCTTTACTCTGAGGATCACACAAAAATACGGGCTAACCAGGGGTACTCACTCCAGGTGGATGTTGAGTTGACCGCATCGCTCCCGTCCCTGTGTCTTTTTCATGGGACAGCAACCCGGTTCCTGTCAAAGAACCAGCGGGAGAGCATCCAGAAGATAGGCCGGCAGTACGTCCACCTCTCCAGAGATATCGAAACTGCGGCAGCAGTTGGCCGGCGGCATGGTATTCCGGTTGTTATTCGCATTGATGCGGAGGCTGTGGCGTGGGATAGAATAACCTTCTATCCCTCAGAAAATGGCGTCTGACTGCGTGGCACCGTGCTGCCAAAACATTTTGGCCCCCAATTTACTTGGGTGGAAGAATATAAATAAGCTGGGGAGGGATATTGTTGTGACACTCATCTATGCGTATATTCAAAAATATAAAAACTATGCAGAGCAAAGTGTTCTTTTTAACACGGAGTATAATGTCCAGTTCCAAGCGGGGCTTCTCACTTTCTCCTATGTTGGTACTTCTGCGGCCCGTTCTCTTCTACGCGGCGAGCGCAAAGAGGACCATCTCCATTTTTTAGTTGGGAAAACTGGATCAGGAAAAACAAATCTCCTGCAGCTTATAGGAATGAAACACGACATCCGACATCAGCGGAAATGGGATGGGGAGGATGATGCCTATTTCTTCCTCTATCGGATTAATGATATTCAATATTATTTGGAAATCTGCGACATGGATATGAAACAGTTTCCCGCGCCCAGTTATCCCGAGGATAAAACGATGCCTGACAGCGTCCGAAAGCATAGTGAAAGAACCCGGAGACTTTACACCAGTTGCTTCTCCATCCAAGGCCCGCTGCGTGAAGGAAAAACCTATCAGGAGTTCACCAGATATAATCAGTATGATATTCTGGAAACAGCCATGGTCCTCAACAGTTATGATTTCAATGCATTTCTGGTCCCTCCTTATCCTGACGAAAAAGAAGATTATCAGGATTTCAGAAATCGAGCTTGGATGGGCCGGATGGTTCAGCCCTATCACCGGACCTCTCTCTGGCATATCTGTGATTATATCAGGGATTACATAGGGCGCGTAGAACCCGGGAGCGGCAAACGCCGCGTCGCCTTCGTGTTATCAACCCACAACTTTGCGGAGCAATATCCGCTGAAGCTGGAAAACGCCGTGGAACGAGACTATTGGACGTTTTACCAGATCAAGCAGGACGAGATGCTGGCTGCGTTTGACGAGGATGCCAGGAGGAGGACGCAAAAAAGGCGTAAAAGACGGGAGCTCTCCAACAAGGAAATGTTCATCCATGATTTATGGGCGGATTATGCGCACTACCTCAGGAAATGGGTCGAAAAAATCCTGCTGTATCATGCGGAGGTAGAGATTCCGAAGGATCATCTGGATGCGTCAGGAACTGTGGACGTTTATCAGGAAGCGATAGATTACTATACAGAAAAAGAGTATAAGGAGGATATTGATCCCTCCGATCTTCCTGATGGGAAAACGATGACCATTGTAAAGAGATGCACTTGGTTGGCTGAATTCATTGACCGGACAGACACTGGAGACCCGCACGGCGTTCTTTGGCAAGTAATTGATGATATTAAGGATATTGGGACAATCCTCTCGAAATTAGATGACAAATACTTTACAATTGATACCTGCACGATCCCTGTCGTTGATATGGAACAGGAGAAATATCAGCCCCTATTCTTTGACTTGTTTGAACGCATGGAAGATTATCACCAGGATGACGCGGGCATTTTTACCGAGAAGCTGCTGCCGTACAGCTTTACCTGTTTAAGCACCGGGGAGTATCAATACGCAAAGGTGCTGGGCGGACTGCAGGATTGCCTGATGCTTGCGCTGACTGATAAGGATAGAAAGAAAACGGAGCTATCGAAAATTATCCTGCTGGATGAACCAGAGACATATATGCATCCCGAGCTGGCCCGGAAATTTGTCTCAGAGATCCACCGGATCACCTCGAAGTACCCAGAGGCGCCTCCTGTTCAGATTATCATTGGCACCCATTCGCCCTTTATGCTCTCCGACGCGCTTCCAGAGGAGGTAATCCGCCTGGATATCGACCATGAGACCGGCAGCGCAATCGTCATGCCGGGAACCGAAAAAAATTATTTTGGAGCCAATATCCATACGATTCTGGCGGATAGCTTTTTCCTCCGATATACAATTGGGGAGGATTCCCGCATATTTCTCCAACAGGTATTTAATGATCTGCGGAAAGCGGAAGATCACGCAGATGCCCCCGACGAAAAGGCACAGCAGCTCATTCGGCGCACAAGGGAGCTTCTTCCATATATTGGAGACCAATTTATCCGTCAGGCATTTGAAAACGTATTGGTCGCGTTTGAGGGAAACGGAGGCCAATAAGATGAGAAGAATTACAACCGATACGCTTGTCCAGGCAGAGAGGGATCATGCCCAAGCAGTCCGCGCCTATGTAAAGACAAAAAATGAAGCGTATCAACGAGAATTATTCCAAGTGGTTGCGGCTGTTGTTCCAGCTGCGCTGGACTACAATGCGTCAAAAAATATCGGCGATTGGTCTTGGTTGGAAAACTTTCTTCTGGCGGACGTCGCTACTTTGAAAAAACTGACAGAGGAGAAACCGGCTCTATTACAATTTGGCCAGTTCAAAAAGCTGTACAAAAACCGCTTTTGCAATGGAAGCTCCCACTATGTTGACGACACCAGCAAGTACAACGCATACACGTTCATTGAAAACCTAGGTGTCAAGGTCTGCCCTTATTGTGATGAAGAATACCTGGATGTGTTGGAGCAGGACGGGATACCAACGCAGCGCACTTTAGAACTGGATCACTTTTTTCCGAAAAGCCTGTTTCCCGCATTGGCCATGTGCTTTTACAATCTGGTCCCCAGCGGACAAAGTTGCAATGGCATAAAAAAGGAACGTCTGCTGGGAATGAGCCCTTATGAAAAAAATATAGAGGAATGCACACGGCTTTCTCCTGATCTTCCCATTGGGATTAATATGGAACATATTTCTCCAGAGGAGTGCGAAATTCACTTTCACGCAGTGGGCGGAATGCAGGAAAACGTATCGGTTTTTTGCCTGGAACAGCGTTATCTGCGTCATAAGGGGGAGGCCCATCGATATTTGCTGCTAAAGCAAACCTGTGGAGAAGAAAAAATTGCGGAGCTGGTCAACATGGGGCTCTTTTCTACTGTTGAGCAGGCTCGGGAGATACTCTATGGAGTAACCGACAGTAACCAGCAGCTTCTGCAAAAGCTTAAACATGACATTTTAGATAGACAATAGATAGAGGTTCGCATAGGGAAATATAGTAAATAACCTTGTGAAAGGAGGAGCCTAAGAATATGAGAAAACCGGCTGATTACAGCGGGCTGTTTAGTTTGTGCAAGGCCAGAAAAGGGTACCGCTGTTATCGTAGCAGAGTATCTCACCAAGAGATACCCAGGTGCGCCGAGCTTCTCCCCGAGAATATCAAGCATTTTCAAAGCAACGGAAGAAAGCGAAAGTATTTTAAAAACGGTTTTGAAAAAATGCTACCTATAGAAAATTGCAGTAATAAAATGGATGGCATCTATAGTGTCCGATAATCACATAGAAAGTCCTTAGAACCGGAAGGCTTTGAGGACTTTTTTCTATGCTTTTCACCAGTGGTTTCCCTTACATTTTCCCTTTCGGGGTGTCTTCCTTTTCTGTAAACCTCCGGTTTGTGGGAACGCCCGGACCTGCCCCTGCATCTACGCAATTTCCCCCCAGATGTCAAATTATCGATCACATTGGCGCAAAATCCATTTTTCGTGGATTTTGCGCCAATATTTCTTCAGTTAAGGGGAAGCGTCGCCGTCCCATCGGCGGGCCCCTGCGCATCGGGTATCTCCCCGTACCAGGCGGACACCTCAATCTCCACCGGCAGTCCAAAGGGCAAGCCGTACACTCCCACGGCGGAGCGGCTGTGTCTGCCTCGGTCCCCAAGCACAGACAGAAAGAGGTCCGACGCGCCGTTGAGAACTGCGGGGTAGTCCACAAAATCGGGCGTAGCGGCAATAAATCCCAACACCTTCACCAGTGTGATCCGGTCCAGATTCCCTGCCTCCTCCTTCAGCACAGCAAGCAGATTGAGAGCGGACAGGCGGGCTGCGTCATATCCCTGTTCTATGGTCAGCTCCGCGCCAATCCGGCCAGTATAGCGCAGTCTGCCATCCACCAGCGGCCCCTGGCCGGACAGGGTCAGAAGCTGGCCTGTGCGGCGGATAGTGCAGTAATTCCCCTTGGCCTCCGGCGTCTGCGGCAATCGCAGGCCCAGCTCCTTCAGACGGTTCTCCGCGTCCATTCCATTACCCCCTGTTCTTGACATAGTGGTACAGCGTTTTTACGCCAAATCCGGTGCCGCCCTCGCCCTGGCAGTCAGATTTTTTATCAGTAAAGGGCATTCTCCCAAAATCAATATGCAGAAAGGGCACATCCTCGTGGAACGCCGCCAGAAACAGGCCCGCTAAAATCCCCCCAGCTCCGCCTGCGGGGGCGTTGTCCAGATCGGCATACGGCGTTTTCAGCAGCGCCTTGTACTCCTCAAAGGCCGGCATTTGGGCGTACTTCTCCCCGGTTACCGGCATCAGCGCGGCAATGCGGTCAAAGAGCTCCTGGTGGGTGGTCAGTGCGGCGGCGCATACGCTGCCGTAGAAGCTGCACACGCTGCCCGTCAAACCCGCCACCTCCAGCAGCTCGGAGGGATGCTCCTGGCGAATGCAGTAGGTCATTGCGTCCGCCATGGTCAGCCGCCCCTCGGCATCGGTGTTGCGGACAAACACCGTCTGTCCGTTCATGGACGTGAACACGTCTCCGTTGCGGTAGCTGCGGGCGTCTACCATGTTTTCGCAGGCTGCCACCACCGCGATCACGTTGCGGGGCAGCTTTTGATCCGCAATTGCGCACATTGCTCCAATGACAGCGGCAGCTCCGTTCATGTCAAAGCGCATGGACTCCATGCCGGAGCTCTTAATCGCGAGCCCGCCGCTGTCGTAGGTGATGCCCTTGCCCACAAATGCGATGGGCGGCTGTTCCGCTTCCCCGCCGCGCCAGCGCATTACGATGAATTTCGGCTCCTCTCCGCTGCCCCGGGCCACCGCGAGAAACAGTCCCATGTTCAGCTCCTCACAGGCAGCCCGGTCCAGCACCTCTGTCTCAAAGCCATGCAGCCGCCCCAGGGCCTCGCACCGGCTGGCCAGCTCTGCCGGCGTGAGCACATCCGCGATCTCGTTAACCAGATCGCGGGCAGTCATAACCGCCTGGGCCAGATGAAGTCCCTCCTGTATCGCTGGAGCCAGATCCCTGTCGGAGAGGAGAGCTGCGCGGATAGGCTGCCGGGCCTTTCGGGCGGAGAGATACTTATCAAACTGGTACTCACAGAGGGGGAGGACCGAGCATATCTGCGAGGCGATTTCCTCCTCCGGCGCAAAGGCCAGCGCGTCCAGCCGGTCGATCAGCACAGACTGAGCGCCATAGTCCGCCAGAGCCGCGCCGGCCTTCGCGGTCAGCTGACGAAGCGCGTCAAAGGGCGCCGGCGCATGGCAGTCAAAGCCGGCCAGCAGCAGGTTTACAGCCCCGCCCCGGCGGGGTATGCGCACACCCCGCAGCTGCTTGTGCTCCAGCGTGAGCTTGTCCCCGGGAAAGCAGGCGGCATAGGCCTCCCGGAGGCCTGGCTCCCCAAAGGAAACCGGCGTCCTGGCCGGCAAAAAGCGGAGGACCGTATCAAAGTCCCCGCAGGCGGAAGCGGCAAGTCTTATTTCCATCGTACTCCCCTCGTTTCTTTTCATTTGCGCTTTACAGGCAGCGCCCGTCTATTTATAGAGAATACCGTGTCTTTAAGGAAATTTCACTATGCAAATTCTACAAAAATGCGATGATTTTTTCTGGTGTTTTTCCATCTTGAAATATCAACTGATATATCTTAAAATATTTCAAAAAGGGAGCTGCCCCATGACACAACAATTTTAGGGAGTGTAATCGACATGACAACAAGAGAGATGGTCAATGTTGCCCTCAGGCTGGCCGGCCTGGAGGAGGACACCGTGGATACAGAGATTGGCTGCGAGGGGACCTGCATCAAGCGGGTGCTGGCCGGGATCGATATGGACAACGCCACGCTGCTGGCCGCCAAGGACAGGGGCTATGACTGCGTCGTGGAGCACCACGGCATCATGGGCCGTGCCGTGCGGATCGGGGATCAGATGCTCAAGGATCAGATGATGCGCATGTATGACTTCGGCGTCCCCATCAACGTGGCCCAGAAGGCCATCGCCAAGCGGGCCAAGCAGGAGAGCGAGAAAATGCACTCCAAGAATCTGAACCGGCAGGCGGACTTTGCCAGGTTCATTCAGATGCCCTACATTGGCCTGCACACGCCTGCGGACCTGATCGGGCAGGCGATTGTCCAGGAGCGGATGGACGAGCTGACCAGGGACCGGCCCTTCACCACGCTCCAGGAGGTGGTGGATGCGCTGGGTGAGTTTCCCGAGGTGCGCACCGCCCTGCAGCCCCCCGCGATCCGCGTCGGGCAGCCGGACAGCTACGCGGGCCGGGTCTGCGTACTTTTCGCCGGTGTGACCGGAGGCGGCGCCCAGGTGTACAAGACCTTCTTTGACTACGGCGTAGGCACGCTGATTATGATGCACATGCCGGAGGACGACATCAAGGCCCTGACGGAGCACAACAAGGGCAACGTGATTATTGCCGGACATATGGCCAGCGACTCCATCGGCATGAACCGGATTCTGGACGCCTGGGAGGCGGAGGGCCTGGAGATCACCCGCATCGGCGGACTGACCGGCGGTAAGGCCGAAAACAATTCGTCAAACGAGGAATAGATGCTATGAACGAGCCTTGGGTTGCCTGTCTGCGGGAACAATTCCCGATTACAAAGCGAACCGCGTTTTTTGATATCGCCTATGAAAACTGCGGCGCCGCCTTCGTGAGGGAGAGAATGGAGGACTATTTTGTCCACAAGGCGGACGTTTATCCGGGGCTGGTCAAGGCCGGCGGCGCCGGAAAGGGCGAGACCATCGCCGTTGTCGCCGAAGCCAGGGAGCGGCTGGCCCGCTTCCTCAACGCCCCCGGCGTCAGGAGCGTCGCCTTCACGGAGAACACAACCCAGGGGATCAACCTGATCCTGCAGGGATTCCCCTTCCAGCCCGGGGACAATATTGTTGTTGGGGAGCTGGAGCACGTGGCCGTCCTGATGCCCTGCCTCTATCTGAAGCAGCGCGGCATCGAGGTCCGGGTGGCCCGCTCCCGGGACGGCATCGCCTTGACGGAGCAGGACCTTCTCTCCCAGGCGGATGAGCGCACCCGCATCATCGTGGCCAGCTACGTGCAGTCCCGCAGCGGCTGGAAGCTGGATTTGAGGGCGCTGGCAGAGGTCTGCCGCAGCCGCAGCATCTATCTGGTGACGGACGGCATTCAGGCCCTGGGCTTCCAGCGGGTAGATGTGCGCACGCTGGGCGTGGACGCCATGGCGGCCTCCTGCTACAAGGGGCTTCTGGCCACGGAGGGCGTGGGATTTCTCTACTGCGCGGATGAACTGCTGGGGAAAATCCGGCCCGTCTTTGCCGGCGACAGCCCCGCGCTGCTGCTGGATCGGGAGCGCATGGAGGTCCTCTGTCCAGACCCCCTGGACGCCCGCAAGCTGGAGAGCGGCACCATTCCCTTCCAGAGCATCTACGGGCTCAGCGCCGGGCTGGAGCGGCTGATGGAGATCGGCATGGAGCGGGTGGAGCGGCATGTCTCCGAGTGCTATGAGCGGGTCCACTGCGGCCTGACGGAGCTGGGGTATGAGGTGGACACCCCCCTGGAGCCGGCGCGGCGGTGCCACAGTATGCTGGTGCGCACAGACCGGAACCGGGAGATGGTGGACTTCTTTCTGGCCCACGGCGTATTTTTTAGTCCCGGCAGGGAGGGATATGTCCGAATTTCTGTGGCCCCCTTTACGGCGCAGGAGGATATTGATGCCCTGCTTCAGACGGCCAGCCTCTGGCTGGCGCAGACGCGATAGAGAGGAGGAGACGCCATGCCATCGAAAACAATGGAGGTCTACGAAAAAATTCGGGACGATGTGGTCAAGCTCCGCCTGCGCACCGATGAGCTGCTCAATGAAAAGGACCTGGCAGAGCAGTACAGCGTGAGCAAGACCCCTGTCCGGGAGGCCCTGGCCATGCTGGTCCAGGACGGCTACCTGAAAAAGATTCCCCGTGTAGGGTATCTGATCCGGGAGGTGACGGACGAGGAGTACTACAAGCTGATCTATCTCCGCTATACCCTGGAGAAGGGGGTGGTCCAGTGGATCATTGAGCGGTGCGGAGACGACGAAATCGCCTCCCTCCGGGAGTACTGTACCGCTGCGGACATCTCCTACCGGGATCTGGCGGGGATCAACTACGATTTCCACATGACCATGGCGCGGCTGACAAAGAACGAGTATCTCATCAGCAGCGTGCAGAACGTGTTTGACAGGATTATCCGCGTCCCCAGCGTGACGCTCTTTCAGCAGTTCCAGGAGGAGCCCCACGGCTACCACCTTCAGCTGATCGACGCGATGCTGGCCCGGGATCTGAGCACGGCGCTGGAGCTGATCCGCCACGAGTGCCAGCGGGACGACGACAAGGACTTCTGCCTCTAAGAGCCGGCGCGGGGCCTCAAGCGGCGAGACGCTGCTTTTGGAATATTACCAGATACATGGACAGCAAAAGGAGGAAAACTTTCATGAAGAAGCGAATACTGGCGTTTTTACTGACGGCTTTGATGGGTCTCTCGCTCCTCTCCGGCTGCGGGGGCGGCGGTGATACGCCTGCGGATCCCTCTGACGGAGACGGAGGGAAGGAGCCTGCCGCCGACGCCCAGACCCCCCAGGGGGAGAAGCTGGCCGCCGAGCAGACCCTCCAGTTCCACTGGGTGGCAAAAGATATGCACTCCTTTGATAACAACGCCAACTACGCCGCATCGGAGATCCAGGTTCAGTCCCAGGTCCTGGAGGGCCTGGTCCGGGCCACCACCGACGAGGAGGGCAACCAGGTAATGGCCCCTGCGGGCGCGGAGAGCTGGGACGTGTCCGAGGACGGCCTCACCTATACCTTCCACCTGCGGGAGTACTACTGGAGCGATGGCGTGCAGGTGACTGCGCAGCACTTTGTGGACTCCTTCCGCCGCCTGGGAGATCCCCGCAACGCCTTTGACTTCTCCTTCTTTGTGGGCGATATCGTCGGCGGCACAGAGCTCTACACCATGGACGCGGAGAGCGCCACGGACGCGGACATCACGGCCGCTATGGAGGCCATGGCCGTCAAGGCGCTGGACGACACTACCCTGGAGGTCACCCTGGCCAATCCGGCGCCCCACTTTATCTCCAAGATCGGCACCACCTTCATGGGCCCCGTGCGTCTGGACGTCATTGAGGCCGCCGGCGAGCTCTACGACAGCGACTTTACCACACACGTCTGGTGCGGCCCCTTTGTGGTCAGCGAGTTTGTCAAGGACAACAGCCTGGTCCTCACCAGGAACGAAACCTACTGGGATGCTGAGAACGTCCATCTGACCCAGGTGACCCTCATCAGCATTGACGAGGTGTCCACCCAGAATACGATGTTCAAAAACGGCGAGCTGGCGGCCATTGTCCCCACCGGCGACTATGTGCAGCCCTACCGGGACGGTCTGGCCGGCGACGACTATGAGTATATCCACGGCTACTTCCCCGGCGTCAGCTACTTCACCTTCAATCGCACCAACAACTCCCTGTCCGGCCTGATGGAGAGCCGCAAGATCCGCCTTGCTCTGTCCCTGGCCATCAACCGGGAGGAGTTCACCCAGGTGATTTTTGACCGCTACTACCCCGGGTACGGCTTTGTCCCCTTCGGCGTCTATAACGGAGAGCGCAACTACCGCGACAACGTGAAGGAGCCCCTTCTGGACGTGTTTGAGGAGTACAACCTGGATCAGGCCAAGCTTCAGGCGCTCTTCAAGGAGGGCATGGCGGAGCTGGGGGACTCCCGGGAGCTCTCTGAGGTTACCCTGACCTATATCTGCACCGGCGACACCGCCATCAAGCGCCAGCAGCAGGAGTACTGGAAGAACCTGTGGGAGACCACCTTCGGCATCACCGTCAACGTCAACGTGCTGGGTGACAGCGCCCTTCTGCGGGAGGAGCGGGATGCCGGCCGCTACGATATTCTGCAGGCCGGCTGGAACGGCGACTACAACGACCCCATTGCCTTCCTGGAGATGTGGAGCAGCCACGGCACCGCCATCCGTTACTCCGGCTGGAGCGCGGAGCTGGGCAAGGAGTTTGACAAGTTCATTGACCGCCTGAACGCGGAGCCCGATACTGCGGAGCGCGAGAAGATCTACGCGGAGATGGAGCAGTGGGCCTGCGTGGACGAGGTGGCCGTGGTTCCCTATATGTACAGCGACACCATGATGTGCGTAAAGAACAACGTCAAGGGCATGACCTTCCCCTTCATCGGCCCCAACTTCGAGTTCTCCCGCGCATACGTTGTGGAGTAAGCGTTCGAGGCATATCCAAGAGGGGTCAAATCGTGTATGCGGTTTGACCCCCTTTCAGTAGAAACGAGGGATGATCTGTGCTGAAATATACAATCCGCCGCTTTGCTGAAATGGTATTCACCCTGTTCATCATCGCGTCGGCGACATTTTTCCTCCTGGCCGCTGTTCCGGGCGATCCCCTGGCGGACCGCGCAGATAAGCTCCCGGAGAATATCCGCCAGAACATGTACCACAAGTACGGACTGGACAAGCCTGTGCTGGAGCGCTACGTCATCACCATGCGGGGCATGCTCCAGGGCGATTTCGGGGAGTCCGTGCGTATGCCGGGCTACGATATTCAGCGGCTTCTGTCGGAGACCCTGGCCCCCTCCGCCCGGCTGGGCCTTCAGACGATCCTGCTGGGCGTGGGGGCGGGTCTGCTCCTGGGCGTTCTGGCGGCGATGTGCAAGGGCACGTGGCTGGACCACGCCATCGTGTTCTTCTCTGTGCTGATGATATCCGTTCCCACCCTGGTCTTTGGGCTGCTGCTGCAAAAGTATGTGGCCGGCGAGCTGGGCCTGTTTCCCATCATCGGCTGGCCCAAGGGAAAGGAGCTCTGGCTGGGCGGCTGGTCCTACACGGTCCTTCCCACGCTGAGCGGCTGCTTCAGCTATATTGCCACCTACTCCCGCCTGCTGAAGACCTCCATGCTGGATGTCATCAACCAGGACTATGTGCTGGCCGCCCGGGCAAAGGGCCTCAGCGAGGGGCAGGTGGTGCGCCGCCACATTCTGCGAAATTCCTTTATCCCCATTATCACCGTCCTGCCCATGAGCGTGGCCTTTGCCCTGACCGGCTCTTTCTTTATTGAAAAGGTATATGCCATCCCCGGCTTTGGCCGCTACTTCATTGAGGCGGTCCAGACCAGAGATCTCTCCATTGTATTGGGCCAGACGGTGCTGATGGCCGCTGTCTACGTGTTGGTGGTATTTCTGGTAGATATCCTGTACACCCTGGTGGATCCCCGCATTCGCGTGGGTGGAAAGGCGTAGAGGTGCGTATGGAACAAGCAATTGACAAGCGCTTTGTCATCATCGGCTGCAAGGATGCCGACAAGGAGGCCATTGCCCGTCCCACCATCACCTATGGTCAGGACGCCTGGCGGCGGCTGAAGAAGAACCCCATTGCCATGATCTCCATGGGGGTGCTGGCGCTGATGGCGCTGCTGGCCCTGCTGGGGCCCGCGCTGTGCGGTCAGGACTTCGCCGTCATGGAGCCCACCATGAAAAATCTCCCTCCCAGCGCCCAGCACTGGTTCGGTACGGATATGCTGGGCCGGGACCTGTTTGCCCGGGTGTGCATCGGAGCCCGGATCTCCCTGCTCATCGCCCTGGTGTGCACCCTGGTGCAGGTGGTGGTGGGCTGTGCCTACGGCGGCATCATGGCCTACTTCGGGGGCTGGGTGGACAGCGTCATGATGCGGGTGATTGAGGTGCTGATGAGTCTGCCCTATCTGCTGGTGGTTATCATCGTCATGCTCGTGCTGGGGAACAGCGTTCCCAGTCTGCTGGTGGCGCTGTGCGTCACCTCCTGGTGCAACACGGCACGGGCCATGCGAGGCGTGATCCTGCAGCTGAAGAGCGCGGAATATGTCATGGCCGCCCAGGCCCTTGGCGCGCCCGCCCGCCGGGTGATTATGAAGCACCTGCTTCCCAACACCATCGGCATCCTGATCCTGAATATTGCCACGTCCATCCCCAACTATATTTTCCAGGAGTCCACGCTGGGCTTTCTGGGCATCGGCCTGCAGCCCCCGGACACCTCCCTGGGCGTTCTGATCTCTCTGGGACAGGCCGCCATGGAGTTCTACCCCCTGCAGCTGATCTTCCCTGCGGGGGCGCTGGTGCTCATCGTCCTGGCGTTTAACCTCCTGGGCGACGGCCTGCGGGATGCGCTGGATCCCAAATTGAGAAAGTAGGGGGAGACATGGGAGAGACATTGCTGCAAGTGAAAGACCTTCGGGTATCCTACGATACCTATGCGGGCGAGGTGCAGTCCGTGCGGGGCGTCTCCTTTGAAGTGGATGCCGGCGAGACGCTGGCCATTGTGGGGGAGTCCGGCTGCGGCAAGAGCGTGACTGCCAAATCCATCATGGGGCTCATCATGGACCCCGGACAGATCAAGAAGGGGTCACAGATCCTCTTTGACGGCGTCAATATCCTGGACATGACGCCCAAGGAGCTGCGGGCCTACCGGGGCGAAAAGTGCGCCATGATCTTTCAGGACGCGCTGACCAGTCTGGACCCCACCATGAAGGTGGGGAAGCAGATCGCCGAGGTGCTCCGCGTCCACGGCAGGGCCGGCAAGGCGGAGGCCGCTGCGAAGGCGGTGGAGCTGCTGCGCCGGGTGGGCATTCCCAACCCGGAGATCCGGGCCCAGGAGTATCCCCACCAGTTCTCCGGCGGTATGCGCCAGCGGGCCATGATCGCCACCGCCCTGGCCTGCGATCCCAGGCTGCTGATCGCGGACGAGCCCACCACCGCCCTGGACGTGACCATCCAGGCCCAGATCATTGACCTTATGAAGCGGCTTCAGGCGGAGACCGGGGCGGCCATCGTCCTCATTACCCACGATCTGGGGGTGGTGGCCGGCATTGCCCAGCGGATCGCCGTGATGTACTCAGGCCTGATCGTTGAGCGGGGGAGGGCGGAGGACATCTTCTATCAGCCCCGGCATCCCTATACCTGGTCCCTGCTGCGGGCGGTCCCCCGTCTGGATCTGAAAAACAAGCAGGAGCTGGCCACCATTGAGGGGACGCCGCCGGATCTGCTGGCGCCTCCGGCGGGCTGTCCCTTCTGCACCCGGTGCAAATACTGTATGCCCATCTGCAAGGAGGAGGCTCCGCCCTGCGCGGACTTCGGCAGCGGGCACCAGGCCAGCTGCTGGCTCCACGATCCCCGCGCGCCGGGGGTCGACATGCCCGACATCACCGAAAAGGAGGCGGAGCAGCCGTGACAGAAAAGCAGCCTCTGCTGGAGGTCAGCCATCTGAAAAAGTATTTTCCCGCCGCCAAGGGCGCTGAGGTCAAAGCGGTAGACGACGTGTCCTTTACCATCTACAGGGGGGAGACCCTGGGCATCATCGGGCCCACGGGCTGCGGCAAGTCCACCCTTATCAACCTGCTTATGTGCCTCTACGATACC